>ERZ773055.365-NODE-365-length-29316-cov-5.073067_pt1 | contig 29316 bp, 29 predicted proteins | sample MGYA00580515_ERZ773055 | MGnify/ENA primary metagenome ERZ773055 (study PRJEB29015, sample SAMEA2737993) | human oral metagenome | biome: human oral; feature: human-associated habitat; material: dental | place: China | collected 2064 ...
ATTATATAGATTATAGTAAAAAATTTTTTAAGTAAAATTGTTACCACAAATATTGTATTTAGTGGTATAATTTAAAAGTAAGAAAAACTAGGAGGTTTAGTAATGAAACAAAATATCGGAGTTATCGGATTATCGGTAATGGGCAGTAATTTAGCGTTAAATATTGCTGATAATGGATTTAAAGTAGCGGTGTTCAATAGAACAACATCTGTTGTTGATAAAATGTTAGAGGAACATCCACATAAAAATGTTGTAGGAAGATATTCTTTACAAGAATTAGTAGATGGATTAGAAAAACCAAGAAAAGTTGTCTTAATGGTAAAAGCAGGTTTTGCTGTTGATAGTCTTATTGATCAACTTACTCCGATCCTAGACAAAGGGGATATTATTATTGATGGAGGTAACTCTTTCTTCAAAGATACACAAAGAAGATATGACTTGCTATTAGAAAAAGGAATTAATTATTTTGGTGTTGGAGTTTCTGGTGGAGAAGAAGGGGCTAGATTTGGTCCTGCTTTAATGCCCGGTGGAGATAAAAAAGCATATGAAGAGATTCGTCCAATTTTAGAAGCAATTGCGGCGAAAGTTAATGGAATTCCATGTTGTAGTTATACTTCAACAGGAGGAGCTGGACATTATGTGAAAATGGTTCATAATGGTATTGAGTATGGAGATATGCAACTTATCTCAGAAGCTTACAAAGTCTTAAAACACTTAGGAGGCTTTACTAATGAAGAGTTACAACAAACTTTTGAAGAGTGGAATAAAGGTGAATTAGAATCATACTTAATAGAAATTACAGCCAATATTTTCAAAGTTAAAGAAGAAGATGGAAGTTATTTAGTAGATAAAATTTTAGATAAATCTCAACAAAAAGGTACAGGGAAATGGACTAACGAGCAAGCTATCGATTTAGGAATTGATGTTTCTGTAATTACAGCAGCCCTAAATGGTCGTTATATGTCTAATCTTAAAGAAGAGCGCGTTCGTGCAGAAAAAGAATTCGCTCGTAAACCTTATGCAATTGTTGAAGATAAAGAACATCTTAAAGAGATTGTTCGTGATGCATTATTTATTTCAAAAATTGTTTCTTACGCTCAAGGATTCAAACTTCTTCAAGCTGCAGAAAAAGAATATAACTGGACTTTTGATTATTCACAAATTGCAAAAATTTTCCGCGGTGGATGTATTATTCAAGCAAAAATTCTTCAAAATATTATCGAAGCATACCAAAATAATCCAGAGTTAGCTAACTTAATATTTGATCCATTTTTCAAAAATGTTATCGAGACAAGACAAGATAACTTACGTGAAGTAGCAGCATTAGCTATTACGAATAGATTGCCATTAAGCGCTATGACTTCAGCTATTTCTTACTTAGATATTTATACTACTGCTGAAAGTGGAGCTAATTTAATTCAAGCACAACGAGATTACTTCGGAGCGCACACTTTTGAAAGAACAGATAAAGAAGGAAATTATCACTATGACTGGGTTGGGAACAATGAAAAATAAAGGAGCAATTACACTATTTGGTGGGACAGGGGATTTAACTTATAGAAAGTTATTACCAGCTTTATATAATTTAGATGTTCTTGGAAAGCTAGATAAAGAATTCAAAATTATTGTAATTGGTCGTCGTTCATATAGTCAGGAAGATTATATTAATATAGTTCGCGATTGGGTAGAAGAACATGCTAGAACTAAGTTCCACGATAATGACTTCCAAAATTATTCTTCAAGAATTATGTACTTTAAGATGGAGATGACCAATGTAGAGGATTACAAACTCCTTCAAGAGTTTTATATCGAACAAGGCATTACAGAGCATATTTATTACTATGCAGTGGCTCCATCATTCTTTATAACTATTACGAATGGATTGAAAAAATATTGTTCAGAAAATAATGCAAAGGTTATAATAGAAAAACCATTTGGAGAAGATCTAGAAAAAGCAGGAGAACTTAATGATAAGTTGGCGGAATTTTTCAGTCAAGAGGAAATTTATCATATAGATCATTATCTAGGAAAAGAAATGATTCAAAACATTTTATCTTTACGTTTCAAAAACATTATTTTCAAAGGTGTTTGGAATAAAGATTTCATAGAAAATGTACAAATTACAGCAGCAGAGGCTGTTGGTGTGGGGACGCGTGCTAGTTATTATGATAAGAGTGGCGCTGTTAAAGATATGGTGCAAAATCATCTATTACAAGTTTTATCGATAGTAGCCATGGAAGAACCGAAGGAAGAAGGAAGTCGTGGAATTCACGATAGTCAATACAATCTTCTTTCTAAATTAGTGCCTATTACCAATGTAAATGATAGTCTAGTGATGGCGCAATATGAAGGTTATTTGGATGAAGAAAATATTTCTAAAGATTCTAAGACTGAGACTTATGCAGCATTAAAATTATTTATTGACAATGAGCGCTGGCAAGGGGTGCCGTTCTTTATTAGAACAGGTAAGAAAATGGGGGACCGTGAAACTCAGGTTGTTGTTCAATTTAAAGCTGTAGGGGATATTCCTGGTAATGTGTTGATAATTAAGATTCAACCAGATGAAGGTGTTTATTTCCAATTTAATGCGAAAAAACCAGGAACGGAACAAGAACTTCAACAGATTTCTCTAGATTTTTGTCAGAGTTGTATTCTGGAAAATAGAATAAATACACCTGAGGCATATGAGAGATTGTTGGATGCATGTTTTAAAGGTGATCGTGCATTATTCTCCCAATGGGATCAAATAGTTGTATCATGGACTTTTGTTAATGATTTATTAGCGAAGTACTACAAACAGGGAGCGCCATTATATACTTACAAACAAGGTTCAATGGGGCCAAAAGAAGCGGACAAGTTTGTTGATTGGATAAGATAAAAGTAGAGATGTGTTGCGTAAAAGTAACACATCTTTTTTGGGAAATGAACTAGGCTGTTTTTTGAAGTTTACGCAAAAGTATAAGTATAGTATAATAAAACGTAGGTTGAATTTATTTAATAAAGAATAGTTAAGGGGATAGCGATGAAGTTACTAGATTCTATGCTAGAGTATAATAAATATTTTGTGAAATTTGAGGAATATCAAAAATATAAAACAGAAGATAAATATCCTGCTAAAAGGGTAGTTATGTTTACATGTATGGATACTCGTCTTGTTGATTTGGCGACAAAATCTCTGAATTTGGCTCAGGGGGATGTAAAAGTGGTGAAAAATGCAGGGGCAATACTTACACATCCCTTTGGGTCAGTTATGCGTAGCTTGATTATGGCTGTTTATATGCTAAAAGCCGATGAGATTATTGTTATGGGGCATCATGACTGTGGTATGCAAAGTATTGATCCTAATTTGGTTTTGGATAAGATGAAAGAACGAGGGATATCAGAGGAAACTCTAGATGTTCTTCAATATTCAGGGATAGATTTAAACAAATGGTTACATGGTTTTGATGATGTTTTCGAGAGTGTTAGTCATGATGTTGATATGATAATAAATCATCCATTAATGCCGAAGGATATACCAGTACATGGATTGGTAATCAATCCGGAAGATGGAAAAGTTGAAGTCGTTGTGAATGGTTATAGTAACATGGAAGATTAGTTAAGGAGGGGGTTAGTTTGAAAAAAATATTAATATTGAATACCGGTGGAACGATTTCTATGAGTGAGGATCATACAACAGGAAAAGTTTCTCCGACAGAAAATAATCCTATAAGCATAGGAGAAGGTATTTTTTCTCATATTGCTTATATACATATGGAAAATTTGTGTAATCTGCCATCTCCTCACATTACGGAATATGAAATGTTTGGTATAAAACAACGTATTATAAAAGCTATTGATGAAGGGTATGAAGGTGTGGTAATAACTCATGGGACAGACACTCTAGAAGAGACAGCGTATTATTTAGAATTAACTTTAGATGTTGAGATTCCAGTAGTTATAACGGGTGCGATGCGTTCTAGCAATGAAATAGGTGCAGATGGCTTGGCGAATCTTAGAAGTTCTTTAGTTGTTGCAGTTAGCGATGAAAGTAGTGATAAAGGAGTGCTTGTCGTAATGAATGATGAAGCTCATACAGCAACTTATGTAACTAAAACTCACACTACTAATGTAGCTACATTCCAAACTCCAACTTTTGGGCCTATAGGGCTAGTATCAAAAAATGAAGTTATTTATTTCCAAAAATTACTAAAGGAAGAACATTATGAAGTAAATAGTGTTTCAAAAAAAGTCTATCTTTTAAAAGCATATGCAGGAATGGGTGGGGAATTAATTGACGCTATCCGAAACTTAGGAGCAGATGGTTTAGTTATAGAAGCACTCGGTGCGGGGAATCTTCCGCCTAAAACTGTACCTGCAATAAAACAACTCCTTGATGATAATATTCCTGTGGTTTTCGTTTCTAGAGCGTTTAATGGAGTAACACAAGATGTTTATGACTATGCTGGTGGTGGAAAAAGATTTTGTCAAGATGGTGTTATTTTTACAACAGGATTAAGTGGCCAAAAAGCTCGTATAAAACTTTTGGTTTTATTAGAAGCGGATATAGATAAATGTAAACTAAAAGAATTGTTTTAGTATTTTTGCTTTTAAAGTAGGGTTGAATAATTTTAGGAAATGTGTTAGTATAATAAGGAATTTTATAGGGAAAGAGGTGTAATTTTGGAATTTAAATATCATAAATCATATAAAGGTTTTTATTTATTGGATGGCAGCAAGTTTAAGAGACCTTATCAAAAATTAGATGAAGAAAAAACGTTAGAAAACTTAGCTAACAGAGTAGAATTTAAGCAAGATGAAATTATTGAAATAGAAGATAAATATGTGGCTTTTCTACAAAAAGAGAAAACTAATGAAGGGACTAAAAAATCAAGTACAAAAAAAATTTCACCATTAGCTAAAGGTGAAAAAGGTTCAAAAATTGATTTTAATAAATTGGAGCTGAACTACAAAATACCAAGACTACTTTTGGAAAACTTATATAATGTTATTTCAAAAGATCAATCATTCTCGGAAGAAGAACTATTATCAATTCTATTATCAATAGAAAATATCATATTGTTAGATGGATTATTTTATTCAAAAGTTCAAAAAATATTTTATTATAACGCAGAGGAACTTAATTTAGTTCTTAATAGATATAATTTTTGTGATTTAAATGTAGAAAAATTAAAAAAAGATATTGAACTAAATTATCCTAGTCAGTATATTTCTAATTTACCAGTTGATTACAAAGAATACGAGATGATTTTTGTGTTTTATTTTATAATCTTGGTAGAGTTATTATCGATTTTAAAATAAAAAATAAATTTTTTGATGATATTATAATAAAAATCCTTGATTTTTTTAAAAGGGTTTGTTATAATATCATCAGAAAGTTTATTTTTTTGGCACAAGATGGTCGAATAACGACCAAGTAGGACCAAAAGCGTCCAATAAATAAATTTTCAATAAATAGGGGAATAAGAAATATGGATATTTTACATTTGTTGCATATACAAAGTAGACTTGTACCCGAAATGGTTATGAAATTCAATAGTCGTTATGAACTTCTAATTACAATAAAAATTAATCAACCAGTCGGAAGAAAGACACTATTAAATTTTATAAATATGACAGAAAGGCAATTACGTACAGAATGTGACATATTATCTGATTTGGGTTTAATTACTAAACACACAACAGGGATGAGTATTACAGAAAAAGGAGAAGAATTTCTTTCGGAAGTAAAATCATCTTTAGTAAATGACACGTTTGTTAAGGAAAGAAACCTAATAAAAAAACATTTCTCAATAAAACAAGTTCATGTTGTAGCAGGAGATTTTGTTAGTAGTGAAGTTACTCGAGCAGAGATGACAGAATTACTTTTAGATAAGGTCAATAAGCAAATAACCAAAGAATGTGTTATTGGAGTTAGTGGTGGTAGTACAATGTATTATGTGGCCGGAAAAGCTAATGAAACATTTGGTTATAAAAAAAAAGTTATTATAACACCTATAAGAGGAGGGTTATCTGTTGTTAATACGGAATATCAGGCAAATGATATTGCGGCAAAAATGGCTAATAACTCCGGGCATGATTATCAACTATTACATGCTCCAGATAATATAGGGAAAAAAGCATTAGAAGAACTCGTAAAAGAGCCTGTTGTAAAAAATGCTCTTGATGTTATAGGTAGAACATCTATAATAATCCATAGTATAGGGAATGCTTTTGAAATGGCTCATAGAAGAAAATCATCTATGGAAGTTTTAAAAGTGTTAGAAGATAAAAAGGCCGTTTCTGAATCATTTGGTAGTTACTTTGATAAGGACGGGAAAGAAGTATTTAAAACGTCAACCATAGGGATGAGTTTTAAAGATGTTGATGGCATTAATAATGTCTTTACAATAGTAGGTGGAGAAGAAAAAGCGGATGCAGTATATAGTTATTTATGTACGAAACCTGCCAATGCAACACTTATTATTGATGAGGCTATTTGCAAAAAAATTATAAAAAAGTTAATATAAAATTTTAGGAGGAATTAAAAATGACAGTAAAAGTAGCAATTAACGGATTTGGACGTATCGGAAGATTAGCATTAAGAAGAATCCAAAATGTAGAAGGAATTGAAGTAGTAGCAATTAACGACTTAACACCAGTTAATCAACTAGTTCATTTATTAAAATATGATACAACTCAAGGACGCTTTAAAGGTGAAGTTGTAGAGAAAAACGGAAGCTTAGTAGTAAATGGTAAAGAAATCAAAGGATTTGCTAATGCAAACCCTGCTGAATTACCATGGGGTGAATTAGGAGTTGATGTAGTATTAGAATGTACTGGTTTCTTCACTTCTAAAGAAAAAGCAGAAGCTCATATCCAAGCAGGAGCTAAAAAAGTTGTTATCTCAGCTCCAGGTGGAAATGATGTTAAAACTATCGTATACAATGTAAACCATGAAACTTTAGATGGAACAGAAACAGTTATTTCAGGTGCTTCTTGTACAACTAACTGTTTAGCTCCAATGGCTAAAGCTTTACACGATAACTTCACAGTAGTTGAAGGATTAATGACTACAATTCACGGATATACTGGAGACCAAAACACACTTGATGCTCCTCACCGTGGTGGAGATTTACGTCGTGCTCGTGCAGCAGCTCAAAATATCGTACCAAACACAACTGGTGCTGCTAAAGCAATTGGATTAGTAATCCCAGAATTAAACGGAAAATTAGATGGTGCTGCACAACGTGTACCAGTACCAACAGGTTCATTAACAGAATTAGTAGCAGTAGTTGAAAAAACTGTTACAGCTGAAGAGGTTAATGCTGCAATGCAAGCTGCTTCTAACGAATCATTCGGATACAATGTTGATCCAATCGTTTCTTCAGATATCGTAGGAATTGAATTTGGTTCATTATTCGATGCAACTCAAACAAAAGTATTAACAGTTGGAGACAAACAACTAGTTAAAGTTGTTTCTTGGTATGACAACGAAATGTCTTACACTTCTCAATTAGTAAGAACATTAAAATACTTTGCAGGATTAATAAAATAATCTATAATAGATAATAGGAAGAATAGATAAGATATAAGTTTGTTAAACTTATATCTTGTCTCATATATTCTAATAAATTAAAAAGGAGCTTTCCATGAAAAAATCTATTAAAGACTTAGGTAATTTACAAGGGAAAACGGTTTTAATGCGTGTTGATTTCAACGTGCCTTTAAAAGATGGAAAAATTACTAACGATAACCGTATTACAGCGGCGTTACCAACAATAGAGTATGCACTGAATCAAGGTGCGAAAGTTGTTGCATTTTCTCATTTAGGACGTGTGAAAGAAGAAGCAGATAAAGCTTCTAAGAGTTTAGCACCAGTAGCTGTAAGATTATCAGAATTATTAGGTAAAGAAGTAAAATTCGTTCCTGAAACTCGTGGAGCTGAATTAGAAGCGGCGGTAAAAGGATTAAGAGATGGCGAAATCTTAATGTTCGAAAACACTCGTTTTGAAGATGTAGATGGTAAAAAAGAATCTAAAAATGATCCTGAGCTTGCAAAATACTGGGCTTCACTAGGTGATGTATATGTTAACGATGCGTTTGGGACAGCACACCGTGCCCATGCATCTAACGTTGGTATAGCATCTAATATTGGTGAAGGTAACTCTGCTTCTGGATTTTTAGTAGATAAAGAAATTAAATTTATCGGTGGAGCAGTAGATAATCCAGAGCGTCCGTTGGTAGCAATTTTAGGTGGAGCTAAAGTTTCTGATAAAATTGCTGTTATTGAAAACTTATTAGAAAAAGCAGACAAAGTAATTATTGGTGGAGGTATGGCGTATACTTTCATGAAAGCACAAGGTAAAGAAATCGGTATATCACTTTGTGAAAATGATAAAGTTGAATATGCTCGTGAACTTATGGCTAAAGCAGGCGATAAACTAGTTTTACCTATCGATACAGTAGTTGCTAAAGAATTTTCTAATGATGCACCTAGTCGTATAGCAGAAAGTGATATTCAAGCAGATGAAGAAGGATTGGATATTGGTCCAAAATCTGTTGAACTATTCAAGAAAACTCTTGAAGGAGCAAAAACAGTAATTTGGAATGGTCCTATGGGTGTGTTTGAAATGCCAAACTTTGCTAAAGGGACTATCGGAGTTTGTGAAGCAATTGCAAACTTAGAAGGTGCTACTACTATTATCGGTGGCGGCGATAGTGCAACAGCTGCTATTTCTTTAGGATATGCTGAAAAATTCTCTCATATCTCAACAGGTGGAGGAGCATCTTTAGAGTATCTTGAAGGGAAAGTATTACCTGGTATCGATTCATTATCAAACAAATAATTTTTTAAAAATTCAAGGAGAGTAATGTTATGTCAAGAATCCCATTTATCGCAGGAAACTGGAAAATGAATTTAACAGTAAAAGAAGCGCGTGAATTCGCTAAAGAAGTTGCAGCAAAGGTCCCAGCAGCATCTTCAGTAGAATCAGCTATTTGTGCACCAGCTACTCATTTAGAAGCTTTAGTAGAATTAACTAAAGATAGTGAATTAGCAATCGGTGCTGAAAACTGTCACTTTGAAAAAAGTGGAGCATTCACAGGAGAAACTTCTCCTTATGTATTAAATGATTTAGGTGTTAAATACGTAGTATTAGGACACTCTGAAAGACGCGAATACTTTGGAGAAACTGATGAGTTAATCAACAAAAAAACTATTGCTGCATTCGAAAATGGTTTAGTACCTATTGTATGTTGCGGAGAAACTCTAGAAGAGTATGAAGCAGGAAAAGCGGTAGAAGTTATTACTTCTCAACTACGAGTTGACCTTGCTGGTTTAACAAAAGAACAAGCAGAAAAACTTGTTGTAGCTTATGAGCCAATTTGGGCAATCGGAACTGGAAAATCTGCAACTAAAGAAGATGCACAAAAAATGTGTAAAGCAGTACGTGATATTGTAGAAGGTCTTTACGGTAAAGAAGTTGCTGATAAAGTACGTGTCCAATACGGTGGATCAGTTAAACCTGAGAATGTAAAAGAATATCTAGCTTGTCCAGATGTAGATGGTGCATTAGTAGGTGGAGCATCACTTAAAGTTGATTCATTCTTAGCGCTTTTAGAAGGCGGAAAATTAGCTTAATTTTAGCAAAATATAATAAATTGTAGTATAATAAAAGTATAAATTAAATAATAAGGAGAAAGTTAATGTTAGCAAAAACATTTGATATTATCGCAGAAGTATATGCAAGAGAAGTTTTAGATTCACGTGGTAACCCAACTGTAGAAGTTGAAGTAACAACTGAATCAGGAGCATTTGGACGTGCATTAGTACCATCAGGAGCTTCAACAGGTCAATACGAAGCTGTTGAATTACGTGATGGAGATAAAGGACGCTACTTAGGTAAAGGTGTTTCTAAAGCTGTAACTAACGTTAATGAAGAAATCGCACCTTTATTAGAAGGGAAATTTGATATTTTTGATCAAGTAGCTATTGACTACGCTATGATCGAACTTGACGGTACTGAAAACAAAGGACGTCTAGGAGCTAACGCTATTTTAGGTGTATCTTTAGCAGTAGCACACGCTGCAGCAGATTCTTTAGGAGTGTCTCTATACAGATATTTAGGAGGAACTAACTCTAAAGAATTACCAACTCCAATGATGAACATCGTTAATGGTGGATCTCACTCAGATGCTCCAATCGCATTCCAAGAGTTCATGATCTTACCAGTAGGAGCGCCTACATTTAAAGAAGCATTACGTTGGGGAGCTGAAGTGTTCCACAACTTAGCTAAATTATTACATGCTCGTGGTTTATCAACTGCAGTAGGTGATGAAGGTGGATTCGCTCCAACATTTGAAGGAACTGAAGATGCTGTAGAAACTATCTTAGAAGCTATTAAAGCTGCTGGACTTGAGCCAGGTAAAGATGTATTCTTAGGATTTGACTGTGCGTCATCAGAATTCTACGAAAACGGAGTTTACAACTATGCTAAATTCGAAGGAGAAGGTGGAGCACACCGTACTTCAGCTGAGCAAGTTGATTACTTAGAAGAATTAGTAAATAAATATCCAATTATTACTATCGAAGATGGTATGGATGAAAATGACTGGGATGGATGGAAACTCCTTACAGACCGTATCGGTGATCGTGTACAATTAGTAGGAGATGATTTATTCGTAACAAACACTAAAAAATTATCTCAAGGTATCGAACAAGGTGTTGGTAACTCAATCTTAATTAAAGTTAACCAAATTGGTACTTTAACTGAAACTCTAAACGCTATTGAAATGGCTAAACGTGCTCGTTACACAGCAGTTATTTCTCACCGTTCAGGAGAAACTGAAGATTCAACAATCTCAGATATCGCAGTAGCAACAAATGCTGGACAAATTAAAACAGGTTCTCTTAGCCGTACAGACCGTATCGCTAAATATAACCAATTATTACGTATTGAAGATGAATTATACGAAACAGCTGAATACCCAGGTGTTCGTGCATTCTACAATATTAAACGATAATAAATATAAAAAGCTAATGAGTAAAACCATTAGCTTTTTTAATATATAGTTTATTGTTATAAAAACAAAAAGACGCTTTTAAATTATATAAAAAGAGTTTTTAAAAAATAACTTAATTTGTGCTGGAAATAACGAGGTGGGATTCAATATTTGACAAAGAGACTAAGTATTTATATAATATGTGAGAAAGTATATGAACTAATATCTGAAAATATAGTGAATGTTATTCTTATAAGTAAGTTACTAGTTCAAAGTTATTAGATAAATTAAGAAAGACGGGGATTAATCATGAAAAAAGGGAGTTTGATATCAAAATTATTTAATAGATACTTTATTGTGGCGTTAAACGGAATGGCGCTAGGGTTGTTTTGTACACTTATAATAGGACTTATTATAAAGCAAATAGCTATAAATTTAAGTGGGGGGATAGCAACATTTCTAATAGCAGTATCTACAATAGCTATGGCGCTTACTGGACCTGTGATAGGGATAGGTGTAGCATATGCATTAAAAGCCCCTAGATTGGTGGTATTAGCATCAGGGGTAGTTGGATTCTTAGGTGCTTTTGGTTCTAATTTAGGGACAAATAGTCTTATTCAGCAAGGGAAATTAGTTATAAGTGGATCTGGTGACCCGTTAGGTGCATTTATAGCTGTAGTTGTAGCAGCGGAAATCGGGAGGTTAGTTTCTGGAAAAACAAAGGTTGATATAATAGTTACACCGTTTGTGACAATTATTATTGGTGGAATAGTTGGTTATTTCACTGGACCATATTTAAAAAATGGAATGACTATGTTAGGGACGTTTATACGAGAAGCTACAGAATTACAACCATTTATAATGGGTATAGTGGTATCTGTTGTAATGGGTATTATATTAACATTACCTATAAGTTCTGCGGCGTTATCTATTATTTTGGGATTATCAGGAATAGCAGCGGGTGCGTCTACGGTAGGTTGTGCAGCTCAGATGGTTGGATTTGCAGTAATAAGCTTTAAAGCGAATCGTTGGAATGGACTTCTAGCGCAAGGACTAGGTACATCTATGCTACAAGTCCCTAATATAATGAAAAAACCTATTATTTGGATACCACCTATAGTTGCAAGTGCTATACTTGGGCCAATAGCAACATTAATATGTAAAATGGAAAATAATCCGGCAGGCGGAGGAATGGGAACTTCAGGTCTTGTAGGGCAACTTATGACATGGCAAACAATGTCAAGTTATACAAATCATATAGTGTTATTGGCAGAGATAGTAATACTTCATTTTATACTGCCAGCATTATTATCTTATGCTGTATATTACTACATGGAGAAAAAAAATTATGTTAAACCTGAAGATTATAAATTGAACTTATAATATTGGTTTAAAAATATAACTTTAAATATAATAAAAAGATAGATATCATATGGATATCTATTTTTTTATTTTATGACAGTTTAAAATATTAAACGAGTATAGTTAGTTCGTAATTCAAATTAATTAAGAAGGATTATAGGGTTAAAAATAAAATCAACATTTATTTTTATATTATATATATTCCAAAAATAGTAAAATAATTTTCCAAATAAGAGTTTTAGGTAACATTAACATAGCAAGAAAAACAGGGGCTAACTAAATATATTATTAGATAACTGAAGTCGTTATTATATAATATTAATAAAGAATAAGCTTTACAAACCAAGAGATAGAAAATGAGGGTAAAACGATTTTGAATTAAGGTATTAAAATGAAGTTTTATCAAAGAATAATCTGAGAAAGAAAGTTTAATGTGTTAATTTTAAAAACTTATTATAAACTTAAATATAAGAATATGAATTGTATTATACTTTTATTTATTTTTGTTCGTTTAAGTAATAAAACTTAAAAAAAAGACACTAAAAAGCTATATTATAAATATTAATGGTTTGGTAATTGTTCTATTAAAATAAAAAAATAATAAAACAGCCATAAAAAATATGGTGTGACAGAAAAAAATAAAGCCTTTACAAAATTAAAATTATATGATAATATGTGGTTGACACATTAAATATACAATAAAAATTTAGGAGGTCAGCATGGCAAGTTTATCACTGAAAAAAATATATAAAAAATATGATAATGGATTTTGCGCCGTAACAGACTTTAATTTAGAAGTAGCAGACAAGGAATTTGTTGTATTTGTTGGTCCATCTGGATGTGGTAAGTCTACAACTCTTAGAATGATTGCAGGACTTGAAGATATTACTGAAGGAGAGTTTTATATTGGAGATAAATTAGTTAATGATGTAGAACCAAAAGATAGAGATATCGCGATGGTATTCCAAAGTTATGCTTTATATCCACATATGACTGTTTTCGATAATATGGCTTTTGCGTTAAAACTTAGAAAAGTTCCTAAAGAAGAAATAAAAGCAAAAGTAGAAGAAGCTGCTAAGATTTTAGGATTAGAAGAATTATTAGATAGAAAACCTAAAGCCTTATCAGGTGGACAAAGACAAAGGGTTGCTCTTGGACGCGCAATAGTTAGAAGTCCAAAAGTATTCTTAATGGATGAACCTTTATCAAACTTAGATGCTAAGCTTAGAAGTAACATGAGAGCTGAAATCATCAAAATTCACAATACTTTAGGAGCAACAACAATTTATGTAACTCATGACCAAACAGAGGCGATGACAATGGCGGACAGAATTGTAGTAATGAAACAAGGTATTGTTCAACAAGTAGGAAGTCCAAAAGATATTTATGATCACCCAGAAAACCTTTTTGTTGCAGGATTTATTGGAGCTCCAACAATGAACTTCTTAAGAGGAAAAATTGTTGAGCACAATTTTCAAACGAAAGATGGAGGAACTATAGAAATTCCTGAAGGACATTATGCTAGATTGAAAGAATTAGGATATGAAGGTAAAGAAGTAGTTTTAGGTATTAGACCAGAGAACATCTCTAACGATCCGTTGGTTCTTGAAACATATTCACATGCGAAAATAACTTCAAAAGTTATAGTAGCTGAATTATTAGGATCAGAGTATATAGTTCATACTGATCTTAATGGTGAAAATGTAAAAGCAATTGTGCATTCAAGACAGAATATCAAAATGGGTGATGAAATTACATTCGCTCTTGATATGAATAGAGCACATTATTTTGATGCAGAAACTGAACTAAGTATTTTAGAATAATTACAGTTTCAAAAAAAATATTTTAACTTAGACGTCAAATTTTATAAAAAACAAAAACTTAAGGAGGACTCAAATTATGAGAAAGATAAACAAACTGTTAGTTGCAGCGACTACGACTGCATTAATTCTTACAGGGTGTGTAGGAGGAAAAAAAGAGGAACAAAAAGCAGATCCTAATAAAAAAGTAGAAATTACTTACTGGGATTTCCCTCAATTTACAAAAGATAAAGAATTTACTAAAACAGAGGATTTTGATGCAGCGTTAATCAAAGCATTCGAAGCTAAACATCCTAATATTAAAGTAAATTATCAAAAAATTGAATTTACAGATGGACCTGCTAAGATTGAAACAGCAATTCAATCTAAAACTGCTCCAGACGTAATTTACGATGCTCCAGGACGTGTTATTGCATGGGCAGCAAAAGATTTATTAGTACCTTTAGATGATGTGGATAAATCAAAATTAAATGAAGCAGCAGTTAAAGCTTCAAGTTATAAAGATAAACTTTACATGTATCCACAAGGGGTAGCGCCATTCTTAATGGGTGTTAACAAAGATTTAACAGACAAACTAGGAGTAACAAACTTACTACCTTTAGATAGACCAGATAGAAACTGGACAGTAGAAGAATATGAAAAATTCTTAAAAGCTGTTAAAGCAAAAGATCCAAACGTTACACCAGCTTTATTCTATACTAAATCACAAGCAGGAGACCAAGGACCAAGAGCATTCGTTTCTAACCTTTTCAACTCTTGGATTACAGATAAAGATATTTCTAAATATACTATTAACGATGAAAATGGTGTTAAAGGATTAGAGTGGGTTAAAAAAGCTTATGATGAAGGTCTTTTAGGACAAGGTGTTGCATTAGAAGCTAAAGATGCACTAGAAGCGTTTAAATCAGGTAGAGCAGCAACTACAATCTTATTCTCTCCAGGTACAGCAGCATCACATGCTAGTGGATTTAACTATAAATTCTTACCATTCCCTAACAATAGTGGAAAAGCTCAATATGAATATTTAGTGGCAGGACCAGCTATCTTTGATAACGGGGATGCAGATAAAGCAGCAGCAGCTAAAAAATTCGTTGACTTTATGATTAACGATAAAGAATGGGGTAAACGTACTCTATTAGCTTCTGGTAACTTCTCAGCTAAGAAAGATGAAAAAGGATTATACGATTCAGAAGAACTTAAATTTGCAGAAGGTCTAACAGATCAATTCGGACCTTACTACAACACAATACCTGGATTTGCGAAAATGAGACCTTTATGGTTCAACATGGTTCAAGGTGTGTTAAATGGAAAAACTACACCTAAAGAAGGTTTAGATAAATTTGTAGCAGATGCAAATAAAACTATAAAAGAAGCATTATAATTTGACGATGAAGGGATAGAGTTGCTTCTATCCCTTCTTTATATAAAATAATTGATATATTTGAGGAGGTCCTATGAAAGCTATAAAGAAAAAAAGAAAAATAGACTTTAGTGCGTATTTGTTTATACTGCCAGTTAGTTTGTTTTTTATAACATTTGTTTTAGTTCCAATGTTGCGTGGATTACAATTGTCATTATATAGTTTTGCCAAAAAGAACCCAGTGTTCGTTGGTTTAAAACACTATTCAGATTTGCTTTTCAGTGGTAATGGAGCAACAATTCATGAACCATTTATGAAATCTCTTATTAATACGGTTATTGTAACAGTAGTGGCAGTACCAATAGTAGTTGTTGTATCGATTTTTGTTGCAGTAACTATTTATAATAAGAGTGCGGTTGTAAGATCGTTCTTCCGTGGAGTATTCTATATTCCTGCTATTTCATCAGTAGTATCAGTAACAGTTGTATGGGCATGGATTTATCACCCAGAATATGGTATTTTAAACTATGTGTTTAAATCTATGCATTTGATTAATGAGAATGTTGACTGGTTAGGTAACCCTAAAACTGCATTATATGCAATTATAACGATACTAATCACAACATCATTAGGTCAACCAATAATTCTATATGTTGCAGCACTTGGAAATGTTCCAAAAGAACTGTTAGAAGCATCAGAAATTGATGGTGCAACTAAGTGGCAAGTATTTACAAAAATAACTTGGCCATTAATTAAGCCTACAACATTATATATTGTTGTAGTAACAACAATTAACTCATTCCAGATCTTTGCGTTAATCCAGCTTTTAACAGCAGGGGGACCAAACTATGGAACAAGTACAATCATGTACTTAGTATATGAAGCAGCTATTAAGAATGGTAACCATGGTGTTGCAAGTGCGATGGGTATTATACTTGCAGTTATTATAGGTATAATCTCTATCCTACAATTCAAATTCTTATCTAGTGAAGATGATTAGGAGGAAGAAGCATGAAAAATATTAGTATTTTTAAAATCGTATCTATGATTATATTACTAGGTTTAACGATATTCTTTATCTTCCCATTTTATTGGATAGCTACAGGATCGTTTAAACTACAAGATGTGGCAATTACTATTCCGCCAGAATGGTGGCCAACATCGCCAACGTTAGAAAACTATGAAAAATTATTCACACCAAATACACTAAGATGGTTCTTTAACTCAGTATTCATCTCAGTTATGACGACACTTTTAGTATGTATAACATCTGCATTAGCAGGGTATGCATTAGCTAAAAAACAATTCCCAGGGGTAAAAGTAATATTTATGGTATTTGTTGCAGCTATGGCATTACCAAAACAAGTTATTTTAATTCCTTTATTAAACTTAATTACTGAATTTGGTTTAATGAACACATACTATGCTCTTATTTTACCAGCAGTAGGATGGCCTTTTGGGGTATTCTTAATGAGACAGTTCTCTCAAGCTATTCCTCGTGAACTACTTGAGTCTGCACGAATTGATGGTTGTGGTGAAGTTAGAACATTTACAAACATTGCCTTACCTATTATCAAACCAGGTATAGGGGCATTAGCGATTTTCACATTTATCGCCAGCTGGAACGATTACTTCTCTCAACTTATTTTCTCTAATACACCTGATATGTCAACATTACCATTAGGACTTGCTGCCTTAGCTCAGGGGCAAGAGTTCTCAAACGACTATGGGTTATTAATGGCAGGGGCATCACTTGCATCGCTACCAATGATAATTGTGTTTATTTGTTTCCAAAATTACTTTACTCAAGGGGTTACTTTGGGAGCCGTGAAAGGATAAGATTATGGACAAAAAAGAATTATATGAATATCTACGCGGAGAGCTTATAGTTTCTTGCCAAGCATTACCAGGAGAGCCTCTTTACCGTGAAGAAGGTGGTGTAATGTGTCTTATGGCACAAGCTGCTAAAAACGCTGGTGTAAAAGCTATTCGAGCTCAAGGTATTGTAGATATAAAACAAATAAAAGAGCAAACAAATTTACCAGTTATTGGAATAATTAAAAAATCTTATCCAGGGTATGCAACATATATAACAGCGACTATGGATGAAGTAGATAAACTCGTAGAAGTGGGTTCTGATATTATTGCGCTTGATTGCACAAATAGAGAGCGTGGAGACGGGAAAACGCCAAGTGAGTTTGTAAAAGAGATAAAAGAGAAATATCCAAGTATAGTTCTTATGGCAGATATTTCAAACTTAGAAGAAGCTATTGAAGCTGAAAAAGCAGGAGTAGATTTTGTTGGTACTACAATGAATGGATACACACCATATACTACAGTATCAAAAAAATTTGATCCTAGCTTAGTTAAAGAAATAGTGAAAAATGTAAAAATACCGGTTATAGCTGAAGGGAAAATACATGAACCAAAAGAAGCAAAAGCTGCATTAGAAGCTGGTGCTCATTGTATGGTAGTAGGAGGAGCTATAACAAGACCCCAAGAAATCACCTCAAGATTTTTAGCGGAGCTTAAATAATGTATATTTTATATCTACTTGCATATTGGTATACATACAGTAAGTGGTATATATTAGGGTCATGGTTTATAACACATATTTTTAATATTGCTTTTAAAAAATTGTGGTTATCTCCGCTTTTGATAAATGCTGTGGCTTTGATAGTATTAGCTTTAGGTATATATTTTAAAATGGTACAAGGTAAAGAAGTTGGGGCATCGGTTCTAAATGTATATATGCCGGTGGTATTTTCTAGCATTATAATGAATTTACTAGTATTTGCTACTAGGAAAATCAAATTAAAAATTAAAAATTAAAAACATACTATTAATCAGTCGAAAATGAAGGATATTTTTTAAAGTTTGGACTGATTAATAGTTTTATTTTATAACAGTAGATGCATACTTACTATGATACAGATAGGTAAATGAGAATGAATATCAATAAAAATAAAAGGTGTACTATTATATTTTTATTTTTTTTTAGTTTATATTTGTATTTTTAGAAATTTAGAATAAATATATTTTGATAAATTTTAAAAAACTTAATTGCTTATAAAGTGTTGCTAGATTAATATCTCTTGATAGTAAAGTTTAAACACAGGATATATTTTTCGGTTTTTTTATGAAAAATTAAAATTAAGACATTACTTATTATTGTTTTTTTAATGAAAACTCCATATTACACCTCCTTTATGAGTTAAATATTTTATTGATTTGAAGCTATTTCTGTTATATAATGTAAGTAAAGTATTAATTATCTATTATTACTTTGTCTTTTAATAACAGGTTTCTTGTAGATGTATACAACATATTTAGTTATCTTAAGCAAATAAATTTTTTATTGTAAGGTGTAAAAAAATGGAATTAAGAAGAAAGACCTTAAAGTTAATGGGTTCTCATATAGATATTCTTATTTTCGATAGCATTGATGCTGAAAGTATCCTTGATGATGCTGTAGAAATGTTAAAGATGTATGAGCATAGATTTAGCGCGAACGATGACAGTTCTGAGCTTATGGAAGTTAACCATAATGCCGGAATTAAAGCTGTAAAAGTTCATCCAGATTTATTTGATTTAATAAAGATAGGAAAAATTCATAGTTGTGCACCAAATAGTTTTTTAAATATAGCTATTGGACCAATTGTACAAACATGGAGAATAGGATTTAATGATGTAAAAGTTCCACCAAAACAAGAGATTGATGACTTATTAGAAATAACTGATCCAAATCAAATAATACTAGATGAAGAAAAGCAATCTGTCTTTCTTGCGAAAAAAGGAATGGCTATTAATTTAGGCGCCTTAGCAAAAGGATATATTGCTGATCTTATGATAGAGTATATGAAAAAAAGAGGGGTTGATTCTGGACTCATTAACCTAGGTGGCAACGTATTAGCTTTTGGTGATGCAAAGCATAACCCAGATTTAATGTGGCGCATAGGTATACAAAATCCTGTAGAATCTCGTGGAAATCATTTATTTACGATAGGTATAAAAAATCAATCTGTTGTTACTTCTGGTATATATGAACGTAAACATACAGAAAATGGAAAAACTTATCATCACATATTAAATCCAGAAACTGGTTATCCTGTCGAAACCAATGTAGCTGGCTTATCTATAATTTCAACTGCCTCAGTGGATGGTGAAATTTGGACAACAAGATTATTTGGTAAGAGTGTCGAAGATATTTTGGAAGAAGTTAATAGCTTACCAGACATAGAGGCTGTTGTAGTGACAACCGAAGGTAAAGTTTATTATACAAGCGGAGTGCTAGATAGAATAATATGTTAGATAAAACTATCTTGAAGAATACTGAAAATACTTTTAATTTAAGGGGGCTCTATTAAAGTGGCTGAAGCGAAAAACAAAAAAAATGTTAAAAAAACAAGACAAGAAAATCTAAATACAAATAAAGTAGATGGTACAAAAAAAGAGAGAGGAAACAAAAACATGGTAAAATTAATTGGTCTAGTTGGTACAAACTCTAAAAAATCTACAAACCGCCAACTTTTACAATATATTCAAAAACATTTTGCAGGTAAAGCTGACATCGAATTAGTTGAAATTAAAGATCTTCCTTTATTCAACAAACCAGCTAATAAAGAATTACCTGAAGGAGTTAAAGAAATAGCAGCTAAAATTGAAGCAGCAGATGGGGTTATCATCAGTTCACCTGAGTATGACCACGCTGTTCCTGCATCATTAATGAGTGCAATCGCTTGGTTATCTTATGGAATTCACCCATTACTTGATAAACCAGTAATGTTAACAGGAGCTTCATACGGAACTCTTGGATCATCTCGTGCACAAGCTCACCTTCGTCAAATTTTGGATTCACCAGAAGTTAAAGCACGCGTTATGCCAAGTTCTGAGTTCTTATTAGGACATTCTCTACAAGCTTTTGATGAAGCTGGAGATATTTCTAATCCAGAAACAGTTGCTAAATTAGATAGTTTATTTGCTGATTTCTTATTATTCATTAAGATTACTGAGAAATTAATTAATGCTCATAAATTAGCTGAAAAAGAAATTGAAAACTTTTCTTGGGAAGATTTAAAATAGGATAGGAGTGTAGACACATGAAATTAGTAGGAATCGTAGGTTCAAACGCGGAAGTTTCTTATAACCGCAAATTAATGGAATTTATAGCAAAAGAATATAAAGATTTATTCACTTTAGAATTATTAGACATTACTAACTTACCAATGTTTAACCAAGATGAAGATCATTCAAGAGAAAACAAAGATTTATTAGTAATGAACCGTAAAATTTTACAAGCTGATGGTGTTATCATCGCTACACCTGAGCACAACCACACAATTACAGCATCTCTTAAGAGCGCATTAGAGTGGTTATCATTCGAATTACACCCACTTGAAAATAAACCAGTAATGGTACTTGGTGCTTCTTACTATGATCAAGGGTCATCTCGTGCTCAATTACACTTACGTCAAATCTTAGATGCACCAGGTGTTAACGCAATCGTATTCCCTGGTAACGAATTCCTTTTAGGTAGAGCTAAAGAGGCTTTTGATGCAGAAGGAAACTTAAAAGATGAACGTACAGTAGGTTACTTACGTACATGTTTAACTAAATTCGTTAAATTTGCAACAGTAGCACAATCATTAGCAGAAAGAAAACCAACCCCGCCAGAAGACTTAACAGCTAGTGGCAAAATTGATACAACAATTGAAGGTGTTGATGGAAATGCTGACGACTGGTATGAAAAAGCAGCTGAAAAAGTTAATGCTGTATCTGGAGACACATATGTTAAACTTGATCGTGGTATTTTAACAGTAGACCAACTTAACTACTTCTTAAACTCTATGCCTATGGAATTAACTTATGCAGATAGCAATAACCAATTCTTATACTATAACTATAACAAAGAAGATTACGAAATGCTTGCAAAACGTCGTCCAGTACAAGTTGGATGTTCATTAGCTAAAGTTCACCCTGAGAAAGTTTATAAGAGTGTTAGCTGGTTAGTAGGTTTACTACGTTCAGGACAAATTGATGTATTCCGTACACATGTTCCAACTCACGGTCCAGACAAATATGTTGTGCACAACTACCAGGCTATGTACGACAAAAATGGTAAATATGCAGGTATCAACGAGTATATCTTAGACTTCAAACCAATCGTAGATTGGTACTTAAAACAAACAGGCCAATCATTAGTTAAAAATGGAGTACCTGTAGGTCATGGATATGCAGCAGCACCGGCAGCAGATGCAACAAGTGGAGCTTCTAACGCTGGTCATAGTGGAACAGCACCAGCAGCGTCGGCACCGGCAGCAGACGCAACAAGCGGAGCTTCAGCATAATAAGATAGAAAAAAATGATAAAAAGGCTTAAGTGCCATTCTGATATGTACCCCTTTTACTGGACAAACCAGTGGAAGGGGTATTATTATGTGTTATAGTTATGAATTTAAAATAAAATGTGTAGAGATGTATGAAGGAGGAGAATATCCAGATACACCTAATGGAGTACCGTACAGTAGATTTATACGTAACATAAGGATATGGAAAAGAATGGTTGATTTATCAGGACTAGTGGGGAAACTCATGATATGGCGCAAACAATGTCATCTCATACAGCCCATGCAGTGTTGTTGATAGAGATATTGTTACTATATTTTATATTACCTATGATTATTTCATATGGAGTATATTACTATATGGAGAAAAAAGGCTTTATGAAAGATGAAGAGTATAAATTAGATTTATAAAAATTTAAGAACTAGCTATAGAAGAATATAGTTAGTTCCTTTTTGTGTTTATAACTTTTATTATGATAAAAAAATATATATGGTATCGAAAATGATATTGAAAATAAAGAAAAAGAAGCCCTGTTACTGATGTAATAGGGCTTTTAAGCTTCTTCTTATTAACGTACTTCTTTAATACGAGCAGCTTTACCACGTAAGTTACGTAGGTAGTATAATTTAGCACGTCTAACTTTACCTTTACGTACAACTTCAATTCTTTCAACTTTTGGAGTGTGAACAGGGAATGTTCTTTCAACCCCAACACCGTTTGAAATTTTACGTACAGTATAAGTAGCAGAGATTCCTCCACCACGACGTTTGATAACTACTCCTTCGAATTGTTGGATACGCTCACGTCCACCTTCAACGATACGAACGTGTACTCTTACTGTATCCCCAGCTTTAAATTCAGGAATGTCTGTTCTTAATTGCGATTTAGTGATCGCTTCAATGATTTTGCTCATTTTTCTTTCTCCTTTTTTTACAAAATGCTCATTACTAATACTTGATTAACAGAGGAACATCGTAATTTAATGTTTTCACATCTTTTCAATTATAACATCTTTTATATCAAATAGCAATAGAAATTATATTATTTTTCTTATAAAAGTGCAGTTTCCCAAGATTCTTCCTTGAAACCTAATAATAAGATATCATTTTCAAAGTCAAAAGCAAGGGGACGTTTAATTAACATACCGTTATTATGCAATAATTCTAATGCTTCATCAAGTGATAAAGTATCCAGTTTATTTTTAAGATCCAGTTCTTTATATACCAATCCACTTGTATTAAATAATTTTTTTAGTGGTAAATCGAAAGTTTCAAGTATTTTTTTAAAAGTATCAACTGATGGTGTAGTTTCTTTTACATTGAAGTATTCAGCTTCTATATTATGAGTGTTTAATAATTTTTTTGCTTTCTTACATGTAGAACATGTTGGATATTCGTAAATATAAAGCACAATATATTCCTCCTTCCAAATTTTTTTGTTAATAGAATATAAATTCTCAGACTTTGTTATTATAATACTATTAAATGTTCATGTAAAGAAATCTGTTTAAGGTGAATTTTTAAATGTTTTAGTTGTTTTAAAAGCATGTATCCACTAGATTAGGAAGCTATTATGATATAATATAATAAAGATACAAAGGAGTATTGGGTATGAGAAAGATAATAGTTAGTGATTTAGTAAAGGAGTATGGTTCAGCTGATAACAAAGTGATTGCTAATGACAAAATAAGCTTTGAAATAGAAGAAGGAGAGTTTGTCGTTATCCTTGGGCCAAGTGGCGCAGGGAAAAGTACTTTGTTAAATATACTAGGTGGAATGGACGATGCAACTTCGGGAAGTGTGAATATCTTTGGTAAAGAAATAGTTGGACTTGATGAAAAAGATTTGACCGAATACCGTCGACAAGATATTGGTTTTGTTTTTCAATTTTATAATTTAATACCTAATCTTAGTGTTTTAGAAAATGTAGAATTAGCTAATCAAATAGTAAAAAAATCTAAAGATGCATTAGAAATTTTAAAATTAGTTGGTTTAGAGAACCGAATTAATAATTTTCCTAGCCAGATTTCAGGAGGAGAGCAACAACGTGTTGCGATAGCTCGTGCTATAGCTAAAAATCCTAAAATATTACTTTGTGATGAGCCTACTGGTGCATTAGACTATAAAACAGGAAAACATATTTTAAAAATTTTAAAAGAATATTGTAAAAATGAGAAAAAAACGGTTATAGTAATCACACATAATAGTTCAATAGCTCAAACAGCGGATAAAGTAATAGAAATTTATGATGCAAAAGTAAAAAATGTTTTTGTTAATCAATTGCCGAAAAATATAGATGAAATTGAGTGGTAGAAGTTATGAAAGCATTAAATAAAGATATAATACGAGAAATTTCAAAAACAAAATCTAAGTTTTTGTCAATTATGATTATAATGTTTTTAGGTGTTTTTGTTTTTGTGGGGCTTAAAGAAACAACACCAACGATGATAAATACCTATAATAAAACATTAGAGCAACATAATATGTATGATTTAAGGGTAACTAATAACTTTGGAATCAATAATGGTGATATCGAAGAAATAAGAAAATTAGGGAACATAGATAAACTAGAAACATACAATAGAAAAAATTATAAATTAGAAAATAGCACTAATAACATTGATATAGAGACGCTATCAAAAGAATTGGCAACACCAAAGCTAATTAAGGGGAAATTACCTACAGCTAATAATGAAATAGCCATAGTAGATTCATTGGAAAAAACTTATAAAATTGACGATACTATAAACTTAGTAGATGATAAAAGTGAAGAAAAAAAATTAAAGAATTATTCATATAAAGTTGTAGGGTATGTCCATGGTGCAGATCATATTGAAGTATCTAGTAATAATCCTACAAATAATAGTTATTTTGGCTATATAAATAGAGAAAATTTTCGATTTGATAATGTAACAGGAGTTAATATAAAACTAAAAGACATATCATATAAATATAGCGACAAAAATTATATAGAAGAAGTGAACAAGAGCCGTGATAAGCTTATAGATATATTAAAGGAAAGAAAATTAGTTGATGAAAAAAATTATAAGGCTAAAACATCACAAAAAATTGTAGAGAATGAACAAAAGTTAGCTTCTATAGAAAAAGAATTAGAATCTAATTCAGAACGGTTAGAACTGTTAAAAAATGTCGATGCAGAAAGATATACTGAACAAAGTTCGAAATTAAATGAAGCGAAAAAACAACTACAAGATAATAAAAAACAATTGGAAGCTTCTAAAAGGGCTTCTGAGGAAACTAATTATCCTAGATTTAATGTTGAAAATATTAGAGGATTGGTTCATTATGCACAGTTTATTGATTCAGCAGGAAGTTTATCGTTCTTGGCGAATGTCTTTTCAATATTTTTATTTTCAGTATCTATTTTAGTATCGTTGACAACCCTAACTAGAATGGTAGATGAAAATAGAACCAGTATAGGAACATTGAAAGCATTAGGATATTCTAATATAGATATTTTTAAAAAATATTATATTTATGGTGGAGTGTCGACTATAATAGGAACAAGTATAGGAATTATTGCAGGTTATCTAATTATTGTCCCAATAATATATAATTCATATTCGAGATTTTTCACACTGAAAGAACCACTCATAGTTTATAATTTACACATCATAGCCTTAGCATTTTTAATATCTATTGTATGTATATTATTGGCGGTATTTATCCCACTTCGGAAAAATCTTAAAGAAAGAAGTGCTTATTTATTACGTCCTAAAGCACCTAGTAGTGGAAGTAGAATATTTTTAGAAAATGTAAGTTTTATTTGGAAGAGGTTATCATTTTTAAGGAAAGTAACCTTTAGAAATATTTTTCGTTATAAAGTTCGTATGTTTATGACTATATTTGGAGTTATGGGGTGTCTGACATTAATGTTTATTGGATTTGCCATTCGCTTTGGAGTTATAGATATTTCTAATGAACAATTTAAAGTGATAAATAAGATTGATGTTTTAGCTACATATAATCCTTATGCAGGAAAAGAAGATATAGATAAGATTTCTAAAGAAATAGAAAGCAATTCTAATGTAGAGAATTTCACTAAGGTAAATGTTCAAAAAGCTACGGTAGAAAAAAATAATGAGATATTAGATACGGCTCAATTAGTAACGCTAAATCGAGATAATTATAGAGATTATATAACGTTAATGGATAATGGAAGTAATATAGAATTACCAAAAGATTCCATTGTAATAAACGAAAAATTGGCCTATTTATATAATTTGTCAGTAGGTGATGACTTTAAAGTTATTATAAATGAAAAGGAATATGCATTAAAAATAGGTGCTATTAATAAAAACTATTTTGGGAACATCTTATATATAGACAGAGAGTACTTTGAAAAAGTATTTGATAAAGCTTACTCTGACAATAGTTTTATAATAAAAATGAATAATTCGGATGAAGTAGAAAAAATGGCGAGCAAACTTAAAGATAATCCTTATGTGCTGTATGTGAGTGACAACTCAAAAATCCAAGAAAATCTCGATAATTTTATTAGTGGAATTGATATTATAGTAGTAGTTATGGTCTTATGTTCATTAGCCCTTGCACTTGTGGTACTTTATAATCTGATAAACGTTAATGTCTCAGAACGTCAAAGGGAATTATCGACTATTAAAGTTCTTGGTTTTTATCCGAGTGAGGTAACAATTTATGTATTTAGGGAAATATTTTATTTGAGCATAATAGGCATTTTTCTTGGTAATTATATAGCATATAAGTTATACTTGAAGATAATATTAGAATTGGCAAGTAGAACTATGATGTTTAACAGTAGGGTGCCTATTGCAGTATATGTATTATCAACGGGAGTAACATTATTAATAATAATACTTGTGATGATTATAATGCATAGAAGATTAAAAAAAGTAAATATGGTAGAATCGTTAAAAGCGATAGAATAGAGGTTAAATATGAAAATAAAAATTACAGAAAAAGTACAGCAATATTTGAAAGAACAAAACAAGAAACATATAATATTTGTTTATTATGAACAATTTTGCTGAGGTGGTAGAGTAAATAGAACTGTTGAGGTTTCAACAATAGAAAGTTTCGCTAGAGACACTTATATGAAATATGAGGTTGAAGGATTTTTGGTATATATAGATCCTAGGTTGAATTTTGAGGGGGAAGAGTTAATTATAGATTTAGAGAATTTCTTCTTTTTAAAACGAATAACTCAAAAAGGATTATCTATATAAATAGGAAGAAAAGAACTTGAGGAAATAATTGTTATTTCTTCAAGTTCTTTTTTTTGTTAATTTTTTATTTTTTCAGAAGCTTTAAGTTCTTCTTCTTTTTTATGTTTATCATTGTAAACTCTTTGCATAATACCGATAACGATAGATAATGCAAATAAGCACATTAGTCCGATAAATAAGTTACGAACTCCACCAGATAAAGTTCCTCCTACGTAAGAGTAAACGATTGTTGCTGGAAGTTGCCCAATACCTGTTGCGATAAAGAATCTCCAAAATCCCATATTAGTAAGACCAGCAGCATAACTCACAAAGTCAAATGATACGAATGGTAATAGACGACAGATAAGGATAGCTTTATCCCCGTAGCGTTCGAAGAATACGTCTATACTTGCCATAGCTCCTTTACTTGTTAATCTTTCAACAACGTCACGACCAAGTCCTCTTGCAATGAAGAAACATACAGCAGCTCCAGCCATTGCTGATGACCAAGAAAGAATTGCTCCAATAACCCAACCAAAGATAGCGGCATTAGATAGAGTAATCAGGAATGCTGGAATAGGTGCAGCAACAGATTGTAGAATCATAAGGATACTAGAAACGACAGCAGCCCATGCTCCCCAACCACGTAAATACTCAATAACTGCATTAGTATCAAATTGAGATAAAGTAGCAAATGCAGTATTAATTCCTTGTTTGAATCCTGGCACAGTAAAGTAAACTAAGAAGAAAATAGCGAAAGCAGCGATAGTGATATAACGAGCTTTTTTACGTTGAGCTTTTTCTTTTTTAAGTTCCTCTGGATTTACTTCACGAAGATCGCTAAGTTTAACTTCTTTTTCTTTTAAAGCTTTTCTTTCTTCTTTAGTGTAAACTTTTTGGTATTTAGGAAGAGTCATAATAATATAAATATTAATTAAGTTGACAATTGCTAAACCAATTAAGAAAGGAACTTTTATTTGACTTAAACTACCAGCATGAAGTACTTCACGCGCTATATAAAGTAAGGTAGTAGTTTTACCGGTGATAAGAGCGGCACCAATAATAATACCTTCTATAATAAAGAATGTATATTTACGGTTAATGCGTTTGAAATATAATCCGGTCATAATTCCGTAAACTGTCCAAACAAATATAACAAGAGTTTGGTCGGCTAACATTTCAAATTGAACAAAGAAGAACAATAGAAATGCGAAGAAGTATCCAATTGCGATACCAACACTTGTAAAATAAAATAATAATCTTAAACGTTTCATTAAATCTCTCCTAAGGTTATTCATAGAATAGTCAGAGTGTTTATTTAACTCTGACTATTGCTTAATATCTATTTTTTTATACTGTAAATAGTTGCGATATATGTTCCATCTTCTGGAAGAACACTATCGATACCTGTAAATTTAACTTCTTTTCTAGTTTCTACAGCTCCATAGGTATAAGCATCGTTAGAGATAATACCTACTGGGCAACTATCTAAACAAGATAAGCAACCGGTATTTTTTTCTTTAGCCATAGCTAAGTTTCCGCCGAAACGGAAGTTGATTTGTTTACCGTTGCTATCTTTTATTACTTCGTTTATATCATAATTTCTTCCAGCACCCTTCCAAGTTACTTCAACTTTTATAGGAGTCCCTTCAACATGAGTAGTTGTTGCATTATTAGGAGTCATATTTTCCCCTGGTTTAGCACCGATTTCGATAAGAGCATTGTAGAAATCTTCTGGTTTAACATATGCAGTGAAGACAGATTTAGCACCGTTTGTTCCGCTTTGTTCTACAGAGTTGTGACGAGTGGGTTCGTTAAAATATTTACCATTAACTTTTGTAAGAACTGTAATAGTTCCAGCTTCTTTGTCAACTTTTAATGGTTTATCTAATGATACACCTGCTACATAGTCAGCAGGTTCATTAGAAGAAGATTTGCTACCACATCCTGCTGCTGTAAAAACTAATCCTGCAGCTATAAGAACTGATAATAATTTTTTAAGTTTCATAATAAAAAACTCCTCCAATAAATAATAATTTTTATATTTGTATTATAACATTTTAATAAGTTTGTAACAATAAAATATGGGGAAATAACAAGCTTATAGTATGCTAAGTCAGAATAAAGAGAAAAACCAACAATAAATATTTTCTTATAATCATGTTCAAGAAAAGTGATGTATTTATTAATTTTATTGAAAAAAGATATTAAGTAGAACTTAAATAAAATTATATAAAAATTATA
>ERZ773055.366-NODE-366-length-29288-cov-7.427838_pt1 | contig 29288 bp, 27 predicted proteins | sample MGYA00580515_ERZ773055 | MGnify/ENA primary metagenome ERZ773055 (study PRJEB29015, sample SAMEA2737993) | human oral metagenome | biome: human oral; feature: human-associated habitat; material: dental | place: China | collected 2064 ...
ACCGGCGGCAGTGGTCTGATCAGTGGAAAGAACCCGAAATTCCCGGGATTCTATAATTATTTTAATGCGCAGGCTTTCCAGGACGGCGATAAGACGCCGACCGAGCGCGGCCTCTGGTGGGCAAGCCAGGTGGATGTGACTTATGGCAAACCCTGGGATACGCCGGAGAAGGCTATCATCGGCGGCGCAAAGTATTACAGTGACAATTACTTAAAGAGCGGGCAGGATACCTTTTATCTAAAGAAGTTCAATATCACGGCCAAGGCACGCTATGAACATCAATACATGACCAATGTTCAGGCGGCTGCCGAAGAGGGCAGAAAGCTCGGCGAGGCATATACAGATGCACTCAAACAGAAAAAGCACACATTCCGGATTCCGGTCTATACGGATATGCCGGAGAGCGCCGCGGCGTTACCGGACTGAGACAAGGAAAAATAACCATGAAGACCATCGGATTACTTGGCGGAATGAGCTGGGAAAGTACCATCCCCTATTATCGAATCATCAATGAAGAGGTTAAAAACAGGTTGGGCGGACTGCATTCGGCAAAAATTATTTTGTACAGCGTCGAATTCGCCGAGATTGAAAAATGTCAATCCAGTGGAAATTGGGACGAGAGCGGTGAAATTCTGGGACAAGCTGCAAAGGGAATTGAAGCTGCTGGCGCAGATTTTATTCTGATTTGTACCAATACCATGCACAAGGTTGCGGCGCAGATTTCCTCTAAAATTCAAATCCCGCTCATTCATATTGCGGATGCAACCGCCGATGAACTTGAGAAATCCCATATCAGACGCGTCGGGCTGCTTGGGACCAAATATACAATGACACAGGATTTCTACAAAAAGCGTCTTACAGACAGAGGCATGGAGGTATTGATTCCAGATGACGCGGCTGTGGAAGTCATCAATTCCATCATTTTTGATGAACTATGTGTCGGCGAGATCAGAGAGGCATCTCGTAGAAAATTTCAAGACGCGGTGAAGCGCTTGGCAGAGCAGGGCGCAGAGGGTGTAATTCTGGGGTGCACGGAAATCGGCTTGCTACTGCGGCAGTCTGATGTGTCGATTCCGGTGTTTGACACGACTGTGATTCATGCGAAAAGAGCAGTTGAAATTGCGCTGGAGACTTGAACTCAGATGGGCAGATTGATGGGAAGAGGGGCCGGAGGCTGGAGTTTCTTCACCATTTATGCTAGAATAACAGCGCATATTTCCCGGTGAGCGGGACGGAAAGAGAGGCAAGCACAGAATGAAGCGAAGAAGCGTGACACGGGGAATCCTTTGTGGCACAACGGCCGCGATGTTCAGCGCAATGTTACAGCTGAGCGCCTTTGCCCTGAGCGCAAACATTCAGTTTTCTGACCCGAGCGCCAAGGTTGGCGAAGAATTTACTGTTTCTATGCACGTGCAGGGTGACAGTGCGATTTCCAATACGGACATTGTTCTCAGCTATGACAGTGAAAAGATGGAGTTTGTAAGCGGAGACAGTGCAAGCGGCAGCGGCGGTGAGCTGACGGTCAAGAACAGCGGCGGTGAGGGAAAGTCCGATGTTTACTACAGCCTTCGGTTTAAAGCGTTAAAGGACGGCTCGGCAGCGGTACAGGTGAAAAGCGCCAAGTTGGCGGACAGCAGCCAGGAGGCAACCATCGCGCATCAGGGAAGCGCGGCAATCACCATTGCCGCAGCCGATGCGGCGGCGGGAAGCAGTGCGGCCGAGACCGCGGCGGCACCGACTGAAGCAACCGGCCCTCTCAGCAATCTGAGTCTGAATCCGGGCACTTTGACGCCGGCATTCAGCGCAGGCAATACGGCTTACACCGCGGTGGTCGGAGAAGAAGTCACACGCATTGCGGTCAATGCGGTGCCGGCGGCAGAGGGAGCGAAGGTCAATGTGACCGGAAACGAGAACTTAAAGCTCGGCGAAAACAAGATTGAGGTCAATGTGCTTGGCAGCGATAACAGTGCGCTCGGTACGTATACGATTGTCGTGACCAAACAGCAGGGTACGACACCGGAAACAGCGCCGATTGAAGACAGTACACATGTGACCATCGGAACAACAAGTTATACCATTGCGGACAGCTTTGATCAGGCTCTGCTTCCGGCGGGCTATGAAAGTGAGAGCTTTATCTACGGAGATCGGACAGTGCAGGCAGGCAAAGGACCGGGCGAACATCTGCATCTGATTTATCTGCTCGCAGACGGCGGAAGCGGAAATCTTTATTTTTATGATGACACGAGCAGAACCTGGTCACCTTATGTACAAGTCGGCGCGACAGCCAAAGCAGTGTCGGTTGTTCCGCTGCCGGAGGGCGTTGCGGTTCCGGAGGGTCTTCTGGTCAAACAAGTCACACTGAACGGTAAAACCGTTGACGGCTACATCGGTCAGAAGGATCAGGGACAGAATTACTGCGTGTTTTACGGTATGAACAGTAAAGGGGAGAAGGGGTTTTATCGCTTCGACCTGCAGGAGAAAACGTTACAGCGCTATTTTCCGGGCGACGGCGCGGGACAGAGCACCGCGGAGCAGCTGAGAGCGCAGTACAAGGTTTCGCACCGTAAGATTGTGGGGCTCACCTGTGCACTGGTACTCGCAATCGGAGCGGCTATCTACGCGTTTCTTCGTGGTGCGCGTCGAAAGTCGCCGGAACTTGCCGAGCGAGAGCGCCGGAGAGCCGAGCGAAAGGCTGCGCGCGAGGCGGAAGAATTGCTGCAGCGTCAGGAACAGGAAGCCCTGCGGAAGACAACTTCCGAAGAAGTGGAGAGCCATACGGAAGAGGTACTCGCAGGCGCGGCGGAACAGGCAACGGAAGCCGAGGAGCCTTCTCCGCAGCAACCGGAAGAAATTGTGCTGGCAGATGATCAGGTCGCAGTGGTTCCGCCGGAAGATACGGCTACCGATTCTGCGGCGGCCGATCTCGGTGCTACGCGAGTGTTGCCTCAGCTTGATATGAGCGAACATGTGAGAGAAACGCTGGAAGAAGCGAGAAATACAGCGGATGCCATCACAGCACAGGCACAGGCGGTCAATGGGAAAAAGAATACAGCCGGAGATGAAGTGTTTGAGGATATTGATCTCTAATCCTCTCGACGAAGGGCGGGCAGGTTGCAAAAGAGCAGCCTGCACCGCTCTTTTTTCTCGGCATGGTTCCGATTGACGGCACCGGAAGGCTGTTATATAATCAGTGTAACAGTTTGAGCAGAGAGGTGTGGATATGAAATTATGTATTGATTTTAACAGCGATGAAGCTTTTTATATCCAGCTGATCAACCAGATTATTCTTGGCATCGCGATGGAGCAGTTCCACGAAGGAGATTCCCTTCCCTCCGTGCGTCAGATGGCAGATTTGGTCGGCATCAACATGCATACCGTCAACAAAGCGTATACGATTTTGCGCCAAGAGGGCTTCATCAAACTGGATCGGCGGAGAGGTGCCGTCATCTCCATCGATGTGGACAAACTGCGTGTGATTGAGGAGATGAAACGGGAACTTTCCGTATGCCTGGCGCGCGGTATTTGTAACGGTGTGAGCCGCAGTGAGGCCCACCAACTGGTAGACGGTTTGTACGACGCTTTCAGTAAGTGTGAAGCGGAGGAGTGAGTCATGTTATGTGAGCGTTGCAAGAAGAGAGAGGCGACCATTCTGTACCGGGAATTCGGGATGAATGGAGAAAGAACAGAGCTTCATCTCTGTGAGTCCTGTGCGCGGAAGATGAATATCGGCGGGGATTTCGGCGATTCCGATGATACTTTGTCATTGGGAGTTATGCTGTCTGCTATTTTCACGGGGCAGAGCGAAGAACGGAAAACGGACTATGACCGAGTGGTCTGCCCGGATTGCAAGACTCGCTATTCCGATTTTGTGAGAGATTCTCGCTTCGGCTGTCCGACCTGCTACGAGGTTTTTGATGTGCTCATGCGGGATAATATCAAGCAGTTACAGGGATCTGACATGCACAAGGGCAAGCATCCCAAATACGGTTTGCGCATACGCCCGACCGCGGAGGCGCAGGATATGGCGGTCAACGAAGGCAGTGAAAAGGATGCCGCCGTCTCGCCGGTCACCTCACCGGAAGTAGAGCGCCGCATTCAAATCCGCGGATTGCGCGTCAAGCTGAATGCGGCCATCCGGGCGGAAGATTATACAAAGGCCGCGGAAATCCGGGATCAGATTCGGCTTCTGGAAAAGGAGGACACGGATGCTTAAATGGTATGAGCAGGTCCGGATGGAGTCCGGAAAGTACTTTGTTTCAAACCGTATCCGACTCGCACGCAACTGGGCCGAGTATCATTTTCCGCGTCGTCTTCGCAATGAGGAAGCAAACGAGATGGTACAGCGCATGCGAGATGCACTGCAGGAACTTGCAATGCAGCAGCATGAAAATGTGAATGACTGCCTTCTGACGGAAATCTCCGAGATACGCCGCATGGCGATGCGGGAGCGCCGTGTTTTAAGCGCAAGTATACTGGAACGAAAAGCTCCGGTTGCACTGTTTTTATCGGAGAGCGAGAGCTTATCTCTGGTTTTGAACGGTGACGATCACATTCGTCTGCAACTCATGAGCCCGAACCTTCACATGAAGGAACTCTATGAGAACATCAACCGACTGGACGACTATATGAATCGTCAGTTTGAGTATGCTTTTGACCCGCATTACGGGTATTTAACCTCTTTTCCGACCAATGTCGGAACCGGAATGCGCGCCAATATTGTGTTGCATTTGCCGATGCTGTCCCAGAGCAAGCAGTTTTCCAAGATTCTTGAGTCAATGGGGCAGATCGGCGTCAATATCCGCGGCGTCTACGGAGACGGAAAAGAAAATCACGGCGATCTTTTTGACCTCAGCAATGCGCGGACGCTCGGCGTATCGGAAGAAGAAATTATGGCGCTCGTTCAGAAAACGGCAATGCGCTTAAACAATGAAGAAGAGAAAATCAGAGTCCATTCGATAGAACGACACAGACTTGCACGCGTCGACAGTATGTTCCGCGCCTATGGTTTTCTGAAATATGCGAGACGCGTCACAATCCGGGAGGCGCTGCACAATCTCTCTGCCGTGATGGCAGGAATCACCGACGGCTTGGCAAAAACCGAACAGGATATCAGCATTTACTCGCTGTATCTGGGAGTACAGCCTTCCAATCTGATTGCGGCGGGAAAGGGGCCAGTTGATCGCGAACAGATTGATGTGCTCCGTGCAAATTATTTGAGAAGAGTATTACCCGAGTTGCTCGAGCGCTGAGACTGCGCAAACAGGCAACAGGAAGGAGTTTTTATGGCAGATTATTTTTCCGAACAGGCGCAGGAAGCGTTGGAGTATGCGCACCGCGCAGCTGAGGAACTGCACAACAGCTACATCGGAACCGAGCATTTGCTTCTCGGCCTGGTTCGCCAGGGCAGCGGTGTTGCGGGACAGGTATTGACTGCAAATGAGGCGACAGAAAAGCGCGTTCTCAAACTGATGGATAAGATGCTCGCCTCTGTAGAGCGCGTCAAACTTGCGGAAGAGCCGAAATATACGCCGATGTCGCGCCGGGTGCTGGAATACAGCAAGGCGGCCGCAGAGCGCTTCCAGGCACCGCAAGTGGGCACCGAGCACATTCTCCTCGCTATTTTGAAAGAGAAGAATTGTGTTGCGAGCAAATTGCTCTATACGATGGGGGTCAACATTCAGAAACTCTATGTGGATTTGATGCATGCCATGGGTGAGAAACATTCGCCGGAGGATATGCCGCAGCAAACACAGGGCAGCGGCGTTGTGAGCGGATCCGCACAGCCGACGCCGACCTTGGATCAATATTCGCGCGACCTCACGGAATTTGCGCGCCAGGGCAAACTGGATCCGGTGATCGGACGAAGCGTTGAGATGCAGCGCGTCATGCAGATTCTGAGCCGCAGAACGAAGAACAACCCCTGCCTGATCGGAGAGCCGGGAGTCGGAAAGACAGCGGTTGTCGAGGGACTTGCCCAGTTGATTGTAAGCGGTGAAGTGCCGGAAACCCTGGCGGACAAACGCCTTGTGACCCTGGATCTCTCGGGGATGATTGCGGGATCTAAGTACCGCGGCGAGTTCGAAGAGCGCATCAAAAAGGTCCTGCAGGAAGTGATGCAGGCCGGAAACGTATTGCTCTTTATCGATGAGATTCACACCATCATCGGCGCCGGTTCGGCAGAGGGCACCATGGATGCCAGCAACATTCTGAAGCCGTCTCTGGCGCGCGGCGAGTTGCAGCTGATCGGCGCGACGACCATTGAGGAATACCGGAAACATATTGAAAAGGATGCCGCTCTGGAGCGCAGATTCCAGCCGATTACAGTGGATGAACCCTCGGAAGACGAGTCTGTTCGGATTCTGGAAGGGTTGCGGCCTCGCTACGAAGCGCACCATAAGGTCAGCATCACAGATACAGCAATCAAGGAGGCGGTACAGCTCTCGGCGCGCTATATTTCCGACCGTTTCCTGCCGGACAAAGCAATCGATCTCATTGACGAAGCGGCGTCCCGCCTTCGTCTTGCGGATTATGCGGAACCTGCCGAAATCAAAAAGCTCTCGGAAGAAATCACCAAACTCGAGAGTCAGAAAGAGGAGGCGGTTCGCGCCGAGGAATTTGAGCGTGCCGGTCAGTTAAAAAAGAGGCAGGAGAAGAAAGAAGAGAAAATCGCCAAGATTAAGGAAGAGTGGATTAAGGCGAGACGGGATAAAAAACTCGTGGTCGGTGAAAACGAAGTGGCCGACGTGGTTTCACTCTGGACCAGAATTCCGGTCAAGAAATTGACCGAGGAGGAGAATGAGCGCTTGAAAAAGCTGGAGTCTGTGCTTCATGAGCGTGTCATCGGGCAGGATGAGGCAGTGAGTGCGGTATCCCGCGCTATCCGGCGCGGACGGGTCGGCCTGAAGGATCCGCACCGCCCGATCGGTTCTTTCCTTTTCCTCGGCCCGACCGGTGTCGGTAAGACCGAACTCTCCAAGGCGCTGGCGGAAGCTATGTTCGGCACGGAACAGGCTCTCATTCGGGTTGACATGAGTGAATACATGGAAAAACACTCCGTCTCGAAAATTGTCGGTTCGCCGCCCGGCTATGTCGGCTATGAGGAAGGCGGCCAGCTCTCTGAGAAAGTGAGAAGAAATCCCTACTCGGTGATTCTGTTCGATGAAATCGAAAAAGCACATCCGGATGTCTTCAATATTTTGCTGCAGGTGCTGGATGACGGACATATCACAGATTCGCAGGGCAGAAAGATTGATTTCAAGAACACGGTTCTGATTATGACGAGCAACGCAGGTGCATCTCGCATTGTTTCGCCGAAGACCTTGGGATTTGCGGCGCGTGAAAACAAAGAAACCGACTATAAGAATATGAAAGACGGCGTAATGGATGAAGTTCGCCGCCTCTTTAAGCCGGAATTTTTGAACCGCATCGATGAGATTGTCGTATTCCATCAGTTGGATCGCGACAATATGAAGCAGATCGTGGATATTTTGCTCGGAAACATTGAAAAGCGCAGCGAGAGTCAGATGGAAATCAAACTGTCGTTTGACGATGCCGCACGGGAGTTCCTGATCGAAAAGGGCTATGATCCGAAGTACGGCGCACGTCCGCTCAGAAGAGCCATTCAGAATGAGCTCGAAGATAAGCTCGCGGAGGCTATGCTGGATGACAAGGTGAAAGCGGGAGATGAAGTGCTCGTGACCTGCCCGACCGTGCCGGAGGGCGAGAAAGCCGGCCTTGTCTTTACGACGAAACGAAAAACAAGGCGCAAGTCTTCCGCAAAGAAGGAGCAGGTGAACGATTGAAGCGAAGCACAGCTTACTTTTGCACGGAATGCGGTTACGAATCGCCAAAGTGGGCGGGGCAGTGCCCCGCCTGCAAGGCGTGGAACACTTTGGTAGAAGAGCCGACAGCACCGAAAGAAAAGCTGCGTGCCAAATCACAGACCGCACATGCCGTCAACTTGAAGCCGGTGGATCTTCGCGAAATCGATGTGACAGCGGAGTGTCGGATTGACACAGGTTTTTCGGAATTAAATCGCGTACTCGGCGGCGGCACCGTAGAGGGCTCTCTGGTTCTCATCGGCGGTGATCCCGGCATCGGTAAATCGACCATTCTCCTGCAGGTTTGCAGGAACTTTGCGGTACTCGGCAAACGGGTACTCTATATTTCCGGAGAGGAATCGCTCAGACAAATCAAGCTTCGGGCGGAGCGTCTCCGTGCTCTGGAAGGTGATCTCCGTTTTCTCAGCGAGACGAACCTGGATTCCATCCGTGAGGTCTTGCTTCGCGAAAAACCGGATATTGCAATCATTGACTCCATTCAAACCATGTACTGTGACGATATCAGTGCGGCGCCGGGCTCGGTGAGCCAGGTCAGGGAATCTACCAACGCTTTGATGCAGCTCGCGAAAGGGAGCGGCATTGCGATTTTTATTGTCGGACACGTGACAAAAGAGGGACAGGTAGCGGGGCCCAGAGTATTAGAGCATATGGTGGATACCGTCTTGTATTTTGAAGGCGAAAAGAGTTCTTCCTACCGGATTCTGCGCGCGGTCAAGAATCGCTTTGGATCGACGAACGAAATCGGCGTCTTCGAGATGACGGAGCGCGGACTGGAAGAGGTAAAAAATCCCTCCGCCTATATGCTGGAGGGAAGGCCGCTCGGTGCGAGCGGCGCTGTTGTCGCTTGCTCGCTGGAGGGAAGCCGCCCCATTTTACTGGAAGTCCAGGCACTTGTGACAGAGAGCGCATTCGGTATGCCACGCCGTACAGCGGCGGGAATCGATTATAATCGCGTGAATCTCCTGATGGCGGTACTGGAGAAGCGCTGTCGCTTACCACTGTCGCGCTACGATGCTTATGTGAATATAGCGGGAGGTATGCGGATGAATGAACCGGCTGTGGATTTAGCGGCCGTCATTGCGATGATTTCTTCCTTCCGGGACAAAGCGGTAGAGGCAGATACCGTAATCTTCGGAGAGATCGGGTTATCCGGCGAGGTGAGATCTGTTCCGCTCGCGGAGTATCGTGTCCGTGAGGCGGCAAAGCTCGGATTTACCCGCTGTATTCTGCCAAAGTCCAATGCAGAAAAGTGTCGCGGTGTCGGAGACATTGCTTGTTGCGGTGTCTCCAGCATTCAGGAAGCCATGCACTTGCTTTTTTAAGCAGATTTTATACGAAAGTGCTTGACGCAGAGAAACAGGCCGGTTATAATTGCTCCTGTGCTTAAGAGCATGCTCTTAGACACAGAGGAATAGTTCAGTGGTAGAACGTTGGTCTCCAAAACCGAAGACGGGAGTTCGAGCCTCTCTTCCTCTGCGCATGGGCGGCAGACAGTGATGTCTGTCGCTTTTTTTGCTGTTCACAAAGCAACATACGCATATTTTGCACCATAATACGCAGCTGTCAGTATGGTTTCGTGATTTTAACAATCCGAGATTGGCACATTAGAAATAAATGCTAAAAAATATATAAAAATACTTGAAATCAGAAGCATAAAAGAGTAACATTGCTAAGTCTGCGCAAATGGCATTGGAATTAGAATCCAAACACGACGGATATTTTGACGCCATATTTTTGCAACAAATTCTTAAAAAAACGGTGTCTGTCTTGCAAAGCAAAAATACGAATGACATACTACTCCCGCATCCTGCATCTTGTCGAAGTATTGAGGTACGAGAAAGGGACTATGAGAGAAGATATCAAAGTATGGGTTCAAAATCATTTGGAACAGCATCGCCGCGCCCTAGCTTTATCCTGCTTGGTCGGCGTCTTTCTGATTTTGCCCTTTGGCGTGCGCAAATTCTGCGAAACGCCGGAACGTGACATCCGGAAACGGGCGGAAGAGGAGGCGCGCCGCGCAACATCGGCCGCTCAAATAATCACGCCGGACAGCGAGACACCGAGCGCGTCGGCGATTCTGCTCAGCGCAGTTACCACCGGTTGGAAACAGGGCCAGGCCGGATGGGTTTATCTCAATGCAGCAGGTGAGCGAGAGAGAGGAAAGTGGATTCTCGGAGCCAACAACCGCTATTATTATCTGAATGCCGCAGGTATCATGGAATACGGCGAGTTTCTCCGGCTCGGAAGTTCACGGTATCACTTGGAGCAGGGCGGTGCAATGAGCATAGGGCGCTTTTATCAGGGAGATCGGGAATACTATGCTGCGCCGGACGGCGCGCTATACCGGGATACCTGGGTTCAGGAAGGTGAGAATTGGTGCTATGTCGATGCAGCCGGTCGTATCTTAAAGGATCGCATGACGCCGGATTCTTACTATGTGGATGCAAGCGGCTATCTGGTAGCGGCACCCGGTTCTCGTTTCGAGGGCTTCGCCTATGAAAACGACGGCGTACATCAGCTCTATCTGAATCTCGGGACAGCGGATGTGATCCGGAGCTATCTGAAGGCACGTGGCTGGACCGAGAGTTCCATTGCAGGTCTTCTCGGTAATTTCCAACAGGAGAGCGGCATCAACCCTGCGCTGGAAGAAGCCGGAACGCACTATGGATATGGTCTCGGACAATGGAGCTTTGACCGCCGAGAACGCCTGGAAGCATATTGTCGCGACCGCGGGAAGCCTTACGACGATTTAATCATGCAGCTTGAATTTCTGCTGCAGGAGCCCGGAGAGCACGAATTCGTGTCTCGCTATGCGAAAACCAACTGGAGTTCCCCGGCTGCCGCTGCCATTGAATGGGGTATACGCTGGGAACGCTATAATCTTTCGGATCTTTCTATGAGTCATGTGCGCATTCCGTATGCCGAGGCCTACTATGCTCACTATGTGCACGGCGTATCGTTCTTGGTTTCAAATACAAAGTACGAAGAGCCGAAGGCGCTGATGGCGGTGGCGAGCGCGGCAAATGCCGAGGTGAATGCCGAAGCGGTGAGAACAGAGACGGATGTTCCGGCAAGCGCGGAGGAAACGCAGATATCCGAGGGCGAAACAGCTGTAGAGAGCACCGCTGCGGCAGAACAGAGTTCCGGGGTAAGAGCGACGCCGCGCGGCGGTTCCGGCAGTATTGTCCGAAAGGCAAAAGAAGTCACAGCATTCGAAACGGAAGAGAACCGGGGGCCGGGCGTCGAGACAGCAGCGGAAACGGCCGCGACTTCGGAAGAGAGTACACAATAGCCTCAGAGTTCACAAGGTGTTCATAATTTTTCACTTGCATTGAGAAATACTGTGTGCTATTATGCACCCAATCTTAGGAAACGTTCCTAGGATTGCTTGATAGGAGGTTAGAAATGCAAGAGAAACGCATCAAGTTAAACTCGGTTGCGGATATCAAGATGTTTGTCAGAGCTGCTGAAAACTGTCCTTTCGAGATTGATGTCTGTTACAACCATGTTTGTGTTGATGGCAAGTCCTTCCTGGGTCTTATGGGAATGGATTTGAATCAGATATTACGCGTACAATATGACAGTGAAGGCGAGAATGCGGAATTTGAAAAGGTTCTCGCAAAATTTGCAGCTCAGACACACGACGCGGCATAAGCAAGGAAAAGAGGAGAAGCGCAGGTTTCTCCTCTTTTTTCGTTGACATGTGTTCTATGTGTAGTATAATAGATGCAAAAGTAAAGGCGGGTGATACAAATGGAAAACAGACAGGGAAGTTTATCGATTCACAGTGACAACCTTTTTCCGATTATTAAAAAGTGGCTCTATTCCGATCATGACATTTTTGTGAGAGAGCTGGTCTCAAACGGCTGTGATGCCGTAACCAAATTAAAGAAGCTCGCACTGATGGGAGAGTACCGGACGCCGGAGAATGAGACCTATCGGATTCAGGTGGAAGTGAGCCCGAAGGAGAAGAGTATCCGTTTCCTTGACAACGGCGTCGGTATGAGTGCCGAAGAAGTGGAGAAGTATATCAATCAGATTGCTTTTTCGGGCGCGCAGGATTTTATCGAGACCTACAAAGACAAGGCGACGGAAGATCAAATCATCGGACATTTCGGTCTCGGATTTTATTCCGCCTTCATGGTCGCCGACCGTGTGGTGATTGAAACCAAGTCTTATCGCGAGAACGAAACAGCGGTGCACTGGGAGTCCGACGGCGGTACCGAGTATCGGATGTCGGACGGCACCCGAAAGGAACACGGGACTGCGATTACCCTTTATCTTGCGGAGGAAAGTCAGGAGTTTGCTTCCGAAGCGCGTCTTCGGGAAGTACTCGAGAAGTATTGCGGTTTTATGCCCGTTCCGATTTATCTGACCGATGTCGATGCCGCCCCCGAGACCGAGTCGATTGACCCGGCAGACCGGCGGGAGGATGATGTGGTCCTCGAGACCATTGTCGAAGAAGCCAAGACAGAGGAAAAAACGGGAGAAGACGGCAACAAAGAGATTGTCGAAGTCTCTCCGGCGCGGGAACAACTGAAAATTCAGAAGAGACCGCGACCGATCAATGATACCAATCCTCTCTGGAGAAAACACCCGAACGAGGTGAGCAAGGAGGAGTACGAGGCGTTTTACCGCAAGGTGTTCATGGATTACCGAGAGCCTCTCTTCTGGATTCATCTGAATATGGACTATCCGTTCCGGCTCCAGGGTATTTTGTACTTCCCGCACATTGATCTCGAATATGAGGCTGCAGAGGGAAAAATCAAGCTCTACAACAATCAGGTCTTTATCGCGGACAATATCAAAGAGGTTATTCCGGAGTTTCTGTTGCTTTTAAAGGGTGTAATCGACTGCCCGGATTTGCCGCTCAATGTATCGCGCTCTGCTCTTCAGAACGACGGATTTGTGAAGAAAATCAGTGCTTACATCACCAAAAAGGTCGCGGAAAAGCTGACCGGTATGTGTAAGACCGAGCGAGAGAGCTATGAAAAGTATTGGGACGACATTGCACCGTTTGTACAGTACGGCTGTCTGAAGGACGAAAAATTCGAGGAGAAGGTGAAGGATGCAGTGCTCTTCAAGAATCTCGAGAAGAAGTATCTGACTCTGGAGGATTGCCTCAAGGAAAATGAGGCGCGTTTCCCGAACCGTATTTTTTATGTGACGGATGAAAAGCAGCAGAGAAGCTATATCGATCTTTTCAAGAGCCAGAATATCGACGCGGTTATTTTGCCGCATGCCATCGACATGCCGTTTATTCAGAGTCTTGAAGCAAAAAATAAAGACTTAAAATTCCTTCGAATCGATGCGGATTTAAACGAGGCACTGTGTGAAAAGGAAGAGGCTTCGGATGAGGCGAGAGAAACCAGAGAAAAAGCGCTCGTTTCCGCGGTACAGAAAGCTATCGGTGAGACAGCTCTGCAAGTGAAACTGGAGAGCTTTAAGAATGTCGAAGTTGCGGCGATGCTCACCCTCTCCGAGGAATCCAGGCGTATGCAGGATATGATGCGGCAGTACGGTATGTCTGACAGCGAAGGCACGTTCGGAACTGCGGGGCGGACACTGGTGCTAAACCGCAAGCATCCGTTGGTACAGTACCTTCAGGAGCAAGTTGTGGTGCGCGACGGCAATAAAGCCGAAACTGCCGGAAATGAGACGCCGGGCGAGAGCACAGAGGCGAACGGAAATGCGGAGCGTAAAACCAAGACCAAGGGACTCACGAAGCAGCTCTGTGAACAGCTCTATGATCTTGCCTGCATTCAGCAGGGCAGCTTAAGCCCGGATCGTATGAATGCGTTTATCGCGCGCAGCAATGCGCTGATGGAGGAACTTACAAAATAAACGTTTGCTTTTTCTTGCGTTTCAGGCGCAAACATGTTACAGTTTACAATGTACACAGGTAAATGACAGAAGTGTGGGCCGAGCGGTCCACACTTTTTATGTCATGCTGAAAAAGGAGGTCTTCTTTGGGCAAGCGCGAGAGCTATGTGGAGCGTACGGAGAAGTTTCTTGCAGAACTACAACGTGAGAAACAGTTTGAAGTGGTGGACGTCGATTATGTGAGGGAGGCGGGCACATGGTATTTGCGTATTCTCTGTGATATGCCGGGCGGTATCGGCATTGAAGACTGCGCAGAAATCAGCCGCGCGGTTTCCGCCTGGCTGGACAGAGAAGATTTTATTCCGGATGAGTATATTCTGGAAGTGAGCTCGCCGGGCCTTTCCAGGAGTCTGAAGAAAGAGAAAGACCTTGTGCGAGAGCAGGGAAAGGATGTGGAGTTGAAGCTTTTCAAGCCGTTGGACGGTCAGAAAGAGTTTTCAGGCGTGCTGTTCGGACATACGGCAGAAACTGTCACACTGCAGTCGGAAGAAGGAGAAAGAACCTTTCAGCGCAGCGAGATTGCCGGCATACGACTTGCGCCCAAATTTTAAAGAGCAAATTCGGAGGACACGACAAAGATCATGAGAAAAACAAGTAAAGAGCCGGTAGAGAGTAGCAATGAGCTGAAAGAGGCGATTGAACTCCTTGAAAAGGAGAAGAATATCAGCAAAGACTCACTGCTGGAGGCGATTCAGAACTCTCTGCTCAGTGCCTGCAAGAATAATTACGGGACTTCCGACAATGTGGAAGTTTATATCGACAGAGACAGCTGCCGCTATCGCGTAATCCAGAAAAAAATCGTAGTGGAGGAGTTGCCTTCCAAGGTGCGGGCAGATGAAAAACCGCTGTATATCTCCCTCGCCGATGCCAAGATGATTGATCCACATTATGAGGTCGATGATGTGGTCCCGGTTGAAATTAAATCGCGGGAGTTTGGCCGCATCGCGACCGGCATCGCAAAGAATGTGATTCTGCAAAAGATTCGCGAAGAAGAGCGGAAGGTCATCTATAACGATTACTTTGAAAAAGAGCATAATCTGGTGACCGGTATCGTACAGCGTTTGAATGTCAACGGCAACGGCATTTCCATCAGCCTCGGAAAATGCGATACCGTGTTGCCGGAGTCGGAGCAGGTGAAGGGCGAGGTATTCCATCCGACCGACTACATCAAACTCTATGTGGTCGAAGTCAAAGACACGCCGAAGGGACCCCGCATTGCGGTTTCGAGAACACATCCGGATCTGGTGCGCTGCCTCTTTGAACAGGAGGTCAGTGAGGTCAAGGACGGTACCGTCGAGATCAAGGCAATTGCCCGCGAGGCGGGTTCCAGAACTAAGATGGCGGTCTACTCGAACGATGAAAATGTGGACCCGGTCGGCGCCTGCGTCGGCGTGAACTATGCGCGTGTCAGCGCGGTTGTCGATGAATTGCACGGCGAAAAGATTGACATCATCAAGTGGGACAATGACCCGGCGCTTCTGATTGAAAATGCACTGAGTCCGGCAAAGGTCATTCTGGTGCTCGCGGATGAAGAAGATAAGGAGGCGATTGTCATCGTCCCCGACTATCAGCTCTCGCTGGCAATCGGCAAAGAAGGCCAGAATGTGCGTCTCGCCGCGAAACTGACCGGCTATAAAATCGATATCAAGTCGGAGACACAGGCGAGAGAAGAGGGCCTCTTTGAGGAGTACGGCATTGACTACCAGGCGGGAGATGCCGGAAACAGCACCGAGGAGCAGTCCGGTGAGGAGGAGGCCTGACGCGTGAAGCAGGAGACGATGCGCAGCTGCATCGGCTGCGGCGCGAAAAAGCCTAAGAAGGAGTTGATCCGGATTGTACGGGAACCGGATGGCAGCATTCATCCGGATGCAAGCGGTCGCAGCAACGGCAGGGGAGCTTACCTTTGTCGGGATATCGCCTGCCTGCAGCGTTGCCGGAAAACCAACGGATTGAACCGCGCCTTTCGCGAACAGGTCACAAGCAGTGTATATGCAGCGTTGGAAAAGGAGTTCACAGAGCTGAATGATGGACCATGTGAATCAGACTGAGCTGTTAAAAACCAAGGTGTTGCGATCCCTCGGCATGGCACAGCGCGCGGGCAGGCTCGCGAGCGGTGAGTTCATGACAGAAAAGGAAATACAGTCTTTTCGAGCGACGCTGGTCATCGTCGCGGAGGACGCATCGGAACAGACCAAAAAGAAATTTCGCAATAAATGCGAGTTCTATGAAATCCCCTTTGTTTGTTTTTCAACCATGGGGGAACTCGGAAAAGCCATCGGTAAAGAACAGCGGGCATCGCTGGCACTCTTAGACGAGGGTTTTACCAAAGCAGTTCTGACAAAGTTGGAACAGATCGGAGGAAGGCAGCATGAGAGTTAACGATCTGTCAAAAGAAATCGGTAAGAGCAACCGGGAGCTATTGTCGTTCTTGGAAAAGCATGGGAGAAAAGCAGCACCCATGTCCAATGTGACGGCGGAAGAAGCTGACCTGATTCGAAATTATTTCAAGCCGAAAAATACGGAGGCATCGAGAGTGGATAAAAGCAAGACACAGCAGGATGGGGCAGAGAGAGCAGAAATGCAGGGAGAACAGCCCAAGAAGAAAAAGAAGTTTACGGCCGTTTTCCGGCCGGAAAACGCACAGCAGATTCGCGTGAAGAATAGCGGCAGTGAGGGCGCAAAGCCGCAGGAGAAGGCAGTGACCGAAAAGGTTACAGAGAAGACAGCGGAGAAGCCGAAGGAGACTGTCGATAAAAAGCCCGAGACTGCGGCACCGCAGAAGAAGCCGGCAGATTCCCGACCGCCGATTAAAACGGCTGTTTCCAGTCGCCTTCCGCAGGGAAGAAGTGCGGAAGAGACCAGACTCGCGATTCAGAGCCGTTTAAATGCGCTGGGTAACAGCGGTTCGCGTAATGGCGGTCAGCAGCGCCAGGGCGGTTACGGCAACCGGAACGGTCAGGGCAACGGCTACGGCAACCGGAACGGCCAAGGGAACGGTTACGGCAATCGCAACAGCCAGGGCGGTTACGGCAACCGGAGCGGCCAGGGCAACGGTTACGGCAATCGGAACGGTCAGGGTGGTTACGGCAATCGGAACGGCCAGAGCAGCGGCCCTCGTACCGGCCAGGGCGGTTTCAGCGCGCGTCCGGGTCAGGGTAACGGCAGCTACGGTAACCGCGGCAGCGCACAGGGAGCATCCGCATCCGGTGACAGCGCACTGGTAAAGAAGACAGTCTCCAGCAGACCGAATAAGAATAACTTCAAGGATAAAAACGACAAGCGCCATAAGACGGAAGACGGCTTTAAGTCCGGCGGCAGAAACGGAAAGGCGACGCGTCATCCGTTCATCATGCCGGAGAAGCCGAAGGTCGAGAAGGTAGAAGAGGAAATCAAGGAGCTGATTCTTCCGGATACGCTGACCATCGGCGAACTCGCAAAGATGATGAAGCGCCCTGCTTCCGATCTCATCAAAAAGCTCTTTGCGAAGGGTGAAATGTATACGATGAACTCGGAAATCTCGTATGAGAAGGCTGAGGAAATCGCACTCGAATACGATATTCTCTGCACAAGAGAAGAAAAAGTCGATGTCATTGAGGAGTTGCTCCGCGAGGAAAACGAGAATCCCGAGGACATGGTTCCCCGTCCGCCGGTCGTCGTTGTCATGGGTCACGTCGACCACGGTAAAACCTCTCTGCTGGATGCCATCCGCAAGACCTCGGTCACAAGCCGTGAGGCCGGCGGCATTACGCAGCACATCGGCGCTTACCAGGTCAAAGCACACGACAGACTGATTACCTTCCTCGACACGCCGGGCCACGAAGCCTTCACGGCAATGCGTATGCGCGGTGCCGAGGCGACGGATATCGCGGTTCTTGTGGTCGCAGCGGACGATGGCGTGATGCCGCAGACTATCGAGGCAATTAACCACGCGAAGGCGGCAAATGTCGAAATCATCGTCGCCATCAACAAGATTGATAAGCCGGATGCTAACATCGACCGCGTCAAGCAGGAGCTCATGCAGTACGAGCTGGTCGCGGAGGATTGGGGCGGCAGTACGATTATCTGCCCGATTTCCGCAAAGACCCACGAAGGCATCGATAACCTTCTCGATATGATTCTTCTCACGGCAGACGTGAAGGAACTGAAGGCAAATCCGAACCGCAACGCAAGGGGCCTGGTGATTGAGGCGCAGCTCGACAAGGGCAAGGGACCGGTTGCCACGATTCTGGTGCAGAAGGGTACCCTGCATGTCGGCGACTATGTCGCGGCAGGTGCCTGCTCCGGTAAGGTGCGCGCTATGCTGAATGACAGAGGCATGCGTGTCAAGGAGGCAAAACCCTCTACGCCGGTTGAGATTCAGGGCCTGAATGCCGTGCCGAATGCCGGAGAAATCATGGTTGCCATGGACACGGATAAAGAGGCGAAAGATTTCGCGGCGACCTTTATCTCCGAGGGCAAGAATAAGCTCATCGAGGAGACCAAGGCGAAACTCTCGCTGGACGATGTCTTCGGTCAGATCAAGGCCGGTGAGATGAAGGAACTGCCGATTGTTGTGAAGGCAGATGTACAGGGCTCGGTTGAGGCTGTCAAGCAGTCGCTCTCCAAGCTCTCCAACGACGAGGTACAGGTCAAGGTCATTCACAGCGGCGTCGGTACGATTTCCGAGTCGGATGTGGCGCTCGCAAGCGCAAGCAATGCGATTATCATCGGCTTCAATGTGCGCCCGGATGCGACGGCAAAGTCGACTGCCGAGCACGAGCAGGTAGACCTTCGTCTCTACAAGGTCATTTATCAGGCAATCGATGATGTGGAGCGCGCACTGAACGGCATGCTCGCACCGGTCTACGAGGAGAGGGTCATCGGACACGCAGAGGTTCGCGCTATCTTCAAGGCTTCCGGAGTCGGTACGATTGCCGGATCTTATGTTCTCGACGGTAAGATTCAGCGCGGCTGCAAAGCCCGCATCACAAGAGGCAAGGAGCAGATCTTTGACGGCGAGCTTGCATCGCTGAAGCGCTTCAAGGATGATGTCAAGGAAGTCGCGGCTGGCTACGAATGCGGTCTTGTCTTCGAGAAGTTCAACGATCTCGCAGAGGGCGATCAGGTCGAGGCGTATGCGATGGTCGAAGTACCGAGGGAAAAAGCATGAAAAAAGGCAGTATCAAAAACACAAGAATCAACGCTGAGGTGAGAAAGGAGATCCAGAATGTCGTGATGAACGGCATTAAGGATCCCCGCATCTCGGCGATGACCACTGTGACCGATGCACGTGTCACAGCGGATTTACGCTATTGTACCGTTTATGTGAGTGTGCTGGGCAGCGAACAGGAGGCGGCGGATACGCTCGCCGGATTAAAGAGTGCCGCAGGTTTTATCCGCAGTGAGCTCGCCCACAGTGTAAATCTCCGCATTACACCGGAACTCAAATTTGTCCTGGACGAATCCATGGCTTACGGCGCACATATCGACAAGGTGCTGGAGGACTTGCATCTCTCTGAGCAGGCGGAGACAGAAGAGGATTAAAACCATGAATGCAATTTTGACGGAAAAGCTCGAACGGGCGAAGAGCATTGTCCTGCTGGGACATGTGCGCCCGGATGGGGACTGCGTGGGTTCTGTTCTTGCGCTGTACCTCTATCTGAAAAAGACAGCGCCGTCCAAACAAGTTACAGTTTGTCTGGAAAAGCCGCTTGAGAAATTTAATTATCTCAGCGGCTTTTCTGAGATTGTAACAGATGCGGACGCTGTGTCGGCACCGGATCTTGCCGTCGCGCTGGATGTCTCCGATAAGGGGCGGCTCGGCGGTTTCCAGCGGCTCTTTGACGACGCAAAAGACACTTTGAATATCGATCATCACATCACCAATCCGCATTTTGCCGCAACCACGATTTGCGAACCCGAGGCGAGCTCCACCTGCGAGCTTTTATATACTTTGCTGGATTCCGATCAGGTGGATGAGCCCATTGCGGCGGCGCTGTACACGGGAATCGTGACGGATTCCGGTGTCTTCAAATACGGTTCCACCTCGGCACGCACCATGCGTATAGCGGGGGAACTGATGGAAAAAGGAATCCCGTTCGGCGAAATTATTGACGGTGCATTTTATCGAAAGACCTTCGTGCAAAATCAGATTATGGGTCTTGCCCTGTTACACGCGGTTGAGAATGCCGATAAAACCGTTATCTATTCGATTGTTACGGAGGAAGAACAGCGCCTCCTGGGAACGGTACATGCCGATCTCGACGGAATTTCGGAACAACTCCGGCTCACTGCCGGTGTCAAATGTGCGGTTCTCTGCTCTGAGATGGAGCCCGGCAGCTGGAAACTTTCACTCCGTTCGCTGGAACCGGTCGATGTCGCTGCGATTGCCATGCGGTACGGCGGCGGCGGCCATATTCGCGCAGCAGGCTGTACCATTGACGGAAAACGTGCCGAAGAAATCATGGAGGAAGTGGTTCGCGCAGCGGAGGCGCAGCTCCATGTTTAACGGCATCCTGAATGTGAGGAAAGAAAAGGGCTTTACCTCGCATGATGTTGTCGCTAAACTCCGCGGTATCCTGCATCAGAAAAAGATAGGACATACCGGGACCCTGGATCCGGCGGCGGAGGGCGTTTTACCCGTCTGTCTCGGCAGCGCGACCAAGCTGGTGGAGTTTCTGACTGATCGGACCAAAACATATCGCGCCGTACTTCTGCTCGGGGTTGAGACCGACAGCCAGGACATGACGGGGACAGTACTCCGCACGCAAGAAGTGTGTTGCAGCGAGGAAGAACTCCGCGCCGCAGCGCAGAGCTTTGTAGGCGGCTACGAACAGATACCGCCGATGTACTCGGCCAAGAAGCAGGGCGGTAAGAAGTTGGTGAATCTTGCGCGTCGAGGGATTACGGTGGAGCGCCCCGCACAACGGGTGGAAATCTCGGATATTCGTCTGGAAGAGATAGCACTTCCGCGCGCGGTGATGACTGTGAATTGCGGGAAGGGAACCTATATCCGCACGCTCTGCCATGACATCGGCGAAAAGTTGGGTTGCGGCGGTGCCATGGAAGCTCTGCTCCGAACAAGGGTAGGTTCTTTCCGACTGGAGGATGCCTATACGCTCTCGGAACTGGAGGTAGCGATGCAGGCCGGAGAAATCGAAGCTAAGCTCGTTTCGGTCGAAGACTGTCTTGCTCTATACCCTGCGCGGAAGGCCTTGCCCGAAGCGGACGCAAAACTGAAAAACGGCAATGCAGTGGCGGAGACTGTCATCGAAAACGGGGTGGATGAAAACGGCACTCTGGTCCGCTTCTACTTAAGTGACGGAAGTTTTGTCGGACTGTTTCAAAAAAAGGGCAGGCAGTATTGGGCGGAGAAAATGTTTTTGGAGCGAGGTGACGCTTGAAGGACTGGATCAATCAAAAAACATTTCATCTCCCGGAGGACACGGTGGTTGCGGTCGGAAAGTTTGACGGTGAACACCGCGGACACCAGAAAATCATTGCGACTATGCTGGACATTGCGCGGGAAAAACAGCTTAAGACAGCAATCTTTACGTTTGGAACGCCGCCGGCCGCCGTGGTTTCCGGGCAGCGGCGACCGCAGATTTTGACCAATGAGGAGCGGCGCGAAAGGCTGCATCAAGCCGGTATCGACTATATTGTGGAGTATCCGTTTGATGCGGAGATAGCCGCAATGGACGGTGAGGATTTCGTGCGGGAGATTCTGCTCGGCGCAATGCGCATGCGAGCCATTGTCGGCGGAGAAGACCTGCGGTTTGGAAAAGCCGGCGCCATGAATGCGGAAAAACTGCGGGCACTCGGCGAACGACTGCGGTTTTCGGTCTGCATCATTTCCAAAGAGACCGCGGGCGGAGAAGAAATCAGCTCTACACTGGTGCGCGAGGCACTTGCGGACGGAGACATCCGAAAGGCCAACCTACTTCTCGGCATGCCGTATACGGCGGAGGGCGTTGTGCAGCACGGCAACGGAATCGGCAATCGTATTCTCGGCTTTCCGACCATCAACCTGCTTCTGCCCGCCGGGAAACTGTTGCCGCGCCGGGGAGTATACCAGACGGAGACGGTGCTGCCGGATGGCAGAACCTTTCGGAGCATCACAAATGTCGGAACCAATCCCAGTGTGGAACAGGACCATCTTTCTCATCGGCTACGCCTCGAAAGTTTTCTTCTGGATTTTTCGGGTGATCTCTACGGCGTCCGCGTTCGCCTGCGCTTTCTCAGATTTATTCGACCGGAGAAGAAATTCGCATCGCTGACTGCATTAAAACAGCAAATTATGGCGGATTTGAGCTCGATTGATTGACAGTTTATCCTGTTTTATGCTAGTATAACCGCGTAGTTTAGCGCCCAAGGCTATGACTTCGGGGCACTCCGCCGAAGCCGCAGTTTCGGGTCAGACCAAGAAAGAAGGAGAACACTATGATTTCGAAAGAGAAGAAGGCAGAGCTCATCAAGGCATACGGCAGAAAAGAAGGCGACACAGGTTCGCCGGAGGTTCAGATTGCAATTCTGACCGAGCGCATCACGGAGCTCACCGAGCACCTGAAGGCGAACCCGAAGGATCACCATTCGAGAAGAGGTCTTCTCATGATGGTTGGTCAGAGAAGAAGCCTGCTCGGCTATTTGAAGAAGACGGATCTGGATGGTTACCGCGCTCTGATTGAGAAGCTCGGACTCAGAAAGTAATAAACAGGAAACTTTCTTGCTCAGGGTGGAATTTATTCCACCCTGTTGTTGTGTAAGAACAAAGAGAGTCGGAATCGGGAGAAGAACGGGAGAAGAAGAGGAGAAAACATGAGCAAAGAGTTTAAGAGCTATAGCATGGAACTTGCCGGCAGAACCCTGACGGCAGAAATCGGAAGAGTGTGCGCACAGGCGAACGGCGCTGTGCTGATGCACTACGGCGATACCGTTGTGCTCTCCACGGCAACCGCTTCGAAACAGCCGCGAGAGGGCATCGACTTCTTTCCGCTTTCCGTCGAATACAATGAGCGTCAGTATGCCGTCGGCAAGATTCCGGGCGGCTTCATGAAGCGTGAGGGCAAGCCCTCCGAAAATGCGATTCTGACAGACCGCGTCATTGACCGCCCGATGCGTCCGCTGTTTCCGAAGGATTACCGGAACGATGTGACGCTCGAGAATCTTGTGATGAGCGTGGATCCGGATTGCTCGCCCGAGCTCACGGCCATGCTCGGCACCGCACTCGCGGTCACCATCTCGGATATTCCGTTTGACGGTCCCTGCGCAATGACCCAGGTCGGTCTGGTTGACGGCAAGTTTGTCATCAATCCGACCAACGCGGAAAAGAAAGTTTCCGATCTTCAGCTGACGGTCGCGAGCACGGCAGAGAAAGTCATCATGATTGAAGCGGGCGCGAAGGAAGTGCCGGAACAGGTCATGATCGATGCGATTTTTGAGGCGGATAAGGTCAACAAGCAGCTCATCGAATTCTTTGCAAAGATTCGCGCAGAAATCGGCAAAGAGAAGCACAGCTACGAGTCGGCGGCGATTCCGGAGGAGCTCTTCAGCGCGATTCGCGAGGTCATTCCGCAGGAAGAGATGGAAGTCGCTGTTTTCAACGATGACAAGCAGAGCCGGGATGCCGCGGTCGATAAGCTGACCGAGCGCTGCAAGGCGGCATTTGCCGAGAACGAGGAGTGGATCAAGCTCATTCCGGATGCAATGTACCAGTACGAGAAGAAGACCGTGCGCAAGATGATTCTGAAGGATCATAAGCGTCCTGACGGCCGTCAGATTACGGAGATTCGTCCGCTCGCGGCTGAGATTGACCTTCTGCCGCGCGTTCACGGTTCGGCGATGTTCACGAGAGGACAGACGCAGATTCTGGATGTCTGCACCCTGGCACCACTCTCCGAAGTTCAGAAAATTGACGGGCTGGATGTCGAAGTCAAGAACAAGCGCTACATGCACCAGTACAACTTCCCGTCCTATTCGGTCGGTGAGACGAGAGTTTCCAGAGGCCCGGGCAGAAGAGAAATCGGCCACGGTGCGCTCGCGGAGAGAGCGCTGCTCCCGATGATTCCAAGCGAGGAGGAGTTCCCCTACGCAATCCGTTGCGTCTCCGAGACCATGGAGTCGAACGGTTCCACCTCTCAGGCTTCTGTCTGTGCTTCGAGCCTTGCGCTGATGGCTGCAGGTGTTCCGATTGCGCGCCCGGTGGCCGGCATTTCCTGCGGTCTTGTGACCGGCGACACGGACGATGATTATCTGGTTCTCACAGATATTCAGGGCCTTGAGGACTTCTTCGGCGACATGGACTTTAAGGTTGCCGGAACCGAGAAGGGCATCAATGCCATCCAGATGGACATCAAGATTCACGGCTTGACGCGCCCGATTATCGAAGAGGCGATTGCAAAGACCCGAGAGGCGAGAATGTACATTCTGAACCAGATTATGAATCCGGTCATCTCGGAAGCTCGTCCGGATGTGAGCCAGTACGCGCCGAAGATTGTGCAGATTAAGATTGACCCGAAGAAGATCGGCGATGTGGTCGGCAAGCAGGGCAAGACCATCAACAAGATTATTGATGAGTTCGGCGTCACCATCGACATTGAGGAAGACGGCAGCGTGAATGTCGCGGGTCTTGACAGAGCGCAGATCGACAAGGCGGTGCAGACCATCAAGAATATCGTGACCGAGATTGAAGAGGGACAGATTTTCACCGGCAAAGTCGTGCGTATTCTGGAGTTCGGTGCCTTCGTGAACCTGACGCCGAATAAGGACGGTATGATCCACATTTCGAAACTCGCTGACCGCCGTGTCAACAAGGTCGAGGATGTCGTGAATATCGGCGACGAAGTGACCGTCAAGGTTATCAAAGTCGACCCCGTGAAGGACAGAATTGATTTGACGCTCCGCCCCTCTGATTTGAAGGCTGAAGCAAAGCAGGAGTAAGAGGATTAAGAAGGACAAGGAAATGGATAGAGAAGCATATCTTCAGGTATATCGCCACTCTCTGGCACATGTGCTCGCAAAAGCGGTCATTGAAATTTTTGGCAGAGAGAATGTGCAGTATGCAATCGGACCGCAGATTGCGGATGGATTTTACTACGACTTTGTATTGCCGAGAAATCTGACCCAAGATGATTTCCCGATGATCGAGAATAAAATGCGCGAGATTTTGAAGCGCAAAGAGGATTGGAGCGTGAAAGAGTATTCCCGCGATGAGGCGAGAAAACTGTTTCACGATCAGAAGTTCAAGACCGAGCTGATTGACGATCTCCCGGAGGATGCGGTTCTCACCGTATATTCGACCGGTGATGATTATCAGGATCTCTGCCGCGGTCCGCACGTTGCGAATTCGCAGGAGCTTCTCGGTGCCGCTTTTCAGATTAAGTCGGTCTCGGGTGCCTATTGGCACGGCGACGAGAAAAGAGACCGTTTACAGCGGATTTATGTCTATGCTTTCCCGAGCAAGGAAGAGCTGAAGGCACATCTCACGCTGGTTCGGGAGGCCCTGGAGCGCGATCATAAAAAACTCGGCAAAGAGCAGGAACTCTTCATGTTCGACGAGACCGCACCGGGTATGCCGTACTGGCTGCCGCGGGGGTGGAAACTCTATCAGGCACTCTTAAAATACAGCCGCGAGGTACAGGCGCGCCACGGTTATACCGAGATTTCCGCGCCCCTCATCAACAACAAAAAGCTCTGGCTGATTTCCGGCCACTGGGCACACTACATCAACAACATGTTCATGGTGCCGGGCGTCTCCGGCTGGCTCGCAGCCGATGCCGAGATTCCGGGTGTGCTTGAAAACGCCTCGGAAGAGAACGGTGAGAAGAAGACCGTCAAGATTCAGGCGGGTTCTGTGCTCTACAACCGTGAAAATCTCGACACGATGGCAGCGAAGCCGATGAACTGCCCGAACGCGATGCTCACCTTCAAGCGGAAGAACCGCTCTTATAAAGAGCTCCCGATTCGTTATTCGGAATATGATGTGCTTCACCGCAAAGAGAAGTCCGGCCAGATGAACGGTCTGTTCCGCGTCCAGGAATTCCGTCAGGACGATGACCACACCTTCGTTGCGGAAAATCAGATCGAAGCGGAGATTGCGGATATCATCTCGATTGCGGATGAGGTCTATTCAACTTTCGGCGTGACCTACCGCGCCGAGCTCTCCACGCGTCCGGATGACTTCATGGGTGACATCGAAGTCTGGAATCGCGCGGAGGCAGCTCTCAAGAAGATTCTCACCGACAAGTACGGTGAAGGCGGCTTTGAAATCAACGAGGGCGACGGCGCTTTCTACGGACCTAAGATCGACCTGCAGATTAAGGATGCGCTCGGCAGAGAGTGGCAGTGCGGAACGATTCAGCTGGACTTCCAGCTTCCGCATAACTTCGGCCTCAGCTATCAGGCAGCAGACGGTACCACGGCGATGCCTGTCGTCATTCACCGCGCAATTTACGGCTCGCTGGAGCGCTTTATCGGCATTATCATCGAGAACTTCAAGGGTATTTTTCCGTTCTGGCTCTCGCCCTCTCAGGTCGGCATTGTGCCGATTCGCGAGGAGCACAATGCATACGCAAAGCGCGTTTTCGATCTCTTACAGAAGAACGGTATTCGCGCCGAGGCGGATTACTCCGACCGGAACATGAAGGAGAAAATTAAGAACTATAAACAGTTCAAGACGCCGTACATTCTGGTTCTGGGTGACCGCGAGGCGGCGGAACAGACGGTTTCGATCAATGTCCGCGGCTCGAACAAGCAGATTCAGAATGTCCCGCTTTCCGTGTTCCTCGACTTGTGCGACACGCTGAACGAAGAGAGATCTCTGGAACTTCTTAATGAAGTTCCGGCAGAGTATCAGACCGAACAGTAATAAACCGTATTGACAGCAAATCCCGGAAGCACAAACGCTCCCGGGATTTGCTGTTTTCTGTTGTTCTTTACACCCTGCGTTGTTTCGGTATATACTCTTTTAGAAAGTGATTCCGCATAAGGCTGGCAACAAAGCATCCTAAAAAGTCGTCGAGATTGAAAAAAGAGTTGACAGCGTTCGGAAGTATCGCTATACTATCATCGTTGTACTTATCAAGAAAGCAGGCTTGCCTCACCTCGGCACATATCTGTGACCCGGGTTTATAAAGTGGATTCATCTTTCTTTTTGATGACCTTTACTTTAGACATGGCAGGAACTGCTGCCATGTCTTTTTTATTGCAGCAGCAGCTGCAGCATAAATGGAGGTGTTCAGCTATTAGCGAGTCATTGGTTAACGGACAGGTACGTTTCCGTGAGGTTCGTCTCATCGGGACAGACGGAGAGCAGCTTGGAATTATGTCCTCGCAGGATGCTCTGAAAATTGCGGAAGAAGCAGAACTGGATTTGGTCTGCATCTCCCCGATGGCAAAACCGCCTGTCTGCAAGATCATCGATTACGGGAAGTATCGCTATGAGATGATACGACGGGACAAGGAAGCCAAGAAGAAGCAAAAGATTGTTGAATTGAAGGAAGTGCGTTTGTCCCCCAATATCGACACGAATGATCTGGCCACAAAAACCAATGCTGCCAGAAAGTTTCTGGAGAAGGGCAACAAAGTAAAGGTAACGCTGCGCTTCCGCGGCAGAGAAATGTCGCACATGAACCAGTCGAGATATATCCTGGATGATTTCGCGAAGTCACTCGCTGATATTGCCGTGATTGACAAGCCTTCGAAAGTTGAGGGCAGAACGTTGGTCATGTTTATGAGCGCAAAGAAGAACTAAGGAGGAAAGTATCATGCCGAAGGTAAAGACAAGCAGAGCAGCAGCAAAGCGTTTTAAAGTTTCCGGTAGCGGCAAGCTGATTCGGAACAAGGCGTACAAGTCTCACATCTTGACGAAGAAGTCCACGAAGCGCAAGAGAAATCTAAGAAAAGACATCGTGACCGACAGCACGAACTCGAAGGTCATGAAGAAGATCCTGCCGTATTTATAATCGGACTTGACGTGAAGAAGGAGGAAGCAAGATGGCAAGAGTGAAAGGCGCGATGCACGCGAAGGCAAAGCACAACAGAGTTTTAAAGCTCGCTAAGGGCTATAGAGGCGCACGTTCCAAGCAGTACAGAATTGCAAAGCAGACTGTCATGAGAGCGCTGAGCACAGCGTACGAGGGCAGAAAGCAGAGAAAGAGACAGTTCCGTCAGCTCTGGATTGCAAGAATCAACGCAGCTTGCAGAATGAACGAGATTTCTTACTCGAAGTTTATGTTCGGTCTGAAGAAGGCTGATGTCATTCTGAACCGCAAGGTTCTCTCCGAGCTCGCAATCAACGACGCTGAAGGTTTTGCAAAGCTCGTTGAGACTGCAAAGAAAGCGCTCGCATAAGTAACGGCGATAAAGCCAAACAGACTTTTGCCTCCGGCAACGGAGCGGCAGAGGTCTGTTTTTTATTCCGAAACAAGTCAACCGTAGTTTCATACCACTCACCGCGCCGAAATCCCTGCTTGGCAGAAAGAATAAGACAAGACTTAGGACTTTCGCTATACTGCAGTTACAGAGAGAGGAGGGAAGAAGCACATGAAGGTAGAAATAAAATTGCAGTCGGATTTGAAAGCGCCGTTTGCCGTGATCTACACAGCGGAAGTTACCGCCGAAGTGCAAAGAGCTGTGAGCCTGCTTGCAGAGGAGCACGCGGATTTGATTTCCGCCGCAGAAGAGGAAAAGATTGTCATGCTGCATCCGGAGGATATTTATCTGATTCGCGTGGAATCGGATAAAACGATTCTCTATACCGCCAAAAGGCAATACCGGAGCAACAAAAGACTTTACGAATTGGAGCATCTTCTCGGCAAAAACTTCATGCGCATCTCAAAGGGAGTTATCATCAATCTGCAACTGCTCGATTATGTTGCGCCGAGTCTCGGCGGTGTCATGGTTTTGGTCATGAAAAACGGGCAGCGGGACTATATTTCCAGAAAATACTTGCCTGCATTCAAACGCTATTTGGGGATATAAAGGAGGAGGTCGGTTTTATGAAAGAACAGAAGCATCAATTGTTTGTATCCGCACTACATGGAATCGGTTTTGCGGCAATTCTCTTTGTGCTGACCGGAGTCATTTTTGATTGTGGCAACGGCGGAACAACGGCTCTGTATCACTACGGTTTTTCCAAAATGGCACTGGGTACCCTGGTAATCGGACTTGGCTTTGGATTGCCGGCAGTTGTCTATGAAAGAGAGGAGCTCTCCCGTCCGGTGCAAATTTTGATTCACATGGGAACAGGGAGTACTGTCTTGCTGATTACGTCATGGGTGGTGGGCTGGATGCCACGCGAACAGGGCTTCCTTATGATTGCCAAGATAGCTGCAGAACAGCTTTTGATTGCCTTTGGCATTTGGTTCGGTTTTTACCTCAATCAAAAAAAATTGGCACAGAAAATGAATCAAAAGCTGAGTGAGCTGGAACAGAAGACAAAGTGAGAAAAAAAGAAAAAAACAATTGACAGTATTTCGCCTCTCTGGTAAAATTCTCTTTGTTCGCAGAGATGGCGGAATTGGCAGACGCGCACGGTTCAGGTCCGTGTGACAGCAATGTCATGAGGGTTCAAGTCCCTTTCTCTGCACG
>ERZ773055.367-NODE-367-length-29268-cov-4.268682_pt1 | contig 29268 bp, 30 predicted proteins | sample MGYA00580515_ERZ773055 | MGnify/ENA primary metagenome ERZ773055 (study PRJEB29015, sample SAMEA2737993) | human oral metagenome | biome: human oral; feature: human-associated habitat; material: dental | place: China | collected 2064 ...
TCTGGTTAACCTTTATTATCCAGATAGGCCAGTCAGTCTTAAGATGTGCCTCGCAGAAAAAATAGGTAAGACATCTTAATACTAGGTATGCTTCCTTGCTATTGCTTATATTGGCTGGCCTAAAAGGACTATTAATAAACAGATTCCTGCTCTACTCAGTAGCTAATCTTGTACAACACCCGAAAACGTCTAAGATGATGCATGTCGATTATCTTATAGATAAGTTCGCGATCTAGCTTAGTTAATAGAGGAGTAGTAAGACGTACGAAACAAACGGTATGAAGTTATTAGTTACCTGCTAAGGATTAACAATGAAAGGAAGGAACGTGGATGACAGACGAAGATATATCTATGCTTAAAAGCCTACGCGGAACAATTTATTATTCTCACGACTACTTATGTAATGAGATGAGTGAGCATGTAATTTTTGATAAAGGCAAACCAGATAGAGAGTTGTTTGATGCCATTGTTGATAACTTAAGGAGATTAGGCCCACAAGTCACCATCTTAATAAAAAAATACGATGAAAGGAATAAAAAATGAAACGATACAAACTCTTAAAAGACTTACCAACATTTAAGGCTGGCGATAAGTTTTATCTAGATAGTAATAATAATCTTCGCCTTAGTGGATCAGAGATCATAGCTTATAGCCACATAACTCTTGAGAAGTTCCCAAACATTCTCAAGGATTGGTTCGAGGAGATTACTGAATATAAGAGGTGGAGAGCAGAGCGTGGTGGGGCATATTACTATATTTATAACTCTGGTCAAATAGATTTTAGTTGTGATTATGGGGATATGAAAAGTGACTATCTTTACAAGATTGGTAATTACTTTAAGACTGAAGAAGAAGTCAAAGCTTATAAAGAATATCTTATCGCTCGCCAGGTGCTATTAGATGACGCTGAAGGTGGTAAGTTTATGCCAAGTGTAAAAAATTATTATACATATTACGAATTTGAGGCATGGAATTTCAGTCATATCAATTATTATGAATCAGGCATAATTTACTTCCGAGATGAAGAGTCCGTGAGAAAATCCCTCGAAGAACATAAAGAACAATGGGATATTGTTCGAAAATACGAGATGGGAGAGTAGATAATGTTAACGCTTATATTATTAGTATCAATGAGTCTCTTCATCGTCTTTTATTTAAAAAAGGAAGGTCTTGATAGAGACTTGTTTAGCTTAGTAGTTATTCCTATTTTTGTAATACCTTCGATCATTCAAGTGTTCTTAATAACCAGTGTAATTCGTGGATTAAGCTTGGACTCTAGAATTGAGTTATACCAATCACAGAACACCGAGATTGAATCTAAAATCCAAGCCACAGTTGCAAGCTATTTAGCTCACGAGAAACAAGCTTACAGAGACCTCAAGCCTGACAATGCTATTGCTGTTGTATCGGCATATCCCGAGCTTCATAGCAATGAATTAGTTAAGAAACAAATTGAAGTTTATGAAGATAATAATAAAAAGATTTTAGGGCTAAAAGAAGAAAAATTAAACCAGTCAGTATATAAATGGTGGTTATTTTTCGGGAGATAAGAAAATGAGAATTAGGAATCACGGAAGTTTTTGCACTATATTGGGAAAAGGCATATCATTTGGAACTTGTGAAAAATCAATAGCAATAGAGAAGATTAAAGAGGCTGGTGGAAATCCAGAAAAGTACCCACTATTCTTGGAGGCATTAGATAAGCAAAATAAGCGTAACCCAGAGTTTGTTTTTCAAATTGACCCTATTTGTATGTTTATATTTGACGCCGATAAATATCCAGAAATAGTTAAAGAAGTTAGGAGATAAAGATGGAAGCAAGTGGTATTTGGGAACCATATTTTAAGCCTACTGCCAGAGTTCATAGTTCGGGGTTCAGATGCTTCGAGTGTGGATATTTGCAGATAGGCGATAAAAATAAAGCAGTTAAGAAAGTTGTAATCGCAACAGGGGTCGACCACATTATGAATTTAGAGTGGCCAGGGAGGCCACAAGAAATTCACCTTGATTTGTTAAAAAGTGGTGAAATACGAATTTTTAACAATGTGAAGCGCCCCTACTGGTCTATCCTTGGTTTTTCCGACGCTCATATCACGGCAATTGAAGAAAACGCCTGGCCTAGGTATGAAAATCTTGATGAAATCTGGGAAAAGCAAGAGGAGAAGAAAAGATGAGTGAAATAAAATACAGGGTTTGGAGTAAAAAGCAAAAGACCTATGTCTACAAACATCCGTTTAATAAACCAGGGGACTTCTATATTACTCAGAATGGTGTTCTATTCTCGGATTATGGTAATGCCATAACTCCAGAGGTCAAGCAAGATAATTTTATTATTGAACAATCCACCGATATTAAAGATAAAAACGGGAAAATGATACATGTTGGCGACATAGTAAAAATGGAATTTCCCTACGACAAACGATATATCGGCAAATTCGTTGTAATAAAAGACCCTAATAGCCCACGAATTGGTTTATTAGACGAAACGAAAACCGATGAGATATTCGATTTGTATAACCATATGTCTAATCATTACGAGGTTATTGGCGATATTCATAAGAATCCTGAATTATTAAACAAAGACCAACCTAATGAAGAAGAACGTTTTTGACGTCCCAGTAGATTGGGGAAAACTTAGCTCCCATAAACCTGCTAAGCATTCAAAAAGTGACAAACAAATCTACTGGGCTAGGATTCGTATGGCAAGTAAAAAAAGAAAGTTCAATATTGATAAAAATATGTATGACAGTGAACAAATTAGTCTCTGCAAGAATTGCTATTGCATGACACATATGATTAACGGCAAGTGCGGAAAATGTGGAGCGAACAAGGAAAAATAAATGGACATTTTACTGCCAAATGAAGTTGATTTGAGCCATGAAGATCTACTTGTCATTAGATCTGCGCTACAAATACATAATCAACAAGCTCAAGAAGCTTTATTTAAAATCAATCATTTAATTAAATCAAGTGAAGAGGAATAATAATGTTACTAACGAAGTCGACATTTGATGAATATGTAATGGAGCATGGGGATGAGGATTAGTAAGTGGCTTGAGAAACAAAACAGAAAGGAGCCTAGGTATTTCTGTCTCAACTGTCTCAGATTGTTTAGGACCGGAAAATTTAGTAGGTTTGATTTAGATATTTACGATGATGTCTGCCCACATTGTGGAGCGATTGGATGTGATTTTAAAGAATTAGCAAAGGAATATAAAGAGTTAGTGGTTATGTATATGGAGAAGAAAAATGAGACGAATCCCAAAATATAATTCCGAGCATAATCTTTATGAACAGATAGCTCGATACCTGCAATTACAATATCCAAACGTAATCTATCGCTTTGATATTGCAGCCGATCTCAAACTGACACCTGGTCAGGCAGCAAAACATAAGCGACTACATCCAAAGCGTGGCTATCCGGATTTGTTCATAGCTGAACCGAGTACAAATATATGGAATAATCCCGTACGTGAGTGGGGGCTTCATTTCGGGCTCTATATTGAAATCAAAAAAAGACGGCACCAAATTAAAACGCGATAAAGATGCTAAAAAGCTTTTGAAGGGCGAAACTAAAATTCGCAAAAAAGGAGATTGGTGGGATAAGCATATTGAAGAACAAGCCAAAAAGCTTGAGAAACTGCGTGCGAGGGGATATAAGGCAGAGTTTGGGGTTGGGCTCAGTGAATGTAAGCAAATAATTGACGAATATTTAAAAAAGCAGGATTAAGTCCCACATCGGGGCTTTTTAAATGGTCAGGACATTGATATCCTAACCATAATGTAGTATATCTAAATAGAGAGCTAGCTCATAAGTCGTATATTGAGTACTAGATTCTACGTGTAGTCATCGTCCTGCACCGACATATACGCAAAGCTGAGTTCTTATACCGATAAGTTAAAACGACTTACCAAAACAACCACACAATTAACCTCTTCGGAGGTTTTTTGTTGATGAGATTTTATATTAATTATGTTTATATGATATAATTTACTTATGGTGCACGGGAAACCGTGTTTTTTATTTGAGAAATTTTATGAAGAATCCATCAGAGTTAAAAATCAAAGGCAAGCTATCAAGGAAGATTACTGACTCACGAAGACTTAAATTTCTTGAATTATACTTAACTCCTGGAACAAAGTATTTCAACAATGGCTATCAATCCGCCATTAAAGCTGGCTTTACTGAGAATACTGCTACAACCATTATGAGCAAATACAAGTGGGTCACAGATGGTATCAGAATGATTCGTGGTAACTCCATTGATACGCATGTACTAGCAGAAAAATCACGTAAGGTTCTATCAAAATCTCTCGATTCCGATGATCCTAAGATTGCTCAGGACACCGCCAAATTTGTCTCTTCTCATATTGATCCGGATTTTATTCAGAAGCAGGAACTTAACATCCAATTACCGGATCCAATTTATGGTGGTAAGTCTAGAGAGTCAGATATTAAAAAAGAGGATGAATAGTAAATGAAGTTTAAGAATACTACTGCTACAAAGAAAGTATTCTCTCTCAAAAAGCGCATTAGGGCTATTTGTGGTGGGACCTCTGCAAGTAAAACTGTATCTATTTTAATTTGGCTCATAGATTACGCTCAAAGTCATAAGAGTAAGAATATTTGGGTAGTGTCGGAAAGCATGCCACATCTTAAAGGTGGGGCTATTGAGGACTTTAAGAATATTATGCAAGGCCAAGGGTATTGGACTGAATCTAGATGGCATGGTACGGACTATGTTTATACGTTTGAGACCGGTTCAACCATTAAATTTACCTCAGTTGACACATATGGAAAAGCACACGGCCCAAGGCGTGATGTCCTGTTTCTTAATGAATGTAATAACTTAGCATACAATATTGTCGACCAGCTTATTACGCGTACTCGCGAAGTGGTTTGGATTGACTGGAATCCGACTTCCGAATTTTGGTTCTACGAAAAGATGCTCGGGAAGCGAGATGACATTGATTTTATTACGCTTACCTATAAAGATAATGAAGCGCTAGATCAGAACACAATTCAAGAAATTGAGAGCCATAAAGATAATAAGAATTGGTGGCGAGTGTATGGCGAGGGAAAAATTGGCGAAGTAGAGGGACGTATTTATACAGGCTGGCAAATCATTAAAGATGTGCCTTTTGAAGCGCGTCTTGAGGGTTATGGTCTTGATTATGGGTATTCCATCGACCCTACTGCCATTGTCGCGGTTTATTACTATAATGGTGGCTATATTCTCGATGAAATTCTCTATCGAAAAGGTATGTCTAATAAACAGATTGCAGATGTTCTGAATAGTCTTCCCTATGGATTAGTTGTCGCTGATTCGGCTGAACCTAAGAGTAACGATGAGATAAAAAGCTACGGTGTGAATCTAATTCCAGTTGTTAAGGGTAAAGATAGTATCAAGCAAGGTATTCAATATGTGCAAGACCAGAAAATCTCAGTTACTGAACGAAGTATTAATCTAATTAAAGAATATCGCAATTATCTGTGGAAAACTGATAAAAACGGTCAGATCATTAATGAACCAGAAGGTGGTTTAGATCACGCCCTTGATGCGGTTAGATATAGGTTATCTAGTATGAAACCCCAGAGGGAGGCTAAGAAGAGTTATAAGAGCAAAAATTCGAGGTCGGTATGGTAAGCGGGAAGAATAATAACATGTGTGATGATGAGCTTATTTTTGGCAGATATAATAAGCAGGTAGACTATCGTAATGGCCAGGTCTCGCAAGTGGTAGAATATAAAACCGAATCCATAATGCCTACCAACCCAACGAATATAGATTTGCCAGTCGAAACACTTAAAGATATGATTTATGAGGGTATCGGTGGTGGATACAAAAGCGTAGGGGTTGAGATTGAATTTAGTGGCGATCATAAAATTAAATTAGTCCGCAAAAACTTCGTCAGAAAACTAGAAGAAAAAAAATAGACCGAATTTCCGGTCTATTTTCTTTACAGGCTAGGCTGCAGTTGCAGAAATCCAGCCCTTCTTTTTCTTTTCCTCTTCTTTATCTCTGAAGTATTTATTATAAAGAGAGTTATCATCTTTACCTTCATCCTCAGAGTTTTCAATCTTTGTCTTGGTTGGATCGTATGTCCAATCTTTTTGTTTTGCAGCTTCGTACTCGATTGGTTTGAACTTAATGCCTTCAGTTACCGCACCGGCACGTACGGCCTCGTCTGCTTGCTCCTGAGCGTGTCTAACAGCATCTTTACCAGCAGATAAAATCGCATCAGTACTAAGGTTTTGTACATCCGCTTTCTTTCGTTCGAGTTCCGCAACCTTATCCCAGTAACCAGAGCGTTTGCCTGCGAAATACTCTTTAGCGAATTGTTTCTGACGTTCGCGTTCTGTTAGAATATCATTCTTCTTGTTGCGATAATCTAAATTCTGGCGATTAAAGTTGGTTTCTTGCTCTCTTGCGTTCTCCGCGTTATTGTCTTCAATAGTAGAGCGTACCTTCTCAGCTGCACGAGCTAACATGGTTGGTACTGTGTGTTGCGCCATAGATGAGCTACCTGCTCCACTACGTGCAAAATAACGTGCATAGGCATCGCGTTGAGTCTTGAAATCATCATTAGCTACATCAATCTGCCTACGACGGTTGCCTAAGCGTTGACTACGAGCAGTTTCGTAGTCCTCTTGAATTTGTTTCCAGTTATTCTCGAGGTTATTGCTTGAACGATTGTAATCATTGTCGATGTTCGCGTATTTGTTGCGTTCCGCTTCGTCAATACGCTTTAGTTCGTTTGGCATTAATCCGAGACTCTCGTTGACTAGTGCAAGATTGCGAGCGGTGTTCTGAGCGCCGCCAAAACTATGGGTAGGAGATGGTTCCCTATTATTGCCTTTTGACGAATTGGCATCCAAATATTTTTTATATGAGTCGGTCCACCATGGGTTTAGAGTACGATTGACTGTAGATGCGTTATATCCATTGGATTCTTTTTCTTTAATATCTGGCGCACGAAACAATCCCCTATCCCTCTTTTCGCCAGTTAAGAAATTACCGTCAATATTCATATCGTCGCCAACGACATTTAAAAGGGCTTGCGCTTCACTTCGTTTAATATCTGATGGATGATTATTGGCATGATATTGTAGATATTGACGATATGACATGTTATTATTCATTATCTTTTCCTTATCTTTGACATTTATGGACGATGATATTAGAATAAAGGCAATCTTAATATATTTTTATGCGTAAAATACTTAATCTAGCTAAAAATAAACTCTTCCTAATTTTTACTGTTTTAGTGCTTGTTCTCACTGTGGCAAATTTTCGAAACATCCTTTGGGGGTACTATAAACTGATAGACCATAAGGTATGCCAACCGGCTGAGGAGTTTTATTATGACCAGGAGGTAACTTATGATAATACCCAATTTGAAGGATATTTTAATCTCTTAAATAATCCAGAAGCTGGTTCTAGGCGTTATTGCTGGTCTTACCGGGAAGAGAAGAATAATTTGGAAACTCTTAAAGAACCAGTAGCTTCGAAACTAATCGTTGGCACCAATAGACATAAAGATCCTGAATTAATTAAACTTGCTAAACAAGCTGGTATTAAGCAGGACTTAACCTATGAACCAGTGAGTATGTACTACGTTGATTCTTATGATGATTCTTTGTGGACTCAAGGTAGGTACATCAACTATAAAAAGGCAATCACAATTCTAAAGAACTCGGTAGATCAATTTACGACAATCTCTCATGAATATCTCCACTATGTATGGTATCGCGATAACCTGGAGTCGGATAAACATCTAGTAGATGATCTTACAAACTTCTATTACAAATCGAAAGAATTACAAGAGCGAATGTCTAATTATCAAGAAAAGGAACCAACAGAATTCTTTAGTTATAGTTGTACCGAATGGTCCGATCACTATCTAACACCTTATATAGTTTCTCAATGTAATAAATATATTACACGTTCAGCCCTTAGGATGACATATTGATTATTGCAATATCATCGTCCATAAATTATTAATATTATTCTGAGTGATGGTCTATTTTCTTGGAGGTATTATCATACCGAGAATAAAACCAATTATAAACGTTTCAATTACTATACGACCAATAGCCTCATAGACATTGTACTCAAAGAATGCAATGAGCCAACCAATAATTACGATAAATATGCCTACTATTCTTAAGTCGACAAGTGCTCCTCTCCTTCCACGATATCTTTGTTCCATATATGTATATGGGATCATTCCAAACAGAATCAAAAGAAAGCTAATCATGGTTTGATTATAACACTCTATTTATAATACTCAGTTTTATTTTTACTATCTCAACATTTATAGTCCGTGAGATCGGTTGGACTATATAAGGGGGATTTCTCCCCCTTATTCTAGGCTGCGCTCTTCAATGCGAAGAGGCCGGATTTGCGCTGGTTGAACACAAATGCATCGAACACGACACGCCCGTTGACATAGAATCCAGATGCGGTTTCTTTGAATGGACCTTGGTTGTAGTCTGCAAGATGCTTTGGAGCTGCTCCAATTGATTCGTGGGTCAAAATACAGGTAAATTTGGTTGGTAGATAGTCGTCTGGGACTTCAATGATTAGACAGCCATCAATCATACCGTAATTACCAGTGCGGCGAGAATGTGCGCTGAGTTCAGATGGAATGGTGAATTTTGGATCATTTTTAATCTTGGCATATTCAGTAGCGCCAAAGAACGCAACGCGGCCAACACGAGGGACCTTAGCGTTGGTTTGTTTAGTCATAAGAGAGCTAAATGTCTCATATGCGTCTGCGTTAGTAGTAGCTTTTACAACTGCAGTAGCGGCATTAGCAAGAACACTGAGATTGTGTTTATCGATAGTTGGGACGACTTCTTGTGAGATCTCTTCTTTCATAACTTCGCGAGCGTCAAGTGAACCATCTGCTGCGAAATGAGCATCAGCCTTATCGATACTCATAGCAAAGTACATATCCTTGCTTGCTGTTACGGTTTGGACTTCGTTCTCTGCGTCCTTGTATTCGTAACCAAAGTTAGCACCGTTAGCAGATTTGCGAGTTGAGTAATCACGTAAAGCTTGGGTTTTAACTGAAAAGATTTGGAATGATTTGGTTGTGCCACCAATTACCTGGTATTTGCCTTTAAATGCTGGAGCGGTTAAACTCTCAAGCTTATAAGCAGCATCAAGAACCTTGGAATAAGCAGATGGTAAATTAACTGCCATAATTATATTCTCCTTTTGATATTAGATATTAAGTACGCTTCTTACAAAGTCTTCCTCAGTTTGTTCGCCTTTGACGGCTGAATTGCTCCTAGGATATGGATTGTAAGATACGTTTGTTTGTTTGCTTTTAGTGTTAGTTTTACGAGCATTGCTAGCTTTTTCACCTTGCATAACCCCTAAACGATAGATTTGGCCAATACTTTCTAGGAATGGCTGCAATCTGACAGTCGCACTGATAACTTCTCCATCATTTCCGCGTCTTACATGGGCAACGTCTTCATACATCTCGAGGATGCCGTTAGCGAGATCTGGATTAAAATCCGGATTGGAGCTATCAAAGAGTTCTGGATAAGCTAGTTTGGCGTTCTCCGTCGCTAAGACCTGCTCGTAGCGAGTCTCGGCAATCGTCTCGATTTCAGCTTTTCGTGAATTTTGAGCTTCTATCAGTCGCATACGAGCCTCAATAGCAGCGTCAGCTTCGCTGATATTCTCATCTTGCGACATAATATAGTTTGTTAACTCTTCCACTGTAGGTAGCTGCAGTTCTTGGTACTGTGAGATCTCAGACTTTAAGCGGTTGAGCTCTGCGACGCTATCTCGAATCTCTTGGTTTAAACGCTCTTTACGCTCCTCACCTCGAGATTTAGATTGGTCGGCATCGTCTTCTTTCTCTTGCCCGTGTTCTTCTTTAGTATCTTCTGATTCTTCTGCTGATTCAGAAAAAACTTCGTTTAGAGCTTTGTCTAATTCATCGCCTTCTGAACTATTGGCGACAGTGTCATTATTTTGAGTAGTCGATGATTCTACTCCAGCATCTACACTAGGTGCTGATAAATTTACATCTGTATTATCCATACAATCCTTTCGGGTTACTTTTACGCTGTACGTAGCGAGACGCAGGTCTCTGGACTAAGACCCTAACGAGCGTACCAACCAGTGATAAATAAGAAGGTTATATCAAAGATATGTTGATACGCTAATTAGGAACCTACTCCACCATATTCATACGCTTTTCCACCTCTCCTTTAATTCGCAATAAATGATTTTTAACCATCTTGAGTGCAGCAATTTGTCGAATAACAACCTCTGGGTCTCTTAAATCTAACTGCAGTCTATCTATGGAATCACATTTTTTAATTTCGTCATCTACGTAAGCTCGAGTCCATTCTAGGATTGGCTTTTCTAAGCTGAGACGCGTCTTTAACTCTTTTTCTTTGGTCTCCTGTTCCTTAGATTTCTGGATCGGGCTTCGTCTTGGATTGTTTGGATACGGATTCATTTATTACTCCTTAAAAAATCATCAACTTCTTCTGGTAAACCACCTTGCGCTAAGTAGACCGCAACGCCTTGAGCCTGCTCTTCTGATAGGCCATTTTGTACAAGTTCTACTATTAGTTCAGGATTAATCTGAGCTTGATTATTGTTCGGTTTTTTTTCGGCATTTACCTCAGGTTGAGCTTCTGGTTGACTCATACTCTCTAGGGCCGGTGTTTGCTCCTGTGGTTGCAGTGGATTAATCATTGGGTCAATAGCCTCCGGGCTAGTTTCATCTTCCTCAGATACCTTTGGTGCGATTTCTTCTGCATCAGGAACACCAGAACGTTTTACGATCTGATAGACAAGAGGAGCTATCTTGAGGTATTTCTCCATTTGGTCTCCAGACTCTAAGCGAATTTGGAGAAGGTCTTTAAGTGTCTCAAGCTGTTCGTGGTCATTGTCTAATTTAGAGCTTGAAGCATCCACCTTGAATTTAACCAAAAGGTCTTTTAACTCTGAGTATTCAATGGTTTCTTTAGTGAGCCTAAATTCAGGGTCGATTTTTCGTTTTGTCTCAATAAAGCGCTGTGAGAGTGGTACTACTTGGTCAATTTCGGCCTGATAATGAGCGGCAATATGAAGATTAAGCATAGTTTCGAGTATCTCTCCAAACCACTCTTCAAACTGGCCACGAAGGTAATTATCAGCAATGTTGATACGATCTTGCTGTGCATTGACACCAGCAGGGGTCTTAGAGAAGCCTGGATTACCAACTTCAGCTGAAATTGAGGTATCACCATTATTTGTAATATTTAAGATGTTGCTTTTAAGGATACCTTGTACAGTTGGGAATGTATTTATAAGGGTATTATCTGTTTGTACGACAGCAGCATCGGCATTAGGATCGCTTCCTAAGTCCCAAACCGCGTATGGTTCATAGACTATACTCTCTGTATTTACATTGCCACGAATCTTGGTTGGTGGTGCAGATTTAAGCCCGACTTGGAACTGATAGTTTTGGTGATGAATATCCAGCATGTCTTGTAGTCTACGGGTAAGACGAATAGCAGATAATCCTAGTGGATTCTTACCGTCTGGATCGTAATAAGCATAAATAATTGGAATTTTGCCACTAGGGTCAATATTCTTCCATTCACGGACTATTTCTCCGGTGTCAGGGTCAAAAGTATAAAAAACATTATCTACGCCCCTCTGGAATACACAGACAAGCTTAATGAATTCAGCTTGTTCAGTTTCCGTGATAGAAATATCAGTATCTTTGGCGGTAGTTTTTTCTTGTAATTCCTCAAGCTTCTTGAGATTCCAAGTAGTCTTGTAGTCCTTATCTTTTGCGAGTTCTTTTTCGTTATAGATGATATTCTTGATATCGCTTTTCGTATACCAAGTGTTTAAAAAGATATAATTACAATCTTTAGCATTTGTTTTACCTGGTTCTAGATAAACATCTTGGATGTCCACAATTGTGAAATCCGCACCAAAATAATTATCTTCATTACGGATAAAGACTAATACTGGTTGAGAGCCATATATAAGCATATTACGTACGACGGATAGACACTTTGTTTTAACTGATCCCCCAGTTGTAGTATTTGGTAAAATCACATTATCTACTACCTCATTAAGGAGTTCAGATAGTTCAGGGCTTTTGTCATCCAAGATTACTTTACCAGTAGGGTTCTTTTGTACGATTGCTTTTGGTCTTGTTTCGATAAATGAAGCCGTGGTCGCATCGGTTACGTCCGGATTACCTTCTTTTACATTTTTAGGTTCAGCGTTAGCAATACGTTCAAACTCAGAAAAATCTTTGAAAAATCCAGCCATTTTATTTTTGGCTTGCTCATATTCCTGCTTAAGATTTTCTGGCTCTATATAAGAAAAAGACACCCGTTTTTCCTTTCACATATTTATAAATATGTAAGAGCCGGTATTTGGGTGTCTTACTTTTACTGTATTATATCACAACTTACTACAAAATATATTATTCTTAGTCGATGCAGTATTCAACGATTATATGCCAGTAAACTGCTTTCTTAATTTCATTACCGAGCTGAACTGCGATGGTTCTATTATCCTCGAGGAAGTAATAGCCGCCATACCAGTTGAGATCGTTGCCATTAAATAGCCACGGTATCATACGCCAAGCTTGCCCAGTCCCTTGGTTTTTGACCATCATTTCTGATTTGACAATAGTAGTAAACTTCTCAAACGGAATGATCGCAGGCACATCACCAGTCCCAGTAATTACTTTGCGATAGACTTTTTTATTATCTACCCAGGTACCAATCTCAATTCGATCTTTGGAATAAGCCCCTTTGATTTTTGTTAGTGGGATTGAATTATCAAGAAGTTTTTTTCCGTCCAATGAATTGTCAGCAATCTTATCATTATTGATGGAATTATGGGCGATTTTAGATGTTGTAACGCTTCCATCGGGGATTCTTGTGAGATCTACAACTCCACTCTTGAGACTACCATCATCATTTAGTGTATTTTTTAATCCCTGGATTAACCTATTTCGCCCTCCTGCGGTCTCAGTGGCGACTAAATAGGTCCTATCTACTGGGTAATCCCTGTCTACGCTAGCTGTAAGCTCGAGATTCTCAAGGTTACGATTATTTTTAGTCCCAATCCAGTCTGTTTCTGACCCGCTGATAGGGTTTCCAGACGAATCAACTTCATATACTACAAATGAACATTCTCTAGCCCATCCAGAGAGAGATTCACACGTAAAAATCCCAGAACCGGCGGTATGTGGTTCGGTTAGTCTAGCTACCTGTGGTCTTTTCCCGAGCTCAGATGCAAACAATAAATTAGACATTCTTTTCACCTTTCTTTTTTAGTAGCTTAAATGTAAACAAAAGCATCGTTCCAGTAGACAGTAATAATTGACCTAGCAATTGGCCGAAAGTTACTGGGTCGGTAGTGTTTAGTAGTGCAACCACAAGTGGTGCCTGAGTTCCTGCAATAATCAGTAGGTCGCCTAGTAAGTACACAATCATCTTAGTTTTTAGTGAAAACTCCATATCTTTATTAACCTCTCCGATAATTTCTTCTGCTTTTTCCATATTCTTCTTATGCTCCTCAATTAATTTTTGAACTTCTTCTGGCTTCATACCAGGCTTGACTCCTGGTACTGGCGCTAAGTCGTCGCCAAACCCATCGTCTTTTTTCGCTTCTTCCTTGACCTCTTTTTCGGTAATAGGTCGTTTTTCGTATTCGTCAGAGATTTTAATTTCCACGTCTGTCTCCCTTGCTCCACCGTTAATGACTGAATCAGGAGATACTGGCGCTACCACTGGCTCTAGTGCTTCTGCTAAAATACCATTGTTGAAACCTTTAGTCTTTGAGTATAGCGTGCGGTAATACTTTTTACCGTTCACGGTTGCTTCTTGAACGAGATTACTAATGACCATTCCCGCTTGAATATCACCCTTGTCTGCGCCTGTATCGAGATCGATAATATCGATTTTTTCTTTAGCTTTTAATGCAAACGGTGTGATATCTACCCACACTATGGATGGTTTTGCCACTATTGGCGGGAAGTTGATCTCATTGGCGCGATCTGCAATCTCTTGGAGTCTAGGGTAGAGTGATGGCCCTGGACAAACTGTAATGGCTCCGTACCAGTCTTTGTGTCCTGATAAGGTTGGCATATCTGCTTTTGGGTTGATCCAGAGCTTACCGAGGTTATTACGTTTTGCAATATCCGCAACCAGCTTCACGAGTGTCTCAAAAGTATCTGGTGCTATTTCCCAATTTGGTGCACCAGTAGAGTTGGTCGTTTCAACACTGACTGTTCTAAGGTTGCCAAACCAGTTGGTGCAGTGCCAAGTAGTGTTAGCCTCATCGACATATTGATGTATATGATTGCCACCTACTCCATAGTGTGCAGAGCCATTACGGTATGCGCGTGCGAATGTTGACCCGATAGAATCAAGCGATGTTGTAGCACCATGATGTACTACGATCCCTTGAATTCTATTGCCTTCATGACCCACGTTATAGTTAGTTGGATTTGCTGGCCACCACCTTGTCGTTAGGTTTGAATTACTCATTTTTGCCTCCTTTTTAATTAATCTTCCTCATATACTTAATTTTTATTTCAGGTGTTAAGCCCGTTCCAGTGACCAAAATATTAGTCGGACCATCATATGTTCTAATTTTCATAAGTTTTTTCAGTTCTGATAACAATGTTGGGTCTGTAATTTCTTCTTCGGTTGGGGTCTTCATCTCGTAATAGACCGTTACTGGTGTACCTTTAGCTTTTTCAGATTTTAGCCAGTTTTTGAATGAGGCGACATCTGTAATGCCAAGGTTGAGTTGGTCAGGAATGGTAAACCAAAAACCCATAGTACTAGAATATTTTGGAAAATTATTATAGCCGCCATAAATTGCTACACCTGTTTTATTTTCTCGAGTCGTGTAGACGGCATCTTCATTAATCGCACTAAGATGTGAACAGATAATATCTGCCTTAGAGTTCTGTTGCGTAAAAATTATCTCGCCTGAAGGATTTTTATATTTAAAACCAATAGTGCCAGCTGATGTTGTGAAATAGTGAACTATAATACTTTCCTCACCAGTAAATTCGATTTTACCGACTCTCTTAATCATCTTTGCGACACCATTTTCTAGCTTAATCTCATCGTAGACAGTACCGGTGAGCTTATAAAGATTAACACCAGATGGGATTGTAAACTCGGAAGACTCTTGTGTGATGAACTGGGTAGCGGTATCACCGTATTCTAGTTGAACTTTAAAGGTTGTAGGTGGAACTTGAAGACCGACCTGTGGAATGTAAAAGAAGAGTCTACCATACAATAAATTTGCAGGAATAATAGCTGTTTTAGTGGTTTCACCTGCCTGAATATTGCAGAAGTTATCAATAGGAGTATTATCGTCTCGCATCGCGTACCATTTAATCGTGTATGGTAATGGTCTATCGACAGATAGGGTTACCACATCTCCTTTTTTGAGGGGACGCCCGATAAAATTATTGGTGGTAATATTCATACCCCAGAAGTTCTTATTCTCCCCCTGAGCCGTAATAGAACCATCTGTATTAACCTGTACGGCTAAGTCTGTGTTCGTATAGTTCTTATTCTCTAATACTGCGAAGTTTTTATTTACAACCTTAATATTGCCACTATTCAATTCTTTTACCACTTGTGAATATTGTGGTCTAGGAGTAGGTAGACCTTGGTTGTAAGGTGAGTATTCAGGGAGATTATTCTCGTTGTAGTTGCCGATGAAGAGAGCATAGTTGTTATATATGGTCACGGGTTCAGAAAACTCACTCACAGGCCCCAACCCTAGCTTCATAGCATAGCGGTTGTACTTGGTGCTATCTGTTGTGAACGTAAAAATCTTCTGGCCCTTGGCGGTGATTTTATCTATTCCACTACCATCTTTCTTATACAACATTATTTCTGAGAATAACTGAGTTGTATTTTGGTTATAAGCGACAACTGTATAAGTAGTCTTATCAAGTAGACCATTCAGGTCTCTGAATAATAATGGTACCCAATCGGCATCAGGCTTGCCTGATAGCTTAAGCAATCCATTTTGGTTAGTTAGACTAATACTGTTCTTCTGAATTGGTAAATTGCTAAATTCATCAAACAGATTGTTATAGCCACCCGTATATGGTTCATAATCGGTGGCAGTATTGCCTAGTTCCACCTGAACGTCGGTCACTGTGCTTGTGGAGTTTTGGCTGACATAGAATAAAATCTGAAAACCATCTCTATCTGCAGGAAAGTTGTCTGGAAGCTTATATGTTCCGCCAGTAGCAGGTAGAGCAGCGAGTCGTTCGTAAGTTGAAGCACCTTTTGATGCATAAATAATGCATTGAGTTACAGAACCAGAGATCTTAGCAGACACTGTTATGGTCTTGCCTAAGAAGCTAGCAGAATTAGGAATAGCCTTAACTACGTACGCTACTCCAGAAAATGCTTTGGCTATAATTTTCACGCCATTACCGTAGCTCTCAGCCGTACATTGCCATGCTCTAATGTTTTTGGCTGAGTAGTCGATTATATTCTTACCGCTCGTCTTAACTTGTCCCGTGTTGCCATAAATACTCATCCCTAACACTTTAGTAGCCGATGTATTAAATTTTAAATTCGTTCCTTTCTCACTCTCAACAGAGAATGCGTTGAGAATGTCGGAAATAAGAGTATCTTGGTCAGATTGCTCTACCTTTATATCGTCAAACTTCTTGTCTGCTTGTTCTTTATGAGTGAGCAATGCAGAGTTTGTGAAATCAAGATTGGCTCTTAACTGGGCAATATCGGCTTTATTATTACTGGTTACCTTGGTGAATTTTATGTCTAGGGAAGAGGTGTTGCTATTCGCTTCGGTAATCTTACTATTCAAATCGGTCTTAGCTTGATCAATAATGCTGTTTAGCCTGGTTTTAGATTGGTTGATATTGTCATTCAGTTCAGATTTTACCTCAGATACGCTGCTATTGACATCAGAAATAAGGGTATAGTTGCTTAAACTGTTTCTCGTGTCGTTGATACTATCGGTGTTCTGATTGATTTTGTTGAGTAGATCTGCCGTTGTATTATTTGCCTCAGACTTTTTAAGATATATATCTAGCTGTGGCTTATTTTGTAATTGGTTGTAATCGGTCGTACCTGGATCACCTTTTTCGCCGCGATCACCAGTGTCACCCTTATTACCAGTATCACCTTTATCTCCCTTTGGGCCTTGGTTACCAACCTCTAAATTAAAATTAACAGGTTCATTTAGGGATACATTAAATTCAATCGGATCGCTCATAATGTTCCTCCTCTACGGATGTCTGCGTATACTTTGACTTTGATATATTTATTTTTCCCAGGCACTGAATAAACTTTACCGTCTGGGGTCCTAATCTCGAATTCACCAGCAAGTTCCAAAACGCTCTTATTGGCGAATTCAATCTTATTTGTATCGTTTGGGTTTAGTTCAAACCTAAATCTGACATTATCGCCAATATTGCTTTTATCGCTCGAACTTTTACTAATAAGTGCCGTTGAATCGTTTTTGTCGTCGTCCGGATGTATTTTAGCCATAAAATACATCACCGTTCCATCTGTTGCGATAGATGATGGAACTGTTACGTAAAAGACTTGTGTATCTCCTCGTTTTAGGTCCATTATTTCTCCTTTATCTTAATTAAGCTAAACATAATCCCAGTCAGCACTACTACCAATACTCCAAGGAAAAGACCATGAACTATTACTAGCGTCCAGAATGATATGCTAATCAAAATTAGCAACACCCAAGTAACTACATTAAACCAATCTATCCTCTTCATTTTGGCATCCTATCAATTAAAACAAACTTCAACACCGCACCAAGAACCGCCGTGACGATAGCCCAGACGATTTTAGCTTGATTTTCTTCAAGTTTATGAAGCCGGTTGCTTCTATCCGTAGCTCGCTCTTCTAACACCGTGACTCGCTGAGAGATCACGTTATACGTATCTACTTTATGATTGACTTCATTGACGAGGTCGCCAATATTCTTGATGTCGGCCTCCATTTTGCCTAATTTTTGATATAATGCTGAATCGTTATTCATTACCCACTCCTTTCTCTGGTAGATAGCCAATTGGTACGTGTCTAACTCTAATCTTATGGACGCCATAACGGATAGCTCCCTGAGAAGAGATCTCCACGCTGACCCATTTCAAATCTTTGTTAATTTTTAGTACTATATTCTTCGTTTCTGTAGTTCTTTCTTGGTTAAAAGGCCTAGTTCTCCCCCAACCTAAATCTTTTAGTGATGAAAAGCTAAATTTATCACCCCACCCCAAAATCTTTGTTTGGTCTCTAAATTTCTTTCTAACCACCTTTTGGATTTCTCGTCTTCGGGTAAAACCACGAACGGCCACTGTGATATCTCCAATTGGATTAATTAGATCTACTGAAACCGTGAGGACCCTCGAATAGTCATTCTGCTTTGAGAAATATACTTTAGAGGTTTTTACTTTGGTTTCAAAAGTCTTATTGACGTCGATTGCCATTGCATCATAGTCAAATTCACAAACCTTATTATTTACAATGGCAAGTTGATGAGTTTTACCATCATTAGATCCGTAATGCAGCAAGAACTTGGCCGGTATCATCCATGGCAACATCCACGCACCACCACGGTCTAAATCTTGAAGCCAAATTTGATTGTTTTCGTTAGTTCCTACTGGTAGTGCCCAGATTAATTTGCCGTCATAAACAATACCGGACGCCTTTGATAGATTTTTGGCATTTAATTTCTCAAAATCCTTTGAGATTGTCGCAGATGATTTTGTTGTTGAAAGAATACTCTGAATATTAGGTTGCGTTCCGGTTGTAAACACGCCATTCTTAGATAGATAATGGAGACTCTCTTGATATTTAAGGATGGCGTTAGGAGCATCGGTACCTTCACGGCCATTTGCATCTTGCACCTTAATGCTTGGAATTGGTACTCCGCCAATTTCAATAGTGTCTGATAATAAGTGTTTCATTGAACCAAAGCCATTGGTTCCTTGTAAAAAGATTGTAGGGACTGGGTCACCTTTACCAGTGCGGAAATCTACTACGGCATTAGGTAAATCTTTTCCACCAGGCGCCACATCAATCCATCCGCCACCAGAGTATGAAAAATTTAAGGCGGTCTTAGGGGTACCACCATCGTAATAGATACGCCATGGGTTTTTGATGTCACCTAGCACATATACCGTACCGTTGATGTTAGTGCCGCGTCTCCCTACAATACCTTCAGAGGTATCAGCCTCAGGTGCAACTGTGCCAGGCTGTGCAAAGAGTACACCGGTATCGGTAAATTTGAAGCTGCCACTACCGTCATTTGCGACATCTGCAAGATATTGTTCTTTTCCTGCTTCATTTCCTACATAAATAATAAATCTTTGTACATTCGGGTCATTACATTTCCATTCTAGTGTGATGGTTTGCTTTCCAGCTTCCCAGTTATTTCTCTCGCGGTCTACCTTTTGAATCGTAAAATACACTGGCATAGTCTCACCATAAGATTGAGAAGTTATACCATATCTTAAAACTACACCACCGTCGGTTAAACCTGTTTTAGTAATTTTTAGATCTGTTGGTTGTGTTAATTTTTCAAATTTCTTTATGGTTTTAGTCGAGAAATCAAAGAAATGAGTCTTATTAATGCCATTAAAGATAAGGCATTTCTGGTCGGTTTGGCAGAAATTATATTCAGCATCAATCGCATCTCCGGTATATTCAATACCTTCCGCCTTCTTCCACTTATCTCCGTCTTTGGCATAGTAGACGTATGCTTTTTTAGCTTTTGGATCGCGTTGTACTGATAACAAATAATTCACCGGCCAACCATTTTCTACCGAGACTACTTCTGTGATTCCAATAATTTCATTTTCTGGTTGCACTCCATAGAGTTTAAGCCCTGGACGAGGCTCCGCCACGCCGTCTTGGGTGAGCCAGACATTAAGACTTTCATCTAGTCCATTAATTAGCCCACGGTTCTCGTCAAAGACACTGACACGTCCACGATTCCAGTTATCAAGGACTAGAGTAGAAACTGACGGTGATTTTGTCGACTTAGGTGGGTTAATCATCTTTTAATCCTCCATGGGTCCATATGTGCAATCCTAAGCCCTCTCTGGCGGTTCTTCATACTTGTCATGGAATTTTGCGCAAGTGCGATAAGGTTACCATATTGACCAGCCTGCACGATGTCTGACCTAGCAATTTCGGCAGCTAGCATATAAACCAGCCAGTTTGGGTTATCTACGACTATATCGTCGTCATTATTCGAAACTTCTTCAAGGTTTATATAGTATGGGTAGGTGATTCTTCCGCCAATGGCAGACTTTATAAAATCTTTTTTAAAATTAATGATTTTACCGTCCGATGACGCCGTATAGATGTTTCTGTCGTTACTTCTTATGAATTCAGTCGTTGAAACGAGCTTAGGTATGATCATTTCGCCGCTCGTCAGAGTAATCGAGAGTGGAGAATAATTCAATGGATGTATCGCTAGCTCTCCATCTAAATCGTATTGTGTATCTGATGAGACAATAATAGTTTCTTCTCGCTCAAGGCTAGCCCAGCGTTCACTAGGAAGGATCAATGGCTCTTCATACCAGTCCCGTTGCAGATCATTAAGAATACTAACGTATTTAGCATATGACGGCTCAGATCGCGATATACTTTCGTCATCACCAGTAGCCATCTTGTAGGCTTTCTGGATAATCTTGTCTGTTTGCATTTCTACCTTTCTAGAAAAATACTGACGACTTTCAGCTTTTTCTTGCTTTAAGTTCGCCAGTATTTAGGTAGAACGGATATTACTTATTAACTGTATTTTATCACATTTATCGCTTAATTTTTGAAGAATTTAATCGTTTTATCGCCCGTGTATTAGCCTTAGTGGCTGCCTTACGGTTAAAGCTGACTGAGGTCTTACCTTTGCCGGATGATTTTAATGCTCCACGTATAAGCGACATGGTGTCCATCTTATATGATGGTGTGCCCCCTCCACGTTTAGCCCCACCACTTCGTCCACTCCTTGAGGTCCCTGAGAGGCTAACATTACCGTATCTATCTCTGAATTTGTTTCTGCTAGTGATCCCAGATCTAACTAGAGCATCTCCATAAGCAATCACATTATCTAGGACCTTATTACCATCTTCTGACGACTCTACAAGATTCCGCAAGTCATCTTTCCCAAGGCCATATAGATCTCTAGTTTCTTTCGTGAAATCTTTACCAACTTCTAGTCTCTTAAGCTTGTTCTGGGCATCTATCCTACTTTTACGACTATACTCACCTTTAGCGGATTTTTCTTCATACTCTTTCTTAAAATCGTTATACTCGTAGTCATTCTCGTTATATAGTCGATCTTTATTAACTTGCTTCGTGCCTTTCAGGGCTTCTTCGATATATTTGCCACTATTAAAGCCTTGGAGTAATCCAGCTTGTCTATCGCTTAACTTATTTTTGACTTCATCTCCGCGTTCTAATTTACCAAATACGCTCCCAATTTGCTTAAAATCACTATCGATAGCATTTTTAACTTTCTCTTGGTCATCTTTACTTAAATTCTTAAAATCTGAATAACTTTCAATCTGTTTTTTGAGTTTTTCTCCACTATCTACCGCCATTTTATATTGGCTGTCTGCTCCAGCTGATCCAAATCTTCGATAAGCTCCTTCAGTAAAGATACGCCCAATCCCACCACCATCTTTTTGGTTATCTGGATTATCTGTTAGGGTTTTTGCTAGATCTTTACCAAGTCCACCACTCCAGTTCGCGATAAAGTTATCAATGATTGGGGCATCTACTCCTGTTAGACCAGCCAAGAACCTAGCTGCACCAGTCGTATACTTAGCTCCTTTATCTTGTGGTAGCTTATTTTTATCGTAATCGCTTACAATGTCTTGCTTAGTAAACGTATTAGTATTTGTAGCAGCTTCAATAAATGGCTTGATTGCAGTCGGTGTTAACTGATTTACTGGGTTTTCTGTATCTAATCCAGTAAACACCTCAAAGATATTGCTGGCTGTCTTAAGTAATGCGTCTGGGGAATCCTTAATATTATTCATTGAATCCGTGATAGGGTAGAGGAATTGAGGGATAGGAATTTTAACTAACCCATCGATACGTCCTGTCTCCGGATTATATTTAGCGTCTTTATCGAAAAGTACCAAGTTGGTCTTTTTCTCATAATCTGAGACTCGATCGTATAGTTCTTTCTTCTTTTCGTCCGACTCACTAATACCTTTTGCGGCCATTGCAATACCAGCCCAGGCGGCTAATGCTAACGCCGTTCTAGCCGGTCGCTTAACAAGCTGATTCGTCATTTGTCTTCCGCCTTGTACCCCAGCGTTTAGAAATGGAACGATCTTATTAATCACCATAATAGCCTCACCACCTCTAGAAAAGTTTAGGGTATTATTACGTGCAGCCTGAGATTTTGTCGTAATGTCTCCGTCGGTCCCAAAGTATTGTTGTGCACGGGTAAAATACTCAGTTCTTCCGATTAGGTCATTAAGCGCATCGATTGGATGTTTTAATCTATCTGCAGCTTTCTTGCTTAAATGGTGCTCTTTTTGAAGTTCTGCCATCAAATCGCCCTGCTTATATCCATAAGTTTGGCGATATTCACTGCCGATAATACCTTGACGACTGAGTTCAGCACGAAGATTGTCGGCTTTTTCACCAAATCCAAAGGTAGCTAGTAGTGCTTTTGGGGTGCCCTTAATATTAGCCCCGATATTACCTGTGATAGTAGTTTGTAACTGGTCACGTACCAGGTTGCTAGCTGCAAAGATTGGGTTTAGGGATGTAGCTCCACCACGGAGTGTTTTTGCTGGCATGCTTAGGACGTTGACTACTTTCTCAACGCCTTCTGGGAGTACACGGTTAAGTCGTTTCATTTCACTTGCTACCATTTTTGGTACTTCATATGAGACTTTCTTGCCATTCTCCATAAAATTCAAGGTATCATAGCCTGCTCGTGGTTTTTCGCCATCTCTTAATCTGTGTTCACTAAACGCATTTTCTGCAATCTTACGTGCTGCAATATTGCGTTGCCCCTCATTGATAATTCGCATGGTATTCGACATTGTAGCTTCAATAGGGTTAAGAATTGTGCGATCTGAGCCTTTCATTTTCTTGATCACTTGTTCACTACTAAGATTACCTAATTGTTGTGAATGCCCAGTAAAGCTGCTGACATCATCCATGAGACGTTGGTATGGGGTGTAGGCAGTGTTCTGATTTAATTTATTATGTAATTCTTTGGAAATTAAGCCATTATCTTCCATATAATTTAGAAGTTGCTTATTGAAATTACGGTAAATTTTCTCTTGCTCCGTGAATTTCTTCTTGTACTTATCAATAATAGCTAAATCAATGTCAAGATCACGCCCAGTATTGATACCTTGCTTGTGTAGATCCGCTGCATGACGTCTAGCAATTAAGTATTGTTGGAATTGATTTAAATCTTTAGTAGACATTTTGCCAAGTTCAGCTAATCCATTATCGCGTATAAACTGTTGTGCAATCATATCTGAAGATCGTACCTTATCAATATCGTTCCTAATATCTTCTTTAAGGGCTTCTCGAGCTAGTTTAGACTCTTTATCGTTGCCTTTTGCTAGATATTGTTCATATGCAGTAGAGTCATCTACTAAATGATGTCTTAACTGATCTTTAATGTCTTTAATTTTCTGCATCAATCCACCACTTGTAGATTTTTTCTGATTTTCGACTTGATCTTTTACGTAATTCTCTACGTCATTATCGGCTACGCCTTGTCTAGGTGTTTCTTCCTGTTCGGTATCTGCTCGATCTGCATTTTGCATAGTGTCATTTTTGGTACTATTTTCATCTAACCTCATCTTGACATCTGACGAAGTCTGTGATAGAGTATTGATATCGCCCCCACTTAAATCCCTGTTATGGGATTCGGGGGCTTTTTTGATACCGTTGATTGTATAGAACAATTTACCATTATCATTTAGCCCAACATTTAATTTAACACTATATAACTCATTACCAATTTGAATGAAAGATTGTCTATATTCAAAACCACGATTTGCGAAAGAGTGATTCTTGGTATCTGGAGCTTCTCCAATTTTTTGAGAAACTCTGAGGATATCAGGTAATTCACCTGTCATTTTACCCTTTAATATTAATTCACTGATTGATTGATTTGGGTCAAGATATTTTTTACGGCTCTTTGCGCTAATATGAGCAGCCCCATCCTTTCCGTAATCTAGATCATAATCATTCCCCTGATAATTGTCCTTAAAATACTGGCTAATTACCTTTGTACGATTTTTTGGAGATACCCCTTGAAGGATATCATTATCTATATGCACAATATTTGTCTCAGGATCAATCCTGTATGCCATTTGTGGGTTGGTGGTTAGAACACTGTTATCTGTACCACGCATCGAATTTACGTGATTATCAATCATATTAGCAAAATCGCCACGCTCTAGTTTGTGCATAAAATTATGGGCTGAATCTAACCTTGAGGCCATATCTTTAAGATGATCTATTACACGATCAAACCAGGCCTTAATCTGGGCTGGAATACTATTCTTTTTTGCATAATAATTCTCGCGGCCCTTGGCTTTTGCTTCTGCATATTTGGCAAAATCATTAGCTAAGCGTTCCTCTGCGGCATAACGCACATCGTCGATATTTGTCACTTCTAATTTATGACCTAGAATGTCGCCATACCCGGATTTATTGGCCTCAGAAATAAGAGTGTCCGCTCCGTAGCTGTTGATGATACTATTAAGGGCGCTATTGGCTAGTTTTGGATTCGCATCGGTCAATGCGTTGATCGCGATGTGAGTGGCCTCATGATTTGCTGTAGACATTTTGCCATCGAGAATGGATACAATTCCATTTTTCAGATCTGCATAGCCTTGCGCGGTGCGAGGAGTGTTATCTGATGCTTTGAAAATAATATCGTATTCATTACCGATAATTTTACGGAGATTTTGTTCAGAAAAGGATTGGATATCCTGAGTTGTATCATTTTTATAACGGATATCTGGGCTATCTGTTGGATTAAGGTTCTTAGTAGATTTTATTTGGTTTGGCTCAAATACTACATAGGCGTTGCCGCTTAGACTACTGTCTTGGTCTCCTCCTGGTACAACTATCCCATCATACCCTTTACTCTTTGCCCATTTCTCAAACTCGGGCTCTTTGGTATTAAAGACACTACTATAGTCTCCGTCAACAATATCGCCGTCGGCAATAGACATATCTAGTAAGGTTTTAGCACTATTGGATGCTTGTGTATTAGTCTGGCCATTGTTAGCAAAATAGTATGTCAAATAGTCCAATGCAGCCTCCCTAGGTTGATAGTTCAAGTCGAAAGGGTTTTTAACATTCAAGAAAGTCTCCATAACTTTACCTTTTCCACCTCTTTCGTTGGCACGTATCTCTGCGTAATTATTCGCGATATCCTTATTGTCCGTAAAATAAAATCCTCTACCAAGGTCTGCTTTCTGGATTTTACTATCTTCAAATTGATTAAAATCTTGGTTTGTTCCATGATAAACTGGCATAAGATCACCATTCGCATCTCGGATCTTACTATCCTTAAAGAAATTCTCTTGATTTTGCGATAGGCTATATTTAAGCGAGTTATTGGCTTCAATCTTAGCTACAGCATTCTGTACTGGATTGGTTTGGGGGTTAATTTTTTGATCGATATCTTGTCTAATATTCTGAGATAGTTCACCGAGTTTAGTTTTACCAGAATTAATACCAAGGCCTACTCCGCTCATAATTCCACCACCAAGAGCACCAAGAGCAGTAGATTCGCCCACTTGATCCAAAAGTTTTTCTGCTTTGAAGTTCCCATTTGCGTCGTAATTATCGGTGTTAGAAAGGTTCTGAGCGATTTGCTGGATACCTTCTTCTAAACCTTCCGAGTCTGCATTCTTGGCTAAATCTTTTGCTATCCTCTTTGCTACCTCTTTAACTCCAGCCTTTCCAACTTCTTTAGCTGCTTGTTTTACTTCATTTTTAAAAATAGATCTAAGGAGCGTGCCGCTACCACCAGAAGGCAAACCAAAGGCGCTAATGGCGGCATCTAGACCAGAGCCAAAACGTTGCAAGCCATTTAGGTCTTGAATTGTGCCATCATCTAGCATACGCTTGCCCGAAAATGCATCAGAAATACCTGAGCCGATTCCGGCTCCCCCTGCGACCATACCAGCTGGTAAGTCCGCAATAAAACGTCCAAGGTTAAAACCTTCATCTGTTTTTCTTTTTCCTAGCAATGCATTGCCAATAAGCCCACCTATACCGTCTTCGCCATCTGTCATATTTTTGATGGTTCTAGCCGTGGCAAGACTCCATTCTCCCATCGTATTAGAATCAATTGGCTTTTTATCAATTGAACCTGCAGGTACAAACGCTTTTAGCGGTCGGCTGTCGACCCCATGGCGCATAGCAAGCTGAAGTGTTGCCATTTTATAGGCTTCGTCGTCAGTATAATCACGTTTATATGATCCATCTGGATTAGAACCTAATCCATCCGTAATCTTTTTCATCTCGTCAGTTAGAATCTTACGTCTTAACTCCTTATCCCTTCTGTCTGTGTCTCCGGTAAAGCTCCCCCAAAACCTACCCAGACTATCACGTTCGTTATGATAACGATCATTTATCTGCTTAATAGTGTTATTGATGTCGTCTTCGTGCACGGCTGTGTTCTCGATCCTAGAGCTTCCGCCCAAAGTAAATTTATTGCCGTTGGGCTTAAAACGATTATTAAGATCTAACTTCAGCCCAGAAGTATTGTCTTTCGAAAAATCTGTAGCGTCATTTACTGGCTTAGTGCTTGGAGTTAATGCCGTTGTCTTAAATGAATAATCAGGCTTTGCCTCAAAGTTTGTGCTTGGATTGAATTTAGTACTTCCTAGATCAGTCTGTGATGACAATGAATTAGGTTGAGGTCTAGGTTGCGATGGTTGTTGAAGACTGTTTACCTCGTTCTGTTTTTTCTTCTTGCCGAATAAGCCTCCGAAAAAGTCTCCAATACCTTTAAAAAAATCCATCTCTTACTACCCTTTCTTGGCTGGTATAAAAAAGCGCCAAAAGATTATATTAATATCTTCTAGCGCCGGTATTTGGGTAGCTATCTTGTCTAATTATATCATACAGAAATCATTTCACCTCTTATATAAACAGTTTGTGAGTGGTGATTAGGGCTGATCTGATAATTCTTAACTTTGTCCCAGACTGGGCAAAGATCCCCTTCTAAATTATGCAAGTAGTACTGTGTTACCTGAAGACTGGAATGCCTCATTAGTTTTTGAATGACATCCATATCTGCTCCTTTATTGCGGAGGTCCGTGGCAAAACTATGTCTCATTTCGTGCATCTGAAATCCGTCATAACCCGCTCTTTTAAACACCGCTTTTAATCTTTTGCGTATCCCGTCTACCGTCATAGGTTCATAATAACCAGATTTAGTTCCCTTAATCCAGACATAATCCTTAATATTCATAGCTTGAATCCATAGTTTTAGCCTCTCTTTTGTATACTCTGATATATATACCCATCCCTGTTTTCTGCCCTTACCAAAAACGTAGATCGTCCTATCACTGATATCTCTTAGCTTTAGTTGTGTGAACTCATTTGCTCTTAGTCCAGTATCAAACAAAACTCTAATCATTACTTCATCTATCAGATCCTCACAGTGATCTAGGACTTTAGCTACATCATTAGAGGTATACCATTTTCTCCTGCTTGGAATTGCTTTGGGCTTTACGATCATCCTTGTTTTGATTTTAAGTTTATAATCCATGTCTTTAAGCCATTCTAACCAAGCAACAATTGCTGCGATTTCGGTTCTTATAGAGTTAATATTATACTGTTTCCCTGTGTTACATCTTCTTGAGATTTTTCTTTGTGCCCATTTATCAAATTGTTTATTCGTTAGATAGGTGATATCTTCTATATTTATATCCTTAATAAAGTTATTCAAAATTGATTCTTTACAGACGTAAGTAGAATATGTCACCTGTCTTACGTTCTTACTCCAATTAAGATAAGCTCGAAGCTGGTTTTCGATTGGTAGTCTTTTTGGTCTTGTCATTTAATCCCTTTCTGCTCTATATAGAAAATCTATATAAAAATAAGAATATTATTCTTAATCTATATAGAGTTATTTGGCTTAATTTTAATAAAGATATTGTGAGGTTCTTTTCATTACAAGCTATTCGTGCTGACTTGTAAAGGTTATTTCTTGCGTTGTTTTTTAAATGAGTATGTATAGATTGAACTACCATTCCGATTGTTTTATAATAATTTGACGAGATAATAGAAGATTTTGCCTTCACAGGCAGTTTTTATAAATTATATGCATAAAGTCTTTATCTTAGATTGAATAATCCACTAAGCATGTCTTCGTAATTAGCTCGACCTTTAGCATTATATTTATAACCAACACTATCTTGCGAGATCTTCTGAGCTTTTCTAGCTTTTAGAATGGCTAATTTATTGCGCGCAATATTAATTAACTTCTTAAGCCATTCTAGGGACTTTTTAATGTTGTTTCTGGCCCAGACTACGGCTAGATAGTGTTCAGGATTATCTTTCTTTTTTGCGATCTCGACAGATTTGACCCATTCATCTGGATGATTGAGCTTATTCGCATCCTTTTCTGATAATCTCAAGGTAATATCTGACACAGCAGGGATATTTGAAAGGGTGACATAGGGGTAGTTTTTGTAGGTCGTGAATTTAACGCCACTTTCTCCCTTTCTCCCACTAATATCGTAGATGTAATTAACCTCTGCATCATCAGGTAAATCAACCCAGGCATCTTCATTATCTTCCTCAGATTCGACCTTATCCAGAATGTCTGCAAATTCATCCAAAGTTTTGGTATTATTCGTCTGATAAACTTGCTGATTCTGACTATCCAATATGGTCAGAAAACCTTCTGTCTTTGATTTGCAAGCGGATAGGATCAAAAGAAAAACGGGAAATAATATTAGAAAATATGCAACTTTTCTCTTCATTTTTAGCCCTCCTTATAGCTATGCTAAGAGAGGAAGTAATTAGAACTATTGAATTACCAGCGAAGCTGCTCCGATAACTCCGGCATCGTTTCCGAGAGTTGCAAGAGCTAATTTAGTTGATGTACGCACTTGTGGGAAGGTATTTTCATCATAAACTTTTTGGACACCTTGTAGAAGGAATTCTCCCGCTGCTGACACCCCACCACCGATAACGATTGTTGAAGGATTGAGGATGGA
>ERZ773055.372-NODE-372-length-28857-cov-4.609923_pt1 | contig 28857 bp, 34 predicted proteins | sample MGYA00580515_ERZ773055 | MGnify/ENA primary metagenome ERZ773055 (study PRJEB29015, sample SAMEA2737993) | human oral metagenome | biome: human oral; feature: human-associated habitat; material: dental | place: China | collected 2064 ...
AGATTATGATAATGGTGCGAGCTAAGAGACTCTAACTCTCGACCTCTTCCTTGGCAAGGAAGCGCACCTAAAAGCATATAAATCGCTCATAACAGAGCTTTTCCGTTAACTATCCTCTCGGATAGACATTAAGGTGCGATTCATATCTTGATAGGAGTATAACGCACATGTTAAAAATTTGCAATGGCTTTTTCATAGATTTTCTTTAATTTTGGATTTGAAAAATGTGTATACATTTTGGTAGTATCTAAACTTTCGTGGCCCATTAGCTCTGCTATATATCTTATATCTACCTCTTTATCTAAGAGCCTTGTGGCAAAAGAGTGACGGATTGTGTGTGGATGAACGTTAATAAAATCTGAGCGTTTACAGGCGTTTTGGAATATCTTCCTAACAGTATCTGATGTGATTCTCTTTCCGTTTTGAGTTGCAATAAAAAGCGCTCTCTCATTATCACTGCGTTCAGCTAAATATTCAGCAATGGCTTCTTCTGTTTTTCTAGTAATAAAACAGATTCTGGGACTCTTAGACTTACCTATCACCGTAAATTGACGCTCCTTGATACTGTTTCGGTTCAATAAACATAATTCACTTACACGAATACCAGAATCGTAGAGAAGATTGACGATCGCTATATTTCTTAGACGATTAATTCTAGAGTAGCCCCTATACTTAGCACTAACCGCTCCAATAAAACGCTCGATCTCTGATTCTGTAAGATAATTCACAATTCGCTTCTCACGTTTCGGTATTTTAATATCTTCAATGTCAATATCAGCCCAACCCTTCCTTACGCAGCGCCTTAGAACAGATCTAAAACAAATTATATTTCCCCTCGCAGTATCTGGTTTCTGGAAATTACATAAGTGTTGATAAAATCTTGACACATCGAGCGGTGTGATATTTTTAACCTCAGTATCTGTGAAATATTCAATGACTAATTTCTCGGCATAAACATAAGATTCTAGTGTTTTTGGAGACAGTCCTCTCGATATTACCTCAATCTCCCTATAATTCGCAAAAGCCTCGCTAATTAACATTATTTATTCCATTTCCTACCTCCTAATTAAATTGATATCGCTCTATATAGATTCTTTTTAATATTAATAAGTTTTACTTATTATCTATATAGAGATTAATTTTTGTAATTTAAGCGCCCATTTTCGTCAACTGGCGAAATTGGTTGTAGTTTTTGTTTAATTAATAGCAAAAAACACCCACTTAGAAGTGAATTATAACGATATTCTTTAGATTAAGAAACTATGCCTTGAAAAGGCCTTGTTTCATTCTAGCAATTTTGGCTAACCCTATAGGATTAATATTATTTTTAATACTCTGTTCGGTTTTTATTCGCTTGATTGACTCTTGAAGTCCACGTACCTTCTCGATCGCACGATAAATAATAGACCGCATCATCTTAAGAGTTTTCTCAATATTTTTACAAGACCAAATAGAGGCAAAAAAATGCTCTGGATTCCGCTTTTTGTTAGCGATCTTGACTGACTCCTCAAATTCTTTTTTGTATCGTATCTGTCGATTCCTAAACATAGGTAAAAAATTATCATCTCCGATAAGCTTGGATGCTTTACCTAGTCTCTTCCTTAATGTTATAATCCGTTTTTCGTCCACTTTAATGTGCTCCTCAAATCTAAATAAATCATTCCTTGGGGAGACAAAAAGTCCTAGCAAAAACTAGGACTTAAAGTGAATTTTAGACGCTTTTATTATAGCTAACATGATAACCATCGTCAATACATTTATAGTGTTTTTGCTACTTTTAAAGCAAAAATAAAAAGATATCTGATAAGATATAGGTAAGAGTTCAGATGTATTATCAATCTTAATTAACGTTGGGGTTTCTTTAGCCATTGCGGCCCTTGGCGTATATGGGATGCTTTCAAAATATAGAGAAAAAGTTGATCAGCTGGAAAAGCGTGAGGAAAAGACTCAAGGGAAAATAGATACATTAAGATCTGATGTCGATAGATTACTCACTAAAGTCGGTAGTCTAGAAAAAAGTATCGATAGTATAAATAGCTTAGCTCAATCACATAGTCCACTTGCATTAACTACAGGTGGAAAGAAACTCGTAGAAGATAGTGGATTTATGATTCTTTTTGATAAGATAAAAGATGAATTAGCAGATAAACTAGAGGATGAAAATCCTAGCTCGCAATATGACGTACAAGAAAAAGCAAGGCGAATACTTTCTTGGGACATGATAGACGATGAACGCTTTGAACCAATCAAGGATTGGGCATATAAAAACGGTAAAGACTTCGATCAAATCTTACGCCTTGGTAGTATTCCACTTAGAGATTATTATTTCGAAAAACACCCAGAAATAGTGAACTTAAATGAGAAATATTAAGGTTGTCGTCCGAGTACTTTATATAGTTCCAAAAAAATAAAGACCTATCTCTAGGTCTTTATAAATCTCTCAGCAATACTTAGTAGTTTTTGCTCCTACTTATAGTTTACCCTGTTTTTTTAATTTTTCAACCTTGTCTTGCAAATATGGATTACTGCAAATATTCTGATAGTGAGCATATGTCTCGTGGAATCGTTCTAGCTCAATCTCCGATACGTGTTGCCCCTGTTCGAGATCAGAGATGAACCGCGATAGAAAGTCCTTGCAACGGTTCAAGTCCATGTCATTCACATTCTTAGCGATCATGTCTACTTTCTGCTCAAGAGGTTTTAAGGACTCCTCTATCTGTTTGCCTAGGAGATTGCAAAAGTACTTATAAATTGCTACGGCGCTACCGATAAAGGTAGCCAGTACAGTAATACCAGTAGTTATCTGTCCTACCGTAATATGTTCCACCGTCTACCCCTCCTACTTATCTTTCTTTTTTAACAATTTAAAGGTGAATAATAGCATTGTACCAGTAGATAGCAATAGTTGACCAAGTAATTGGCCGAATGTTACGACATCAGTAGTATTAATTAACGCAACCACGAGTGGTGCTTGAGTTCCGGCAATAATTAATAGATCACCTAATAGGTACACGACCATCTTTGTTTTCGGTGAGAACTCCATATCTTTATTAACCTCATCAATAATTTCTTTTGCTTCTTCCATATTTTTCTTATGCTCCTCGATTAATTTTTGAACTTCTTCCGGCTTCATACCAGGTTTAACGCCTGGTACTGGTGCTAGATCATCACCGAATCCATCGTCTTTTTTCGCTTCCTCCTTGACCTCTTTTTCGGTAATAGGTCGTTTTTCTTCTTCGGTAGAAACTTTGATTTCTGCTTTTGTTTCTTTAACCCCACCATTAATAATTGACTCTGGAGATACTGGTGCAACCACTGGCTCTAATGCTTCAGCTAGAATACCATTATTGAATCCATTGGTCTTAGAATATAGGGTGCGATAGTATTTCTTGCCATTCACAGTTGTCTCCTGTACTAAATTACTGATAATCATTCCCGCTTGAATATCACCCTTATCTGCGCCTGTATCTAGATCGATAATATCTACTTTTGTTTTGGCTTTTAATGCTAGTGGTTCGATATTAACCCAGACTACCACTGGTTTTACTTCGACTACTGGTGGGAAGTTGATCGCGTTTGCACGATCTGCGATCTCTTGAAGTCTAGGATAAAGACTTGGACCAGGGCAAGCCGTGATAGCTCCGTACCAGTCCTTATGGCCGGACAAAACCGGCATATCTACCTTAGGGTTAATCCAGAGTTTGCCAAGATTATTACGTTTTGCAATGTCTGCCACAAGTTTTACGAGGGTTTCAAAAGTGTCTGGCGCAATCTCCCAGTTTGGTGCGCCAGTAGAGTTGGTCGTCTCAATACTGACTGTTCTGAGATTGCCAAACCAGTTATTGCAATGCCATGTAGTATTGTTTTCGTCTACGTATTGATGGATTTGATTACCGCCCACACCATAATGTGCAGAACCATTACGGTTTGCTCGTGCGAATGTTGACCCGATAGAGTCAAGCGAGGTTGAGGCCGCGTGATGTACTACAATGCCTTGAATTCTATTCCCTTCATGGCCCACATTATAGTTGGTTGGATTCGCTGGCCACCACCTTGTTACCAGATTAGAGTTACTCATTTTGTCTCCTTTTTAATTATTACGATAAATATGACTATCAGCACTGGTATGACTATCCAGAATCTAATAACCAACACCCAAAAAACTATTGAAAGCACTAACGCTAGAAGCCATACTAATACCTTGAACCAATCTATTTTCATTTTTCTACTCCATAGACTACAATTTTTCCACCTTTTTCGGGTCTGTTTAGCATAATCTTAAGAGCCGTGATATTACGTGGATGCGCAATAATTCTTCCACTGATCTCCTGTGTAAACAAGTTGCCTGTCGTGCCGCCAAAACTCTCTGCTCGATACATCGGGAAGTTCTTCAGGTCATTATTTGTCATAATCTCGATGTGGTAGCTAGAAGCAAAGTGTGCCACCGTCCATACTGCTACCACCTGATCTAACGTTCGCACGATAGGCTCGCGATTAGTGGCGTTATGTTGTGCGCCAACCTGGAGACAGTTTGCGAACGTCATTGGTGGGCTATTAACAATCGCCTGAATATAATCCCACCTCTGTGAAGTACCATCGGATGACTCATAATGAGCATCAACGATGATCTTCCAATACTTACTGAAGTCTAGAGGAACTTCTTTAACAACTTCCTGCGCTGTGTCAAAATCATCAACTATATAGCTAAAAATCTTCTTATAGATAATCGAGTCTGATATATTCGGCTTATCTTTGAGGTCATTATAACTACCAGAAGTTGCCACGGTATGTAGGTTTGGTCTACCAGTAAGATCATTGTAGTTTCCAGAGGTTGCGACTGGCTTTAGCGTAGGCTTATTTAATAAATCGCTATAGTCTCCAGATGATGCTACCGGCTTAAGCATAGGTTTGTTTTCAAGATCGCTGTAATTACCTGAAGTTGCGACTGGTTTTAAGCTTGGTCTATCTTTGAGGTCACTGTAACTTCCTGTCTTTGCAACGGCGGACAGAGTATTGATCTTCGAGTCAATATAATCCTTATTGTTCTTGTCTCCGCTATCAACATATGACTTAGTGACGCCACCAGTGCTTGATGCAATGACTTTAAGTTTGTGATTATCGACCTCGAGTGTCTCTGGGTCGACCTCACGGATATCAACTAGTGTCTTCATCTTTTCAAGGTTTTTATTCAAATCTCGAACCTGCTTTGGGTCAATTTTGTAGTCCATTTTATCCTCCTAATCCCTTAAGATTCGGTAAATACTTAATTCTAATTTCTGGAGTTGCACCTGTAGCTGTAACTAAGATATTAGTTGTTCCGTCATAAGTACGGAGTTGCTTGAGCTTGTTTAATTCTGCAAGTGTAGTTGAATCTGTAACCTCTGTCGTGATCGGCTGAGTGATTGGATATAAAACGGTAATGTTATTTTGATTAAGCCAATTCTCAAAACCAGTAATATTCGGGATATTATTCATACAAAAAGCTACATTAGTGCCGTTATCTCCACGGATAGCTCCTGTCTTATCTGTGTTCGGATATCTCTTGATATTATTAAAGTGTGAGAAGTAAGCGTCATCGTAATTCTTGGTAGCATTGATGATGTTCTGACATATAAAGATATTCTCTAGCTCAGCCGTTTTAATCCAGTTCTCTGAACCGTTTAAGATTTTTGTAGCCGTATTTTTTACTAAATACCACTTATCATCTCTCATAATGATGTAGTCTTGGTAGTTCCCGACTTTATATAGTGCAGGAAGATTTGAAGATAGACTACTGCTAATAAACTCTGTAAAGTCGGTATTTTCACCGTCTTTTACTAGCGTAATTCTTAGTCTTAGGTTCTTATAATTCCAGAATGCTTCACTCGTCTCTATATGATAAGGAACCCAGACAAATGGAACGTAATATTCCTCAAGTGTATCATTGACGGTGATAGCAAACTCATTTGAGGAGTTATTCAAATGCTCTGGTTTTAATACAGCTTGATATGGCTGTTTTGATGTATTTCTCTGAATCGGAATCGTGTATATGAAATATGCTCCAGACCAAACTTTCTCAACAGAACCACCAAGGTGTTCGATTTTTAGCTTGTACTTTTCGCTAGTAATATAACTCTTAGAATCAAAAACGCTCATTAGCGAGAAGCCCGTAGTAGGCGTACCATTTAACTCGAATGAACCGTCAGAATAGGTTTTAATATTAACGCCATTGACTACTCTTTCACCGAATCTAGTGTCGAATAGATTCTTGCCTTGAGAAAAGACAGTTATATTTTTTACACCTTTAATCTCTCCGAATGTCGGGGCATTCATACCGACTGGGGCATAATTATTGCCGTCGAACGAACTACCCTTAAACAAACCAAACCTACTCAAAACTGAGTTAGAGCCATTCCAAAACGCTTTTTCACCTGTTACGAGATAAATATAAGCCTCTGAATAAACAGATGTGTTCCATGTAAATGTTGCAGTTTGACTATTGATAGTATTGTAATATTCGTAAATATTATTGTCTTTACGTTTTAGCCTGACGGTTAATCGTAGATTGTCAGTAGGTGTGTCGGCATACACAGAGTAGGCTGTATTGTTTTCGAGTAGGTCGGTAATGATCTTCTCTTGGAATCTAACATTATCCTTAGTAGTTATACCAGTGCATTTAATCATTCCACCTGCTTGTTTTAGGGTTAAGCCGTCAACGGTAACTGGTAGGCCATTCGTACAGTCATACAGGTTAGCTACTCCACCAGTGTATGGTTCATAAGGAGTCGCAGTGCTACCATATTCTAACTGAGCTTTAACAGTATCGTTCAGTTTGGAACCATTATTTGCAGCAATAAACAAGTAGCCAGCGACAATTGGTTGATTAACCGTAAATGTCTCTGAGGTAGAAGTTGCGGTAATGTTTGCAACCTGTGCAGCACTTGTATTATCTGCCAACTTATATTTAAATATAATTCTATGTGTTCGAGGGCGGTCAATAGAAAGTGTGTATGTACCAGCCGGGAGTGGGGAGCTAAAATCAATATATCTTGTGATGTCCGCCCAGCTATTAGTCATTTGCCCTGAGTAGGATATAGTGCCATCATCTGCAACCGTTGAAGATAAGCCATTGCTAGAAGTTGGCGTATTTGATATCTTTAATAGATTTTTGCCTACATAGTTAGCCTGTTCAGTATTGCCATAGATTGTCATTCCTAGTACCTTGGTGGCAGAGGAATTGAGTTTTAGGTTCGTGCCTTTGTCAGATTCTTTTGAGAATGCGTTGAGGATATCGGAGATTAAATTATTCTGCTCATCTTGCTCTTTTGCGACATTAGAAAATTGAGTATCAGATGACAACTTATTCGTGGCAACATTGGAATTTAATAATGAAATATTAGTTGAATTTGTGTTTGCTTTTTCAGTTGTAGTTTTGAGATTTTCAGTATTTACTCTAACCCTACTTGAAAGCTTATTAGCTTCGGTATCAATTTTCTTATCGACTGTTCCGATTCTATTAGCTACCGTAGTAGCAAAATTTGGATCATCTCCGAGTGCTTTAGACAACTCCTCTAATGTGTCTAGGGTTTCAGGAGCAGAATTAACGACCTCCGCAACTTTGGCATCAAGTTGCGCTTTAGTGACTACGTGATTATCTTGGGTGGCATTTTCAGCAGTAATATGTCCATTTACTACAAGCTCTCCACGGACTGGATGGGTCGCACCAGCAGTAATTGGTAGGGCCTCAACATCATCGGCGGTTAATCTCATATCATGCGATAGGAATTTATCGTTAATTCTACGAGTTTTCGGAACATAATTATCGGTAACTTCATGCACGTCATCAGCCAATACCGTCATCTGATTATTAACGCTTGAGATATTAGCGTTGAGAGATGATAAATTATTACTATGCGAACTGACAGTGCTTTCATTATTACTAATTCTAGTCTCATGGTCGTTTAGTGAATTACGGAGGTCGTTATCAGTCTCCTCTCTAGTTCTGACTTCATTATTAAATGCATCTAATGTCGCTAGCTCAATATCTCCGTCGCCATCAAGATTAGCCCCATTAATAGTTTTTAAATGGATATCTCCAGTTTTGCCATTGATGGAGACATTAATGTCACCAACATTACCAGCATTATCATTTAGCACTACCTCTAACCGACCAGATGGTAAGTCATCGTAATTAAGAGTAATTTCACCACTCTGTAGTACATATCCGTCCGAGTATGCTATTCCATTCATTAGAATATAAGAGACCTGCGAAGACTCGATGTTAAGCGGTAAAATATAGGTTCGTTTAACCCCATCCATTTCAGCAACAAAGACACGTCTAGTCTTAATTGCCGGAACTGCACCACCATCAATAGTTTGTCCGTTGCTTAAAGTCGCTTCCAATCTATTCTCTTCGGTAATTCTAAGATTGGTGACGCTATCGCCCTTTTCGCCAGTAGCACCACGATCATTAGAATTAACTGACACATGAATGATTTGAGAATTATTATCTTCAACAGAATGGATCACGTTCATAGATTGTCTCCCGCTTGTTTATTGTTTGACCCACCGATAACTTCGAAAGAGCCAAGAAAAACCCTTCTGGCATTTGATGAGCCATCCGAATCAGTCTCAACAATGTCGCAGAAATAAGTTTTATTTGCATCTAAATAGGTATCTTTTTCAGTAAGATTAAAAACCACTCGATTAGGCTCGCTTGAATCAATTACGCCTCTAATTTTGAATAGCGCAGAGGTGTCTTCTTTATCCAGATCCCACTGTTTCTTCTTAGCGGTTAAATATAGGACTTTATCAGCTTTAGCGATTGGTTTGCAATTTTCGTCAGTAAAAACAATCACGACTCTCTCAATGCAGCCACGGTTTAATGGATTCATTCGTACTACACGAAGTCCATTCATTACTTTTTACCCTCTTTCTTTTTGATTTTAGGGGTAAGTCCGTCCAAGAAAGAAATCTCAAAAACATCGACGTTCTTGTCTGACTCTTCTTTTTTGTTTTCTTTTTCTTTTTTCTCAGACTTAGCAAGATAATCCTGCAAAAAGTTCATATGGCTCTTAATATCCGCAGCCATTTCAATGAGTTTATCTTTTTTCGACTGATCTTCTTCAAGTTCGATCAGTGTGTAGTAATTCGATAAGATATCAACGAGATCGCGTAAAATCCATTTTGCCTTATCTCGTCGAGATTCTGGATGTTCAAAAGAATCCATTTGATTCCTATCACATCGCCATTATGGTTATTATAGCACATGATCCAAAGAAAGCGGTAGTAAATTTATTTATGATATTATTTAGATAAGGAGTCAAAAACAATGAAAAAACCTTCATCTTTTGAATATACTATTTATTTAAGACCAAATACTCTTAAAGACGGCTTGAGTATTGCAAAAAAGAATAGTAAACAAATGCTAGAATTGTGTAAATTAATTTATCTTCCAAAGGACGAGCTGATTATTAGCCAGGATAGTTTCACCAAAAATATAAAATTACATAACCCTAGGATACGGCAAGTTCTATGGCATATTCATCTCGAGAATAATAAGGACCGGGATGTAGATTTGCTGATTTCACTTGACTACGATAAGAATATAGACGGTCCTTGTGTACGAATATATTATGGTTTCGATAATCTTGAGGAAAGTTATTCTGAATTAGAAATTTGTCGCTTTCCACTTTTTCTAGAGACCGCTACGAAGAACTACATAGCTCCATATGGTTGGGAATGGACAGGTCAGGGTATCTTAAGAGACGAGATTCTCGTCCAGTGGAGATAATTAATCTTCTGCATTTGCTCTAGCAAAGTTCTGAATAACCTGCCTTGCAGCTGCTAGTTTTCGCTTCTTAGCTGCTTCGTTTTCGCCCCATTGTGGAATATAGGCTCTGCGGATTGATTCTCGCTCTTTTTCGCTGATTTGTGCACCAGATTGTAAATAACCTAAAGCAGATTCAAGTGCCTCTGTCGAGCTTTTATATTCATTACCACCAATATTCATAAGACCACCTAAAATTGGAACATCTGCCATTGCTGAGCCAATATTTGCTTGTTGACCTTCTAAATTATTAAGAAGATCCATAGCCACATTGGCCTTCTTTTGTGAATCTGTTAATTTAGTAGCTTTAGCTTGAGGGTTAAATATAGTCTGCTGTGTTTTATAGATATTCATCATATCTCCATATAATCCAGCTAATTTAGAATATGAAGCGACATCTCCAGCATTCAACGCAAGTTGCATTGCATCACCAATTCTCGTTAATTGCCCGATAACTGGACTATCATCAGTGCGAGATTGTTGAGACGCGTGGTTTATATTGTTTTCAACCAGATCTTGAGAATTATAATCAGACATATTATTATTAGCGTTCGCTCGCATTGCATTTTGTACTTTGTATGCACTATCATTTCCTACGCCACGTCCAATCATATTTAATGCGGTCTGTGGGATTACTTCTCTACCAAGCAGTAAAGATGAGAGGTTGGTAGTTTTATTGTCTGGGATTTTTGGTTGTTTTGAAGTAGTGGTAGGCGAGTTGGTTGGATTACTCCTAGTTTCTACTTGATCGGCCATGTAATTATAGGCTTTCGCCCTGACACGGTCAGCAACATTAGAACTTGCAATATCACCTAATAACTTGCCAAGAACTGGAGTTTTAGAGATCATACCGGCAATCCTGCGACCTTCATTAGCTGCGTCTCCGACACGCTGACCATAAGTTCCATAATTCATATATTGATTATCAATAACTTTACCCATATTAACGAATGGCGCAACCGTGCTTCTTAACTCTCCTACATCGCCAGACTTCATGATTGTGTTATCAACATAATTAGCCCATTTTTCATTCTTTGGAGCTAAGTTTTTTAACTCATCCGCAACATCAGGCGTGAGCACTCCTTCAATATTAGCTCCACCATATAGCCGATCTTTGAGAACCTCTGTAATGGAATCCAATACCTTAGCTTTATCACCTCGTTCTGGAGTGGTCAAGCGATAATTATTCCCAGACTTGCCCTTTAACTCTGCCGAGCGTTTCTCAAGTGCCTTAATGGTATCAAAAACATCTTCTGGCTGATCTAAACCAGTGATTGAACCCTCTCTTCTTGATGGCAACCTATTAAGTTGAGCGTCGATTGAAGCGCGGATTGCTTTCTCATCTGAAGTACCAGAAAGACCGTTTAAGGCAATCTGTTCATCGATAATCTTACTAATATCTGAACTCGTGTCTACTGGCTTAGCGTTAGATACTAATTTTTGAGTAAGTTTAGTAACTTTACCATTTGCGCCAGTAATATTATTAATAATATTCTCAACATCAGCTGGTTTGACAAATCCAGCGTCGGCGACTCTTTGGACGTTCTCTAACGCATTAGCAGATCGTGCCATTGGCTTATCAATAGTTCCATACTGATCGAGTAGTGCCTGCGCAGCTTTAAGACGTAATTGTCCAGCGGCAGATGTTTTACTATTGATATTTTGTCCGTTTTGTGGTAGTGTCAAATTACTCGGTGCACCGCTAGTATCACCGCCGAATGGATCTCCGGTGGTAGCACTATTACCTAGGGTAGTGTTCGGTGCAGAAGTTTTTTGCTTTTGAAGCTCAGTGGGTAACCCCTCAAAAGAGGAAACAACCCACTGTTTTTTCTTGTCGCTCCAATCTAGTCTCACAGCACCTGTATTATCGTTATTGGTAAGAGTGATCCTCTTATCATTAGTGTACCTAGGGTCATCTACAACAGTACCATTCTGGATAATATTAGCCACGTTTTTCACCGCACCAGTTCCATGTTTTTCTAAGATATGAGCAAGTCCGAAGCCTTCTTTACCACCTTTTCCATATACTAGATCGATATTATCATCACCAGTAATATTACCAACGGCAGAGCTCTGTAAGGCTGCAGGAACTTCACCTTTTTTACGATACATTAAATAATCAATAGCTTCTTCTGGTTTGCCGGAGAATTGCGTATAGGCTTTACCAAAATCCTTTGAAGGTTTGCCAGCCCAAATATCATCACGAACATTTTCTCCAATTTGCCTTAGTTTGCCATTTATGCTACCCGAAATGCCACCCTGTAAACCCCCAGAACCAGCTGTCGAGATGGCGTTACCAAGGACTTGCCCGAGGTCTCCACCATTGAGTGCGGTAGCCATACCACTACCTACAGCTCCACCAGTAGCACCGGAGATAGCCCCGCGCACAAAATTACTCTTGCCAGCGTTTAGAACTTTCTGACCGATCACACCTAGCTGGTTAGCTGCTTGTTTTTCGGCCAATTCGCCCATTTTCTTGCCAACATAATCGTTCATCTTGGATGTCACAGCACTAGTTACGGCACCAGTAGCTGCACTTTTTAGAGCATTACCAAGATCGGCATCATTGCCTTTTTCTTTATATTCATTAGCAAATCCTGAAACAGCTCCTTGAGCGACATTAGCTGCGAACTTACCTCCGCCTGGAATGAAGTTAGTTAAGGTCGTCGCTGCATCCAATGCTTCGCCTGCCGCCTTGCCATAGTTAATTTGACCCTTAGAATCTGTACCGTATAACCATCGCTTGAAAGCATCAGTATTCTTACCTTCGTTATAGCCTTTCCTAGTCTCTTCTCCACCCATTAGATCCATAGCAGAGGTTATACCAGTGCCAATTGTACCAATTGTACTTTTACCAACATTAATAGCTGCGTCGGTGATACCTTTACCTAACCCAGTTAAACCCGCTAATAATTCACCCAAACCAAAACTTGGTGTCTTCTGTTGAGTCTGTTTTTTAGATTCTAAAGTAATTGGAGACTCTCTTAAAATGTTCTGTCGGCCGTAATAACCATCATCGTCCTCAAATCCGCTTCTTCTTCCGCCAAAATCAACCATTATCTACCTCCTAATAAACTTTGATAGTGTTTATACGTTGAGCCACCCATAATCTGCCTTCTAGTGTTAGAATCACCGTTCTGCCATCGCCTTAACATATCATTTAGGTAATCCTGTTTATCAACGTCATCCATACCTTCCGCCCAACCGTTATAATTCATTGCTGCATTGGATTTTAAGTAATCTATGAACGAGTTTTGGGCTGGAGTCGCTGCCTTTTGCTTCTGCGCTGCAGCTAGATACTGGTTATAACTATTCTGAGCTGCGATTTGCGCTCTCTGTAATGCTAATCTCTGTTGTTCGAGTGCGTACTGCCTATCTTTTTCAACTGCGTCATCGTATCGGCTTATTCCATACCTTGAAGCCTCAGATGCCAAGTTAGCCAGTTGGCTCTCCAAACTCATCTTATTCTGTGCAATTTGGGATGATAGATTCCCTCGGCTCTTATCGAAGTTCGTCTGGAGTTGTGATTGGGCTGGAGCGAAAGTCTGTGCGTAATATTTTCGGTTCGCAATATTTGCTTGGCCACCGAAACTACCACCGTTGCCGGCAGCCGCAAGAGAAGCCGCTTCAGCAGCGGTGTCGCGATTACGTTCTAATGTTTGTTGGTCTAATTGATATTGTTTTTGAAGCGCCTGAAGTCCTTGAGATTCTTGCCCAGCTAAAGCGTTAATCTGATTCTGAATCGCCTGACGTGCTGGTTCGTAGCTTCTCGTGACCTCAGCCTGATATTCTGCGAGAGTTTTTGCCATGTGAAATAAATTATTCTCACATCGCCATTATCTTGATTATATCATGTTTTTCTTAATATTTATGGTAAATAAAATCCAGAAATGTGGAACGTAAACGATTCAGTATGAGTAGTAGTATTATTACCTCCAGAGATCTGCACGCACTGCACCGTGAGCCTGATAGTATTCGCATCAACCGACCTCGTAAACACGTTATACACGGCATCGGTATGACAGATTTGCATGTAACCTGGGGTTATTAATCCCAGCGAGTGAGACTGGATATTTACCCTTTGGATAGTACTAGCGTTTGGGACTACTATATCAATATAGTCCTCTCTCCACTTCGCATCACTAACTGGCATGCCAGTGAAACTGGTGACAGTATGACTCTTTTGATAAGCTTGAGCTAGTGCCGGAAAATCTGAATTAATAATGAAATTAGCAATTTTAACCATTCTGATCTCCATAGATACGGTAATGGATCTTAGTAATGTCTTGATTAGCCCCATCGGTACGAATAATAAAGTCTTGTGTAGTAATTTTAGCGTAGACAATTCGACTACCCATGCTTGAGAAATTAACCCCACTAGGGTCATAAACATTAAAGAACTTCTTAACCACACCATTTCTGTCTTCTTGCCACGCTTCCACCTCTGGAATATAGCCTAGACCGTGATGATATACAATATTCTCACCTGAATTCCAATGAGCATTAAAAACGCCAGCCTGTACTAGTTTTGAGTAGTTAAAATCGGTATTAAAATTAAAGTTAGAGTAACGTATTTTAGGAGGTACTACATCAACATTAATATCACTTGGCATTAACCCGAAAAGCCTAGCCTTGACTGGTCGATTGAGACGACCGTAATTGATCAACCTAATGACTCTTTGTGTGGTTTCCGTCTGAAGATTTCCAATATTATCACCAGAGCTGGCAGGGGTGTCGATTGGTATAGAAGTGTTCCAATCATCGGTAGAAAATAAACCCATCAGAAGCGGTGCGAAACCTAGACCATGCTCGATTTCGATGCCTGTGGATGAAAACGGAACTACTATGTCTTTAATGTAGACGACGTGGTCTACTGGATAATCAGTGTTGATGATAAAATTACGTGGATTAACCATTTTCTAATTCATCCATCACATCAATTCCATCTTTAGTGATCCATAGTCCAACATGCCCATCCTTAGGGTGTTGCCCGAGTAGGATTCGTTGCTTATTGCCAGTGTCGCTAAGACTAATCCCGTATTTCTTGTTAGGGAGTCTCCCCATAGCTACAGCGTTCCCGCCAGCTTGCTTATAGTTTTTCGTAGTGGCCTCAGCATCAAGAGCCATTAAGTCTCGATTGATAAGCTGTAACGCCTGTTGCAGGTTGGCATTTGATGGTATTGGAGTAAAACGATTTGCCATTATCTAATCCTTTGCGTTTGAACTGTTAATGTATGTGATTTAAAGTTGACTGGCTCGAACGCAGCGTGGTGTTGATAACGAATCTGACATCTCTTAAACTCTCCATGGACTTTAGGCGTAGTCGTTAGCTTAGTTTCGACCACCCCTGTATATTCTCTAGTATTACCCCACACATAATTCATTTTTATATTTGCTTTGTTTTTGAGGTTGATTGAAAAAGCATATTTTACGTTATCCGAATAATCCAAAGCATAACCACACTCCACCGTGTATGGTTTCTGTGTGATAGCAAACTCTGGTCTCCACTTAGTAATGCGATGGAGTTGACTAGGCGAACCAAAATGTTGATATCCTGTATTGATATCAAAATCAATTGCTCCGCCAAGGTCGTTATAATTATTAGATAAGTCTTCTGCGAGCATAAGCATTCCAATCTTAGAATGCCCGCAAATAAGCCTATTCGAAGTGTTTCTCCGGCCTGAAGTAGATGCCACATAGGTGTTTGTATCAAAGCTCTCCCAGAGCCTTAGATTGAGATTATAAACAAGACAGCTATCATTCTCTCCATCTTTATTGCTTGGGTAAAAAACATACAAACGGTTATTATAGATATCTACTACAATCTTCTCCTTATCTGGAATAGAATCATAAACATTTTGGATAGATGATTCCGTGAGTGAAGATTCACTAGCACCATCGAAGATAAAAATACCTTTATCATTCGCAAAATAGGCGTAGTTAGAATCGCAGACCACTGACTCCTGACTAAAAGTACCGCCTTGAGCGTTAGATTCTTGCTGTGTCCATGTGTCTGCCGTTTGGCTGAACATCTGATACTTGTGATTTCTTGTCTGAATATAGATAACACCACCGAGCTTAAACATAGCTGTTAATGGATCTCCTGTCTGGATCGCCGGGAAGTTCTGATAAAAATCACGGTCGAATTTGTCATAAGATTCAATTGGCTTAGACTTCAAAAACGTTCCATATGGGTAAGACCAGAGTGCTTTAGTATCCACTTCGGCATCGAAATAGATAAGGTTATCTTCTTGCCCATCCATAATATTCGACAGCTTAGCTTTAAGATCAGTATCAGTCTGTGCATCCATGATTGGGATTGTCGAAGTAGACCAATCGGCTGGATCTAATAAATTAACCGATTCTTTACCGTTCACATACCTGATTTTATTCAAATTCTGATTAAATCTAACGTTCTTAGTGCCTGACGGGAGGTCTCTGATTTTGACTACATCACCATTTGCCATCAATCGGTAGAGTTCAGACTTATTCTTTGTAACAAATGGGAATAGAACCGTTTTAATACCATCAATGTTAGCTTCAAAGACATTTGGAATGCTCCCAGAGTCTGCTGTGTAGAGTTGATATAGGATATTATCACCTAAAACTGCGAGCTTGAAGTTTCTATCCTCATTATGCTGAAGCCCGATCTTAACCGTGATTTTCTCATTTTGCTTAATTTCTGGAGCATCTACAAAGACAAACTCTACTTCTTGCCCTGTCGTGCTAATTTCTATATTTGCACATGATTTAGCTATTAGTTTATCTTCGTTATCATAGATTCTGGACTCAAAGATGCCGTAAGTGTCATCAGTAACTAACATTTTGACCTTAAGCGAGTAAATAATACCGTTGCCAAGAACTACAACGCCAAATTGCTTCTTATCTTCGCTGAAAGAATACCCAGAGCTTTGGTAGTTCTCTATCAAAATACGTTTACCAATCGGTTCACAGAGCTTCGTAAAACCTCTTCTGGTTTTATATTCGCCGATCCTCTCGAAGCGAGCATTCTGTGCTAAATACAGCTCTTCCGAAGTCATTGTGTCGTTAGGCTTGTATGTTTTGATGCCTTTAGAGAAATTAGTCGTAACTGGCGAACTCTTGGCCGTAGATGTACTTGGGATAGTCCCCACCTTATTAAAACGTGAGCTTGGCATTTTAGCCTCCGTACCTTAGATTAAGCGGTAATCTAGCACGATTCTTGAGTTTCATCTGTCGCATACCATACCTTGTTTTAAAGTTCGTAATAATAGCCTCTGCCTTATTTTCATAGATCTGTGCGTAATCGAAGTTATCGCGCAATCTTTCCGCTCGAGATAATGCTAAGTAAACCAAAGCTTCACTATATTCATAAGGTAAAACTGGTTCATCATCATCTTCAATCATCTCTGTAGGCTTCGCGAGGTAGAGATGTTGAATTGTAAGATTATTCTTCCAACACTTAGGGTTTTCTGAATTATCTACAAGCTTATAAAAAACCTTGTTGCCGAAGATTGTGTATTTGTTTGGCGATTTTGAATTAAAGAAGTCTTCATAAGGTACATAATCTAGTTGATTTTTATTTCCATCTTTATCTACTGCAAAGATCATAAATGTTGATTGATAATCACGAGGTAAATCAAGTTCCGTCTCTGATGGAGAGACATCCAACTCGTCGACCTTCTCCAAGAACGTGTGCTTATCTTCTCCTAAGATTTCAAACTGAGCTTCATTAAGAAACTCCTTAATAACATCATCAGAAAACTCCTCATCATTAAGTCTAGTTTTTACTCGTTTTACAAGATTGCTAAATGTGTAGTTCTCCAAAATTGAACCTATCACATCGCCATTTATTTTAGTATACCACAAAAAAAGACACCCCTCGGCGAAGTGTCTTTTTCTTTTGTTTTAGTGTCTGTTTTAACCCTTACTAGGCGGATACAATAGAAGCAACTGCTTTTTTCTTACCATTTAAGATGAATGAGTCGTAGATGAAACGACCAGTAAGAACGTTACCATCAACAAGTTCAGAATCCGTAATGATGCGAGTTTTAACAGCTTCTTTCGCTCCGAGCAGAGCCTTTTTGTGCCACATCAAGGCATGAGTCTTTGCTGGGAAGTAGGAGGTTGGAATTTTCACGACTGGAACACCATCAAGTTCGCCAACAAAACCTCTACCGAGCAATTTGGCGATATAATCGGAACCGTTAGTGCCGGTTACGATATCTCCCTTAATTAATTTGTAAAACGCTGGTGTAACTGCTAAGATACGACCGATAAGAGGGGCTTGAGCTTCGTCTAAGAATTCACCCATGTCAAGGACGCCGGAGTAAGCTTTTCCGGTGGTTAGAGTAATTTTCTGGTTAACAGCCGTAGCGCCAGTTGCGACCGCCAAGAGACGGTGTTTATCAATTTCTGGGGCAACCTGTTCTTGAAGCTGTGCTTTCATGATTTCTCCAGCACGTTTCGCCATTACTTGCTGTTTATTATTACCGTCATCAATAGCAATCTTGAAGCCACGGTCTTTGGTCAAGGTGTATGGTGTGATAACATCTTGCAATTCGTTATTCCCGCCGTAACGGTCACCAGTGCTTGTGCGATCGTAGTCTTTAAGTGGAACTGTAGTTACAGTATAGACATTAACGGTTCTGACACCATCGAAATCATAATCTTTATTGACGAAGTCATCGGTATAAGAACCGTGGGAGAAAGCTTGGTCGAGCTTTTCTGAATATTTTTGGGCCAAATTAACAGCCATTTTGAATCCTTTCTAATTATTAACTAGCCAAGTAATCCGTCTAGGAATGGATCGCTTTCTTCCTTTTCTCCGAATTGTGAAGAATCTGAAGATTGCATAGTAGGTCTTTTGGACGCTTGGCGAGCCGCCATTTCTTTTTTAATCTCTTCTTTAAGTTCAGAGCGGATTGAATCAGTTTTTACAGTATTAGCACCAACGATTTTATATACATCATCAAGTGATAATTGACCATTAATCACCAACAATCCTTTTGTCATAATCTGACCATTCTGAGGGTTGATTAACGGGTCACCGTTAGCATCAGTAATTGGCTGAGCTAAATATTCGACCATTTTCTGCTCTGCTTCAGGAGTAAGTTCTACGGATTGTTTCCACTTATTAGCGTCCATTTCTGCTTTCATCGCCCTAACTTCTGCTAAGGCTCTGATATCAGCTGGAGCACTCTCGTCAACTGAGTTCCGTGTCATTTCACGCTCGAGTTGAGCTTTTTCTTGAGATTTTTTGTAAAACTCTTTTTCAACATCACGATACATTTTTGCAACTTTTTTAGCTGCATCTGGATCGTTAAGGTCAATGCCTTTTTTGGCCAAAAAATCGGTAATATCATCATCAGTTTGCGAATCATTATTAGATTCGGCTGAATCAGTTCCTTCTCCTTGACTATTTGATGTTGACTGTTCATCGTTTTCTTCGACTGCTGAAGTATTATTATCTTCTACGGTTTGCTCGTTAGAGTCCTCGAAAATCATTTCTTCAGTTCCAGTTTCGCCTTCTTCGAACATTGTTTCTCCTCTTGAGATTAATTGTTTATGTACGGACGGGTTTCGTTTAACCCGTCAGCCCAACTCTTTACACTTATGGCGATGTGGAGACCCTTGTCTCAATTAATTTATAATTAACTAAAGAGTTGAGGTGACGGTCATGCTTATATCAACGGTTTCGCCCTATTTTTCCTCCTTCAATTCTTTCTTGGCCCGCTCGATCCCGACATCAATGTACTGAATCACCGCCTCAACTCCTATGGCTCGGTCTATCATTCTTACAACGTCGTTCTGGGGCATAGTCATGGATGAATCTAGATAGGATTGTTTGAAATCAACCAGTTTATTCATAAACTTTTTCCCTACCTTAGATTCCCAGAAGGTCTTCCATTCTACTGGGGTGATTTTGTCTTTTTCTTTATGATCTTTAGTATCCATATTCATCTCCTTCCATTTGTTCACCTGTCATAAGCTCTTGTGTGGGTAATTCAGTATCTTGTGGCGTTATCTTATCGTCTTGTGGTAATTGCATTTGTTCTGGTGGCGTAATAATCTGTTCTATCTCTTCTTGTGTTAAATCAGGGAACATCTTCCTAAACATAATCTTCTTGAGTGCCGACAAGTTGTTAGTTGGATCTTGAATTAGAATCTGATAGGCTTGAGTATAGGCTTCCTGTTCTTCAGAACGCTGTAATTTGCGTTGGATGTCGAGAGTTATCATCGGCGTATATTCACCGAGGAACTGTCTTGGATTAACTTCATCAAATGACACCTTAGCATCGCCTAGAGTCCTAACCCACATCTGTTCTGGAGCATAAAGCTGAATTAGCTTTAATACGATTTTTGCCTCTTGAAAGAAGAACTCATTAGCAAGTGTTTGAGCTTTCTCTTGAATTCTAGAATCCATTTGTCCGAGCATATTCTTAATTTCGGTAGCAGTGGTGCTACCTGTTGCACTAGCCCCTTTAGAGATACGACTAATAGCAGATGATTCACGAATCTCATCTTTAATATTGAGACGTTCTTGAGAGATACCATTTGGAATCGCCGGTGGATTATTCCAAGACATCGCACCTTGTGGTAATGGATAGATTTTGCCTGGAGCTGGCTCCATATCATCAATCCACTCCGAGAATTTTGGATCTAATGTCTTCTCTGGATAGAGCGTGTAAAGCAAAGCTTCTATATTTAACTCGGTTAGCTCATTGAGAAGTTCTTGTTGGTCTGCAATAATATCAACATCTGAATCACCGTAAGGTAGGGAGATATCAGCATAAATTCTCCCATGTGCAAATGGTAGCAATCCTTCAGCCTTGTCATCTTCTGTAATCTCTTCTCCTTTTAGTTGCGCTTCGGCTTTTCTCTGCGCTTGTTGAGATTTAGCCAAAGCGTAATGTGGGTTTTCACGTTCTTCGATAATCGTGCTACGATTAGCAATAACTACGACATGCTTTTTAGTCCAGATCTCAATTAATTCGACTCGATCTTTATTATCGTCAATAGAGCCAATCATCTGATCTTTTTTAGACTTGTCGTCATCTTCGTCTTTACCTCCAGAGATGATCTCATCAAGGTTTTTATAGCGTTTTTTATAGCTATCCGTCTTAAAGTCATAGATAGTCTCTTCTTCAAGTGATTTTTTATCCGCGAAAAACCTACGCCCTACGTATTTCCAATCTTCGTAAGATGAAGATGACGGGTCAATAATCATATCCCTGATAGGAATATTTATTTTATGTACATAACCACCATCACGATCTTCGATCCACTCATAAAATGCACAAAAATTACCAGTGATAAGACCCTGGCGTCCATTTACCTTGTTCTTTTGTACCCAATTATCACGAAGTGCGAAATCTGCATAGATCTCATTTAATACTTTAGTGTCAGCTTCCTGATCAGGATGATTCGGCACATAATTAACTAGAGGATTAGAATTAAAAAGCTCAGCTACGATTGTGTTAACGGCTGAATTGACCATTGGAACAAAAGTCTGAACAACACCATCATGACTGCGTTTGACTCGGATATTGCGATAGAGTTTCCAGTTGTTCTCCCACTTTTGGTGGTAGTTCTGTTTCGCGTAGTTCCAAGAGCGCTCAAATTTACCAAGCCATTTCGTTAGCTTAGTATCTTTTTCACCAGATTGTTTCTTTTTTTGTTCAGTCAACTTAAAACCGAACACATCGCCATTGCCCACATTATATAACATAATCGTTTTGTCTACAATAATTTAATACCAACTATCCTTAGTTTTTCTGAAAGCTTTTGGTGTGTAAGATTTGAACTTGACCTTCAACTTAATATCTAATTGTTCGGTTTTAGCCATTAAAGCATAGATAAACGCTGAACTGCTGTGTGAAGACCAGTCATGTTCAGGCTTGTTTCTTAAGAGCTTATTCTTATTATCATATTCATAGTGATAAGCCCTTAGACACTCAAGACCACGCTGACACTTCTCTTCATCAAACCAACAGAGTGAGAATTTCGGACGTGCCACCAAGTCGATATCATCCTGCCCAAGACTAAAATTAGTGGGTCTCAAGACCTCAATATTGTAGATCCCGTGATTATTAAAGAATTCTATCCTAGTCATACCAGTCTGTAATTCACGAGCTTTGGAGTCGTGTGGTAAAAAGTGAGTGGTATATTGATATGGTTTATTCTGGATATACGAAATATAATGTCCTAAATCCTCGTTAGAGCCTTCATAGTGATCTATAAAATGGATTTCATTACCAATGGTCTGAAAGAACCAAATCACTGTGGAATCACCGATACCTAAGTCCCACGCTGTATAGACACCAGTAGAAGCATCGTATGGCACTTTTGTAATCCGCCCATCACTACGCGCTTGAGCAAGTTGTTTTCCAAATACTGAGCCAGTCTTAGAAGTCATCGGCTCGCCTAGCCAAACATGTTCAAACATTTCTGGATTATCGAGCCTCATCTTCTCTCGCTCTTCGATAATTTCCTTGCTAAGTAGCGATTCGATTGAGTCTGAATTAATCTTTTGGACGAACGTTCTGTCATCTGCTTTCTTTACAATCAAATCCCAAACAGGATCATTTTCAGTTAGCCTGTTGAACGTCCAGATGAGTCGGCTTCCAGCCTTACGAATTGTAGGCACAAGTGTATTAATGCTGTCTGCAGAGACACTTTGTGCTTCTTCCACCCATACGATGTCAATCCCCTCAATAGACTTAATGCTTTGCGAATTGTTATGAAGTCCCTTAAAGAAGATTTCCGAACCGGCCTGTTTGTTCCTGATAATGTCTTTTTGAACTTCCCAAGTATTAAGCTTATATTTAGAGATCAAATCAGATAGGAGCTTATGTACAGAATCTGCAATTGAATTCTGAACCTCACGAGTACAGAGGATTCGCAATTTCTTGTTCATGCCTAAAATCAATAGCGATAGAGCGACTGAGGTTGATTTGCCGGATGCACGCCCACCATAAAGTACGATATGTCTAAGGTCTTTATCTAGATCAAAAAGAACCTTAAACTCTTTAGGGATTTCAATTTCTAGTTGCATTTTTGCCACCCTTATCTGAAAAATCTTCTACTACTATCTTGACCGAACTAATCTTCTCACCGCCAGATGTAATGTCTCGTTTCTCTGTGATGCGAGCTTTCAGCTTATTGTACTCTGCAATAGCCTTCATCTTGGCATGAAAATCTGCGTCCTGTATGATAAGTTTCTCGAGTTGTTTGTCCACGAACTGATCGTTTAATCCATGGGCTTCAAAAATCTCATCTATTCTTTCGAGAATGTAAGGTTTTGTCAGGTTCTCGCATGCACCCGCTTTCGCTGTCCTATACCAACCAGGTTTGTTAGTATCGACACCGTAAGCCTCAACATACGATTGAACTCCGTTACCAAAAAACTCCCTATCTCCTGCGTAAAGCTGACAGAATAGCTCCTGCTGTGGAGTTAATCTATGGCCACTCTTAGTGGTGGGCTTTATGATGCTCTTCCGTGTCGCTTTCTTTTTTTCTTTTTTCATCTACCTCCTTAAATACTCGGCAATAATTTGCCTACACTCACTTAACCCGACTCCAAACTCTGCCTTGTAACCTCTCGCACGCAGCTTCTCAAGCATTTCGGCTTGCTCTTCAACATGTTTGTCCCACCAATCTCCTTTTTTGCGAATTTTAGTTTCGCCTTTCAAGATCTTTTTTGCATCTTTATCGCGTTTTAATTTTGTGCCGTCTTTTTTGATTTCAAGATATAGCCCGTAGACTAATAATCGATCATTACAAGGCCCAAAAAACAACCTCGCCACTTCGTGCAATAAATAAATCTGGATAACCACGCTTTGGATGTAGTCTCTTATGTTTTGCTGCCTGACCAGGTGTTAATTTGAGGTCGGCTGCAATATCAAAACGATAGATCACATCTGGGTATTGTTGCTGTAAGTATCGAGCGATCTGCTCATAGAGATTATGTTCAGAGTTGTATTTAGGAATTCGTCTCATTAAAAATCCCCCTCTTGTACTTGCAAGCACTTCAATCCAAGACTTCGCCACATCTCAACAACTTGGTTACGGTCGTCTAGGACGAACTCAATGTTGTAATAATCTCTGATATACCTCTCAAACAATTCTCGTTTTACGATTGAGTCTTTTCTAATATCACCTTCAGGTCGCATAAGTAGCATTCCATAAGGGACATCATTTTCTCTCAACCACTTATTTGTTTCCTCACGACATACCTCATCACGCCCAGAGGTTAAGATAATAAGATATTTATATTTTATTGTATCGAGTAATTTCTTAATAATTGGATCAACCTCATCTTGGTATACTCTGCTCCAGTCATAAGGGCTTCGGTCTTTCATGTGGGCTAGGGTTCCGTCTATATCACATATAATTGCTGTGCGGAGGTTTTTATTATGCTCATAGACAGCTTGTTGTGGTTTTAAGTATTGATTATACATTCTACGGATTACCGCCTCTCCTACGCCATTAGGGCGCTTATTATCACGTTCTATACATACTTCTAGTGGAGTGTCGAAAAACTTAACCTCGAACTCTGCCTTGTAGTATCTAGCTAACTGACTGAAATATCTTTCATGTGCTAAGTTGAAGTTCGTGTCATCAACTACAACATTCTTCCCAATCTTAAGGGCGTTCTCTGTAAGTTCTCGTTCAGTTATAACGATCTGTTCCTCTAACTTCCTAGAGAATACTCCACCGTTCATCATAGCCCTTAGGTCGTCTTTATTTACTCTGACCCAATTATGATCTTTTGCCACTAGCTCCTTAGCATAAGTGGATTTTCCTGAAGCAGGTAGCCCACGCAATAATAAAATTTTCATTGGTTTTCCTTTCTAGTGTATGTTTTAACAATAAACTGCTCAATCCAATCTAAGTCTGGCTTCATGTTTATGAACTCACTTTTTGATTCAGCCATGCTGATTCTCATATTCATATCGGACATAGCTGCTATTACTTCTGGAACTAACCCCTGGATCTCATCAATATTCATAGGCTTGATCCTACGCATTAGATCGTAATAATCACAATCTTCTACGCTACATTTGAATTTGCCAGTAAGTAGGAATTGTTCACATTGCCACATTACTCTCAAGAAAGCTATGGCGAATTTAGCTGTTCTTTTCTGACCAAGTAAACCAGTGTCTTCAAAGTTGTAAAACTTATTCCACTGATTATGGGCATAACCCCTACTAGCGGCTATAAATCTATGAGTGTCAATAAACTTCTTCCAGTTTTCTTTCATCTCTTGATGTGCTGGGCTGGTTTCATATACCTTGTCGCTAAAAAATACTTCTAGAATGGTGGCATTACCTTGGACTGCTTGTTTACAGAAATCAGCTAGCTCATAACTAGTATTATCTTCATCTCCCTCGATCCAAACAGTATTTTTGTCTCTCTTGAAAGGGCTTAGCTTATCTTGAAGCGAAGAAATATGTATGCCTCGATAATCGTAATCTGATTCTGGAGTATCTAAACCATGTAACCTACTTCCAACTAATACTTTTGCTAAAATTTTCACTTCTCTCCTTTCGGTTTAATTGATTTCCAGATTTTTGCTTCTATATCTTTTCCTGACCTTATCGCAAAAATATATTCTCGCATCTCTTTAACCACTTCATTGTCAGATAAAGCAATTTCTTTATTGGTCATGTCTCGAGTAATTACGAATGCTTGATTGACTTTGCTGAATAACTCGTTGTATTTATCTAGCAATTCTTTTTCTGTGTCATCTAGCCACTTGATAAACTCCTCTGGAATATTCATTCTGTCTATTCTTTGCCCATTAGACAAGGCTTCCCATACTCTCTTTGCAGAAAACTCGGTAACGATTCGATGAAGTCTGATATATTCATCGGTCTTATATTTTAGGCGATAGCTTCCGTAATTCACCACTACACCCTCATGGAGTCCGTCTTTATTTAAGGCGTTGATGTCTAATAGTGTTTCGTAGTCGTATAGCTTCGGCTTCTCAAACTTCAGGTCGTCGGTATAGATGTTGATATCTTTCCCAGTTTCATTATCGATAATAGCGAGAAGCACAAGTTTTCTCTCATCACCGTAATTTAAGACAATTTGGTTATCGGGATGAATTAGCTCAAAGTGGTAAGTCCAGCCCTCCTTGAATTCGTAGTTATTCTCATCAACGATTTCTTTTGCCATTCGAGCTTGGTCTGACTCAAAACTAGCTTTAGAAGTAATGACTAAACCATGCTTCTCGTCTTTTGTGATCTTGATTAAAGAGCCATCTAACTTCTCTTGGACTACTGGGGATCGCTCTTTTAACATCAGTTTCTCGACTTTAATGCCGTCTGGTTCATCATGGTTGAAGAACTTTGGAATACATCGCTGGACGATAGCTCCGTCATCATCAAACACAATACCACGAGCGTTTAAGGTGCAGTTATTCCACAGACTCTCGAATTGAGTAAACTCTGTGTACTGATATATGGTCATGTCCTTGTAGGTTTGGCTTCTTATCAAACCTTTCTTAACGTACTCGTCAAATGTTGATTTCGTTGGCAACATTATCTCTCCTCTTCACTTGATTTAATTAAATGATTGATTTTGAATAAAGCCTCTTGAGTCTGTTGGCTATGTATTTGTAACGCAGACCTGATGACAAGCAAATCTTCATAACTCAAATCAGCTTCATTTGGAAGTAGAATGTCCATTTATTTCTCCTTGTTTTTTAATAACTCTTCTAATGTTACAGGCATGAAATTATTTACATCTACCCCAACGTTGAATGCGTTGACTTCTTTTAATTGTAATTCTTCTTTAGAATGGACATGACCATATAGGTGGATTGAACCATATCTTTTAAGATTCCAGTTCTGAATCGGGTAATGAAAGAGAATAACCGTCCGTCCCTCGTCTTCCATCTCTAGGTAATGGTGTACTGAATTAAATAGACTACAAAGGTTTTCGCTCCTAATGAAGTAATCGTGGTTGCCTATGATCAAATGCTTTTTGCACTTAATTCTTTTAATTAGCTGACTAACTATGCGTGGAGTTTTCTCTAATGTAAAATCTCCTAGAATATAAAGTTCGTCATTTTCTGAAAGTCGGTAATTGATATTATCGATGATAGTGTTGTTCATCTCCTCGATGGAGGCAAAGGGTCTATTTTCATATTTAATAATATTCGTATGAGATAGATGCAAATCAGATATATAGTATTTCATTATTGTTCCTCAAACCTATCCCATGCTGGAATATAAAATATATCTTCTTCCATCGGTATGTATGCTTGATCCTGGTAGCCCCTATATATTTTCCTTCCTTTTGTTTAATTGCCTTACATCGCTTAGAACAAAACTTTCCCCAACCACGCTTAATGTCTGCTATACGTGGGTAAAATTCTTTGCCACACACAGGACAGAACCTCTTAGTAGATTTACCTCTAAATTCTATTTCACGCATTTCCCCCCCTTTGGAAAAATCCTTTCTCTGTCAGGATCTTAACCGCATAATAAGAATCTATAACTCTTGCATTGAGTCGAAGGATATTATGAAGGTATCTTCGATTCTTATGGATTCTTGGGTCGTCATCAGATATATCGAATACATCGAAGAGTACCTTGCTTACAAATAACATTTTATTATCGGCACGCACAAGTGCATAGTAGCAACCACTTCTTCCGTATTCCCCTTTGCATTTGCGGAAGCCAAACTTGCTAAACTCACGTTCTGGTACGCAAGGCTTCAAATAGATTTCCATGTTATTTTAACTCCCCCATCTCATATTTACGAACTGTTTCCCACTGTTCTTTGTGTTCTTCGAGGGATTTTTCGAGATCTGCATCATTATGGAAGATGATAGCTCCTGGTATATAACTATATGTAGTTATAGTTTGGTTTAGTTCTTTGGTTATGTAATCATAAATTGTATAAATATTTTTATGATCAGACACAAACTTTCCTCCCTCAGCATCGTCTAGAAGTACTTGGCGAGCAATATCATATTCGCGTTTAGCTTCAAGTTCTTCTGCCGTACGACTGTAGTTGCCTGTGTTATAACGGTAGTCATCCTCTGTGTCTCTATAATCTTCTGAGTAACTAATTGTTCCATCATCGCTGAGATAATAATACTCACCGCCATATCTAACTCTCCGTCTCTTGTATTCTTTAGGAAGCTCTGCGAACCAATCATCAAAGTTATCAATTTTTTCAACCACAAACTGATAATTTAAATCTTCATTGATTAAGGATTTTATGCCAAAAATATTAATACGCTCTTCAAAAACCGTGCCAACCTTGAGGTCTGGGGTGTCCTTTAGTAGTTTGTATAGTTTCATATTATTTCTCACTTTCCTTAATTATTCACGGGGAACATTTCCGATCCCTCTGATTTGCGTGATATTGTCACCGCAATATCAATGTTCTTAATACCTTTATCTCTTAGGTATCTTTCCGTTTTCTTAATTTCTGCCAAGCTCGTGTTTACTATCCTGTATTCAGAACCGTCTGTAGCTTCATATCGAATTACATAGTTGACTGGAAGAGCTGGCTTAATATATTTTCTTTGTTTCATATTCTTTCCTTAGTCTGGGCGGGGGGTTACCGCCCAGGTAAGCATGAAAATGTGGCTGCGTCTTTGACATTTAACTGGCTATTATTTAAGGGGGTATTACGCCAGCACCACATACTTATTTTTTAACTTCTTCCTGTTTAGCTTCTACCTCAAGAGCAGGAGCTTTAAAATAATCTGATATCTTAGCCTGCCCGTCTGAAATAGATTTCCAAACTCCCCTAAGTTCAATCAAGTCCTCTTTGGTGCAGATTGTTAATTGTTTTCCGATGTAGTGTTCAAGCTGAGATTTCTCTACTCCATATTTCTTAAAGCCATCGATAAGTCCTTTGACGATCTCTTCCACTGGTCTGGTTTCTTTAGAGGCTAACGTCTTCTTACATTCGTTTACTGCCATCTCTGTAATATCGCCTGGGATGATAGCTAGGATACAGGCCCTGACTCGTCTTGCACCGAAATTAGCCGTAGCTTCATAAATATCTCTTGCATCCGTGAGACTCACGCGCCCCTTCCTAGT
>ERZ773055.378-NODE-378-length-28453-cov-3.413409_pt1 | contig 28453 bp, 22 predicted proteins | sample MGYA00580515_ERZ773055 | MGnify/ENA primary metagenome ERZ773055 (study PRJEB29015, sample SAMEA2737993) | human oral metagenome | biome: human oral; feature: human-associated habitat; material: dental | place: China | collected 2064 ...
AGAAAACGAGGCGTGCAAAAGGAGCCGATAAAAGAAGCCAATCTGTCGACAGAAGAAGACGAACGAGATAATCGTCCGTGGTATGCTATCAGACTTTTTACTGTTCGTCAGAAGGCGGTTGCTGAATTTTTTAAGGAAAATCAGTTTGAAGTCTTCATCCCAGAAGAGTATGTTGATATCGAAGATAGCGACCATCATATCAAACATGTGCTTCGTCCTGTTGTGCGCAATTTGCTGTTTATCAAGAAGGATAGAGACGAAAAGGAAATCAAAAAGATTGTTACCGAGTCGTCATATAAGATGAGTGTTGTCACAAAAACACGCGAAGACCGGCGTTATTCAGAGATTCCTGCTCATCAAATGTATGAGTTTCAGGCAATGTGTAACCCTGAATTAACGATGAAAAAGTTTCTTAGTGAACAACAGGCACACTTGAAAAAGGGAGATAAAGTACTTGTGAAACATGGTCCTTTGAAAGGGCTAACAGGACGATTGGTGCGTTCCAACAAAAAATACTATCTGTTAAAAGAGATTCCTGGCATGGCAATCATGCTCAAAGTAACACGTTGGTGTTGCGAAGCGCTATAACAATCACTTAAAAATTTATAACATGAAACACTATTTTTTCTTATTCCTTATGATTTGCTTTTGTCCTTTCTATGTGATGGGGCAAGACGATTCTTCTGTAAAAATGACTGAACTTACAGACGAAAGTCAGCTGGTAGATGGAGGAATCTATATCATGACAGGTTATGCAGACAATCAATATTTTGGGTCACAATATAAATTATTCAATGCAAGTTATTATTTCTCATCAGGTATAAAAGAGGGAAATAAGCCCTCTACTAAACTTAATGACCTTCTCCCTTATTGCGATTTATTGTGTTTTGAACATCACGAAGATGGCTGGTATGTACGGAATCTGACCTCTGAACGCATGGGGGTTAATCGTCGTTACTTATGTGCTGATAAAGATTATAAGGGATTTCTGAAGCTCAATTATATGCCAAATAACCGTAATATTCTCTCATTTAAGAAAGAAAATGGTAAGCTTGAGGCGCTCATTGGAGGAGAAAAGGTTCGTTATGATAAAAATTCAGGTCGCTATTTGCTGGGAAAGAATGTTGCAACAACATCGCCAGTATCATTCTATCAACTTGAAAATGCATCATTATTGCTGTGTGATACACTCGATATTTATAGCATTCATACAACTGCTCATGTTCGTTTGAAACGTCACTTCAAGTCTGATTGCTTCAATACCTTAATACTTCCATTTGAAGTTGAGAATTATAAAAAGGTGTTTGGAGAGGGAACTTTAGCCTACCTTCCAATGGGAATATCTGACGGAAAGCTGCATTTTAAGAAGGTGGATGGACCATTGGAGGCGAACAAACCTTATCTTCTTTGTGGTAAGGTGGATGCAGTTGAAGATGATATCCATGATTTTGGGCTCGTGAAACTGTCTTATAATCAGGGTGTTTCTTTAGTATATCAGAAACAGGGGATTACTTGTCATGGCGTTTATAAGGCTGATGAATATAGGCCAGAGAAAGGAACTTATTTCTTTGGAGATAGTAAATTGTATAAGCAAGAAGCGGATGTGAAGATTAAAATGAAGGCTTTTCGATGGAGTTTTACAAGTAGTGAGACCTTCAATGCTAAGGCTTTTTCTATGGAAGAGATACTATCAATAATAAAAATCCCAAGTACTTTCAAGACCGAGTCTGCTAAAATCTATACGCTCGAGGGGCTATTTGTTGGTACTTCACTAAGAGCTTTGCCCAAAGGGATATACATTTCTCAAGGTCGAAAGATTGTGATAAAGTAGCATTGGTGAATGTTTTATTGGGTGGTTGATAGTGGTTTACTTGCTATTAGAATAATGGTTTCATCGTATTTCCTTATAGCCGTTACAGAGGTTTGTGGGCCCAAAGCAAATATGTTAAATATTATCATATAACTTTACAATCTATCTTATAGAATGCTCCCATTCTTGTTGAGGAGTTATGCTGGGTAAAAGAATTCCTATTTTCTTGTGTTTTATAAGATATTTATAGTCAGAAAGTTAGAAGATTAACGCTGAAACAAACTGTAAAATGATATGAAAAATTCATACGTTTTGCGTCAAATGAGGGTTTAATTACATGGGTTTTGTCGTGTAGAATGACAGATTTAGCAGTGTGATTTGCCTTAGATTGCAACGAGGGTACATTCTTTTCTTTGATAAAAGTCGAAGAAAGGGGATTTTAAAGTCTTTTTTTCAATATTTATTTCTCTATTTCAAGAGAAAATAAAATGTTAAATATTAGACCTTAATTTTACAGAATTTAGTTGATGTGTGGATATCTTTTCTTCATTCGTCGAATGAATATCAAATGATGGTGAGCTTGCTCTCTAATTGTGTTTAACAAGTGCTGAATTAATGATTCCATTCTAATTTTTGTTTAAAAATATGTGTTTAATTCGATAAAGCTAAGTATAAATTTGCATTTTACATTAAAAAAATCTAACTTTGTAAAATCATATAAGATTCAAATATGAAAGTTTAGAAAGTGGGATATCAGTGCGCACGAAAGGCAAATTACAAGTCTTCGTTTCGCAATATAAAATTTGTCAGGACTTGATTATTTTGTATTTTGAGCGCGATGAATATCTCGCGTAGTGACAGAGAAGAAATAGTAATTATACTAATAATTATTTTTCTATTGATTATAAGATTTTTATAATATGACACAGAAACGCATTTTGTTGTGTTTGGCCCATATGAGTGGCCATGAAATGAAGTTTATTCAGGAAGCCTTTGATACGAACTGGGTGGTACCATTAGGCCCAAATGTGAATGGATTTGAAAAGGATTTAGAGCAATATATGGGGCAAAATAAACGAGTAGTAGCCCTATCTGCTGGTACAGCTGCAGTTCATTTGGCTCTGATAGCATGTGGCGTTGGTCCCGGAGACGAGGTCATTGTGCAGACCTTTACTTTCTGTGCATCTTCCCATCCTATAACATATTTGGGTGCAACTCCAGTGTTTGTAGACTCTGAAAGCGAAACATGGAATATGTCTCCTGAGCTTCTTGAAGAGACGATTAAAGACAGAATAGCGAAGACAGGACGTAAACCTAAGGCCATTATTCCCGTCTATTTATATGGTATGCCGGGTAAAATCGCAGAACTTTTAGATGTTGCTTCACGTTATGAAATCCCTGTAATTGAAGATGCAGCAGAGGGATTTGGCTCACGTTACAATGGTCAAATGGTGGGCACGTTTGGCCGATTTGGCGTGCTAAGTTTCAATGGAAATAAGATGATTACGACATCAGGTGGGGGCGCGTTAGTATGTCCTGATGAAGAAAGCTATAACAGAATAATGTATTTTGCAACGCAAGCTCGTGAGTCATATCCATACTATCAACACACTGAAATCGGTTATAACTATCGCATGAGTAATATCTGTGCTGGTATAGGTAGAGGCCAAATGATGATTCTTGACGAGCATATTAAACATCATCAACATATAGCTGAGCTTTATAGGGAAGCCTTTAAGCAAGTTGATGGAATAGAATTTCATGACAATCCAGACGCGAAAATGAGTAGTAACTTCTGGTTGAATACAATTACAATTGACCCAGATGTGAAAGTCAAAGGACAGGAGAATGCTTATAAAACAATTGTAAAAGGTGCCGTTGGTGGGGCCGCTGGTGTTGTACACCAGGCGTTAACAGCGCATACTGATTGTGAACCTAACGACAATGTTGAGGCAATGCGCGTTTGTCTTGATGCAAACAACATCGAAAGTAGACCGCTTTGGAAACCTATGCACAAACAACCTGTTTACAAAGATGCACCAGCATATATCAATGGAGTGAGTGAAAGTTTGTTCCGTCAAGGGCTTTGTTTGCCAAGTGGTCCTATGGTTACAGATGATGATGTGGCACGGATTGTGAGCACAATCAAGGACTCTCTTTGTTAAACCTATAATCTTTTATCGTATGATAGTATTCAATAAATTAACAAATTGGTATTTTACCAAGCGCTCTTTGCCTTATTGGGCCATCCTTACCATGGATATCTTGATTTGCGATTTGTCAGGAATCTTTGTGTTTTGGATGTATTATCGTGGTGCAGTAACATTGAAGAATATCGAGCTGTTGACGAAAACGATATTCATGTATATGTGCTTTAACCTTATCGGTTTTAAGCTTTTTCATACCTATTCAGGCATCATTCGATACTCAAGTTTTGTTGATTTAAAGCGTGTGGGCTATGCCATGGTCGTGTCATTAGGTGTAGCTGAGGTGATGCATTATGTCATTTATAGTTGGGAGTTAGATTTTGTTCGTTTACAAGGACGCCAACTTGTGGCCATGTATGTAGTCGCAACAATGGCTATGTGGACTGCACGTGTTTTAATAAAATCGGTCTATGACATTTCATTTGCTAATGATGGTGCCTCAAAAACATTGATTTATGGTGTTAGAGATGGAGGAATCGGCTTGGCAAAGAGCATTCGTAATGAGAAGCCATCACGCTATTTATTGAAAGGTTTTATCAGTCATAACCCGCAATACAAGTCACATTTGTTGTTGGGTGAACGCGTTTATCAAGTAAACGAGGAGTTACGTACGTTCTTAGAAAGGGGGCATATCTCTACGGTTCTCGTCTCTCCATTGCAGAATGAGCGTTTTCGTAATGACCATTTTTTGCAGGATATGTTGATTGATGCAGGCATAAAGATTTTGATGTTGCCTGAAACGAAGGAGTGGGGGGCTGAAAGTGATGTGAAGGATCTACAGCCTGTGAGCATTAATGACCTGTTACCTCGGAGCGAGATTTCTGTAGATTTGAAGTCTGTTGGTGACATGTTGAAAGATAAGAAGATTTTAATCACAGGGTCAGCTGGTAGTATCGGAAGTGAGATGGTACGTCAGATTGCGTCGTTTAAGCCATGTAGTATGATGCTGATTGATCAAGCAGAAACTCCACAACATGACATTAAACTCTTGATGAAGAATAAGTATCCAGACATTAAATGTACGATAGTTCTCACCAGTATTACTAAGCAATCGCGAATGGAAAAGCTATTTAGCGAGTTCCGACCAGACTATGTTTTTCATGCAGCTGCCTACAAACATGTACCTATGATGGAGGATAATCCGAGCGAAAGTATACAGAATAATGTGTATGGAACAAAGGTTGTTGCGGACTTAAGTGTGAAGTATGGTGTGAAGAAATTCGTCATGATTAGCACAGATAAGGCTGTAAATCCGACCAATGTAATGGGATGTTCGAAGCGTATTTGTGAGATTTATACGCAAGCTTTGAATGAAAAGATTTTGAACGATTATAATAATGGTGGCATGAAAGGAGAGGCTCCGACTCAGTTTGTGACTACACGCTTTGGCAATGTATTGGGTTCTACGGGGTCGGTTATACCTTTGTTTGAGAAGCAAATAAAGGCAGGTGGCCCAGTAACCGTTACAGATCCGAACATCATTCGATTCTTTATGTTGATTCCTGAAGCTTGTAAACTTGTGCTTGAAGCAGGAACTCATGGAAAAGGAGGTGAGATCTTTGTTTTCGATATGGGTGAGCCTGTGAGGATTGCTGACTTGGCCCATCGCATGATTCAATTGAGTGGAGCTAAAGATGTGAAGATTGTATACACAGGTTTGCGTCCTGGTGAGAAACTATATGAAGAGGTCTTGGGTAATGCAGAAGACACTTTACCAAGTTTCCACAAGAAGATTAGGATAGCAAAAGTTAAGGAATACGACTTTAATCAAGTTAGTTCAGAGATTGACCAGCTTATAGAACTTGCAAAATCTTTTGATGAAATGAGTATTGTTCGAAAGATGAAAGAAATAGTTCCAGAATATATCTCGCAGAATTCTGTGTATTCTATGCTTGATACTACTAAAGATGTATAAAACTGATTTAGCTTACTAAGTTGTATAAATAATTATATGGAAAAGAAAGACGATGCTCTTATGAAGATTGTTCGATCTGCTCTTTGGAAAAGAAGCTTGGCAGAGGAGGATTTGTCGGGAATTGTTTTTCAAGATATGCAGAGTGCTGCAATACGACAAACTGTTTTAGGTTTATTTATTCAAAGTCTGTTAGAAGAGCATCATAACATTAAACTAACAAAACAAGATGTTTTTAACATAATCGCATATCAAAATAAAATTCGTAGACAAAATATAAAGACTAATGCTGTTTTAGAAGAACTTTGTGATTTGTTAAAGTCACATTCTATCGATTTTTTGATTGTAAAAGGGCAGATTTTAGCACAATTTTATCGGGATTCTCTTATGAGACAATCTGGAGATATAGATTTCTACTGTAGTGAAAAAGATTTTGAGCGTGCACGTACTGTGATTTCTGAGGCGTGGAATGTTGTCTTTCATGAAAATGAAGAAGGTGATAATGAACAACATATAGCATTTGAATATAAAGACATAATGTTTGAAATGCATTTTTGTTTGCTTCGTTTTGCCTCGTCTAAGATACAGGAGCGTTTCGATAGAATGATTAAAGAGAGTACTCCATATACAATAAAGGTGGGGAAAACGAATGTTCCAACGTTGTCACCTGTTGAAAATATAGTCTTTACCTTCCTACATTTATATCATCATTTCATAGAACTTGGGATAGGATTGCGTCAGATTTGTGATATGACATTATTATTATATGGATATCGAAATATTTTATGTGAAGGAAAAGAAAAAGATGATTTATCGTATTGGCTTAGGCAGCTTGGGTACTATAATGCTTTCAATGCCTTTGGGAATATATGTGTAAAAGACTTAGGATTAGCAAAATCTGAGTATCCATTTCCAATCACAAAACATATAGATTCGTATAGAAAGCCAATCTTAAATATCGTATTTAAACGTGGTAATTTCGGTATGTATGGACGTAGAAATAAGGTGCGTTCAGGAATTCTTTATTATTTAGAGACCTTTTTTATAAAGTTGAACCATTATATAAGATTTTATACTTTATCTCGCAAAGAAAATCTTTTTGTTTTAATTTATGGCATCCCAAAGAAAATAATTTATGCGATTAAACGTTGAATAATAATAAACCATTTAATTAAAACCATGAAGAAACTTTATCTAAAACCAGTATCCATCGTGTACGCATTGGCTTATGAAGCAGTTTTGTTAACAGGGACAAATTTACAAACAAGTGAAGGAACACAAAGTAATGCGACAGAAGAATTAAACATAGATATTTCTAATGCAGATAGGTTGCCTAAAAGATTTGAACCAAATGCAAAATCTTTTTGGGGGGCATCTGATTTTAACTGGGAATAAAAGAATGTCATATAGAATCCAACACCAAAAGAGATCTTAAGTGCAAGAATGCGTAAGTCTATGTAATAAGAATCGAATATAGGAGTGAGAATGTATATTCTGTTAAACTGAGATATACTCTAAAAGGCTATTATAGCCTTGAGATCGTTGAAATTAAGCTAACTAATAAAAATGGAATCTGGATTTCTCCAGACTCCACAAATATTTATTTTTAGAACTGCCACCAATGTTTTTTATGATGTTTATGATGGGGAAGTCCTTGAGATAATTGATCTTTTAGAAGATGATAATAGCTAACCCGATCATGAATCATTCTGTAGATCTGTCCCCAATCGGGTAAACCTCCTACATTTCTATCATCAATAAACATATCTACTTTAAGTTTTCTTGAGTAGTGATTGTTATTTTCAATTCTTTCTTCTGGATAATCTCGGTTTATAGCCCAAAACTCAACACCACGTTGTTTGCACCATTCAACTGCTTCATCTAAGGTTTTTCCCTCTCTGACGCTCCATAGGATAAGTTGATGTCCGTCTGCAATAAGTTGGCGAAGTGTATCTATTGCAAACGGAATCTCTTCTCCTATATCTGGATATTCATGTGTAACAATTGTACCGTCAAAATCTACTGCTATCTTCATTACTGTTTAATCGAATTATCATTTTTATCTCGGTATGCTCCATCATTATTGTCATAAGAACCATAACTGCTATAAGAGTTATATGATTTAGCCATGTATGCCCCGTTATGATAAGTGCCATAACCATATTTAGCATATTTACCATATTTGCCATATCGGCCATATCCATAGTAATAACCATACTTTTTCTTCGTCATATCGAGTCCATTGATGACGATAGACATATTTGGGAGTTTCCTTTCAGCAGCCAAATCATTTACTAAAATGAAGCTATCTTTAGGTGTATAATCGGCTCTACATAGGTATACTGTGGCATTAATGATACGAGAAACCTGTAGTGTATCTGTCACCAATCCTACGGGGGCAGTATCTATAATGATGTAATCATACATTTCCTTTAGGTTATCTATGATGTGATCGAGACTTTCTCTTGCCAACAACTCAGATGGGTTGGGAGGGATTGGACCTGACATTAACAGATCCAAACGCTCGTTTACACCCGATGGTAAGATTTGGGCTTTTATCTCTTCTTGTGTAGAATGACTGTGTGTTAATAGTCGAGTGATGCCATGATGGTGGTCTTTTATCTCAAACAACTCAGCCAAACGAGGTTTACGAATGTCGAGACCTACAAGGATAACTTTCCTTCCTAAAAGTGCGAAACTAACAGCAAGGTTAGCTGCAATAAACGTTTTTCCTTCCCCAGATGTTGTCGAAGTAAATGCTATTACCTTTTCATTCTCTTTGAGCATAAACTGTAGATTCGTTCGCATTCCACGGAAAATCTCTTCCATTAAGTTATTCTTATTCTCATGAACAACGATATCTGCTTTCGTTTTTGCTTGTTCACTTGCAATAGGAACATCACCTAAGATTGGTAGTTTTGTAAGTTTAAGTACGTCATTCCTACCTTCAATCTTGTAATGGAAGAACTCTAAAATAATGATGATAACAGCTGGAATAGATAGTCCAATGATTAAAGCAATAAGATAAATCATTGAATTATTCGGACTAACTTTACCACCGAATTCTGGTTCATCAATAAGTTTTCCTTTGTCAGCTATTGCTGCAAGAGAGATAGAATTCTCTTCTCTCTTCTGTAATAACATTAAAAGTAGCCCGGATTTTACCTCTTGTTGTCTTCCTATTTGAGTTAGAATACGTTCCTGTTCTGGCGTTTCTCCAACTTGTCCACTGTACTTGTTATATTGATTTAATATAGCATCTCTTTGTATCTCTAATCCCTTTTTGGCTTGTATTGAAGCCCGACGAATACTATTGTTTAAATCGTCAAGTTGTGCAGTTAGCGGTTGAATAATAGGACTTTTCTCGCTTGCACTACGAAGAAGACGATTTCTTTCTAAGGCAATCTCATTGTATTTTGTAATTAACGAAGAAGTACTTTGGTCTGAAAGTCCAATATTCTCAGGAATCGGTTCATAGCGATTGATAGCTTTATTTTGATAGCTTGTGACCTCATTCAATAGAGCTATTTGCGTGTTTGCTTGCGTGAGGCGTTGACTAAACTCGTTTTGATTGCTGAAAGCATTGCCTGCATTCATCTTCAGTTCAACCATATTATTACGCTTCTTGAAGCTCTCAAGCTGTCCTTCTGTAAGTCCTAATTCTGCACTTATCTTCTCTAAACGAGAATTGATGAATTTATCTGTACGCAAAGCAATCTGATTTTTGTCCTCATTTGCTTGTCGATTATAGCAAATTGAAAGTTGTTTCAGGTAGTCAATTGCTCTTTGTTGGTTCACATCTCTCAATGTTAATTGTGCTATTGTTGTAGACTTTGCTGTCTGAGAGACGGTTAAAGCCTGTTGATATTGATAGGCTGCGATGTTTGGAGACGTTAGGACGATATGTATTTTTGTATCGGGAGTCATCTTTACTGCATCGGGAGCAAGATTCTCTGTGATGGTCATTATACCAGCCTTTGTATAGATAATCGTTGGAAATCTATTGAAAGTCTTGTTTAATGTGTATGGACCTTTAGAGTGAGTATCATCAATTGGTACAGAGTAGGTACCTGTTAGATGATACTTTCCATCGTTATATGTGAGCTGCATGTTGAATGGACTATTGATCTTTTCTAAATTAACGGGATCAAGATCAATCTTTATCGGCTCGTTTTTATAAAGCAAAACCTCTTTAAATTTGCCTTCTGTTGTGTAAGTCACATATAGTTTTAAGTCTCTTACAACACTTTGTGCCAGCGTGTGAGAAGTAAGAATTTCCATCTCATTATCAATGCCAGTAGAATTTGAAATCACTCCAAGATTACTGGAATTTTGGATAGAATTCCCTCTTCTTCCACTCTGTTCTTCCTTAATTAAGAGTTTTGCATACGCCTGATAAACAGGTGTTGTATACCTTAAATAAAGGTAAGCGCATGCCAAACAGATAAGTGCTGATGCGACAAACCATGTCCAGTTCAAAATGAGCGAAGTGTATATCGCCCTCAGATCAAAGAGTGTTTTTGTTTCTTCTTGCTGATTTAACTCAGCTGTTTTTACTTTGTTATCGTCCATATATCTACATTTAATCGTGTAGTGTTATCTCTAAATACGTTTAATTACTTTATATTTTATATTCGTTTCTCGTCTATAATCTCCATGAGATATTGCCCATAAGCATTCTTTAGCATAGGTTTTGCATCTTCAATCAGTTGCTCTTTGCTAATCCATCCTTGCTGATAAGCAATTTCTTCAAGGCAAGCTATCTTCAATCCTTGACGCTTTTCTATAACCTCAATGAATGTACTTGCCTCTGAAAGACTATCATGTGTGCCCGTGTCCAACCATGCAAAGCCACGCTGAAGTGGTTTTACTTTCAGGCTGTCTCGCTTCAAATACTCTTGGTTGACCGTAGTAATCTCTAATTCTCCGCGGGCACTTGGTTTTATGTTTTTTGCAATTTCAACCACACTATTGGGGTAGAAATACAAGCCAACCACGGCATAATTGCTCTTCGGATGCTCTGGTTTTTCCTCTATACTCAAGCATTTGCCCTGAGAATCAAATTCAGCTACGCCATAACGCTGTGGATCATTGACATAATATCCAAAGACACTGGCTTGTTGTTCCTGTTCCGCATCAATGACGCTCTCCTTGAGTAGTCCCGTGAAGCCAGCCCCATGGAAGATATTATCGCCAAGAACCAAGCTCACAGCATCGTCACCAATAAACTTCTCTCCAATCATAAAAGCTTGTGCAAGACCATCAGGCGAAGGTTGTTCTGCATATTCAAATCTCACGCCAATCTCATGTCCATCACCTAATAGGCGCTTAAATCCCGGCAAATCAAAAGGAGTTGATATAATCAAGATATCTTTAATACCAGCCAACATCAATACTGATATCGGATAGTAAATCATCGGTTTATCAAAAATAGGAATCAATTGTTTACTGACGCCCTTTGTAATGGGGTACAGACGCGTGCCTGAGCCACCAGCCAAAACAATACCTTTCATAACTTTCTATTTTATATATATAACTTTCTTTCTATTAATATGCATGCTTGTCTGGTTTAATGATGCTGAAAGCTGTTTTGAAAATGATTCGTAAATCCAGCCAAAATGTCCAGTGCTCAATATACCAAATGTCATGTTCTACACGCTCCTGCATCTGCCAAAGTTCTTTAGTCTCGCCACGATAGCCTGTTACTTGTGCCCAACCTGTTATGCCTGGTTTGCAGAAATGACGTACCATGTACTTGTCTATCAAGTCACTATATATCTCCGTATGACGTAACATGTGAGGACGAGGACCAACAATACTCATGTCGCCTTTTAGCACATTCCAAAACTGTGGCAATTCATCGATGTTCGTTTTACGCATGAATTTTCCGAAAGCAAATTTGCGAGGGTCATCCAAGGTGGCTTGCATTGTGTCTGCATTCTTATTCACATGCATGCTTCTGAATTTGTAACACTTAAATGATTTGCCTTCAAATCCCGTACGCATTTGCGTGAAGAAGATTGGACCTGGACTCTGAATCTTAATCAATAGGGCTATAATAGGGATTAATGGAAGCATACAAAGGCAGGCGATGAGCGACACTGCAATATCAAAACTCCGCTTAATAATGCGATTACTCATAATTGTAAGCGGTTCAACATGATTGGTATAGAGCAGCGTTTCACCCATGAACTCGGGTTTTAAACGCAATCGATAGGTACCAAACATTCGTGGAATATAATAGAAACGAATAACCCTTGCATCACAAAACTTCATGATTTGTGCAATAAAATCATTAAAATCATGACTTAAACAGCAAAAGATTTCGTCTGCAATCGACGTGTTCTCATGTTGTATGATGTTGTTAAAGTCATCAAGTGTTCCTATGTGTTGAAGTGCTTGCGGACAATTTTCTATCTCTTTATTTGCATAATAACCTTTTATGTGATAGCCCATTGCGGCGTCTCCCGCCATAGTCTTGTAGAGCCCGATAAGTGCTGGATCATGGCCTACGAAAATCACTTTATGTGAATTGTAACCCTTCTGTCGGAAATAATTCAATATCCCACGTTCTGCAAAACGACTAAACATAATCATTAAAAAACTTATGATTCCGTAGAGAACTGATATGTGGAAGAAGTTTTCTTCAGGGCAAATAAAACTCAGAAATATATAAGTTAAAATCACATGTGTAGTCACAAGTTGAAGTGTTCTGACAAAGATTTTATCGAAATCTATCTTGCGAACATGGACAATCGTACGGAAAAAATATTGTGCAACGCCCATCGCTGCATTGGCAGCGAATATAGTTATCTTGGTAGCAGTATGGAAATAAGAAGGAACATTCTTTGGTATTAGCAGAATGAAACAAACGAAAACGATGTTGATAATCATAAAATCGTTTAGGGTTACCAGTCTGCGTACGAAGTCGTTCCTGCTAAGATTCTGGCTCATCGTGCACTATTTTTTATTTGAATATAAATTCGTTATCACTAATATTGTATAGTAACGTGCAAATATAATAAAAAAAACACAATAAAAAAACAATTGTTCTGTTTTTTGTTTTAATTGTACAAAAGTTTTGTATTCATTGTCTTTGTCTCATCAAAAACGATGTGTTATTCAATATTTCTATTGGATTCTATTTTAGAAAAGAATCTTTTTATCGAAGAAAATAAAATAGAGGGTTGTTTTGTTTGTATTTATATTCATTTTGTTTGTTAATTCTTTTGTTTTTGTAATGATATTTTTTTGGTTATTAATTTAGATTGTTAATCTTGTTTTTTGTGTAAAGTTTGATGATAGTTTTTAACATTTTTCGAAATCATAAAAGAGAAATTCTGAGGCCATAAAAATGGAGTTTTATATCAATTTTAGGTATCTTGAATTATACTTACAGGCACTTTGTAATATGAAATGATGTTATTCACTCTGTAAAGTGAGTCGTTTTGTCTGCTTAAATGGGATGTTTTACATTGGTAAGGTCTGTGTTTGCTTGCGTGGATAATTATGATTTGGCTTCTTTTATGATTCAATATGGGTGATTTTGTCATTGATTTTATTCTGCAAAATGATGCTGATTTTCTATTGTATTGATATTCATAGTGTTACAATCCTACGAAATTTGGTCTGATTTTCCACAATATTGATGGTGTAATCAAATTTTAAGAATGTCGTGAAGTGTTTTGTAAAAACTAATGATAGAATTTAACATATACAATAATAGGAATGTTTGGGCGTGTTAGGTAGGTTTATTGTTGGGATTGTTTTGTATAGATATGTATTATGAATTGGAGTAGGGGATGACTGAGAAGATATCTTTAAGCACCATATTTTGTATACTATCTGAGCAAATGAATACGTAGTTGTTGTTTTGAAATGCCAGGTTTGTTGGTTTGTTTTGAATTGATTCTACCTATATTCTCCATGTAAAAATTAGGTTTATTGGTAAGAATATCGTACCTTTGCAAAGCATTTTAACAATAAAGTTCAATAACAAAGAATATTAAACAATATGGGATTTTTTTCTAAACTGTTTGGAAAGAAGGAATCAGAAGTTAAAGTTGGTGGCATGGAAGACTTCATGACACTGATTCGTGTGTATTTTGAGGCTTCACTTGCAGTTAATCTTGGTATCAATAATTTAGGCATGTTGCCTGATCTTCGCACGTTTAAGACAACGCTACGTGTACCTACTTTGAATAACAAATTAGGCTTAGGTGAGAAGAATCAATGTCGAAAGATGATGCGAGAAATGTATGGATTAGGAGATGATTTCTTTAAGGAGATTGATCAAAGTATGCGGAAAAACTGTCGGAAAATACAGGATGTACAACCTTATATGGTTCAGTTCCAGGGCTTTTCTCAAGACTTGATGATGCTCGTTGGTAATCTAATGAAGTTCAAGTTGCGTCTGCCTTCTTTTATGAAAAAGGCTATCTACACAATGACGGAGAAGACCGTGTTTGACTTATTCACAAAGAATGATTATACAGATCCTGGAGTTATTAAAGCAGTTATGGCTATAAGGCAGTATAACAAGCGTTTAGGCTTCAGTCAGAAATGGATTACCGACTTTGTTTATCAAGTCGTGATGCTGGCTAAGAAAGAGCCTCGTCAGGCTGATAATGACGCAAAACAAAAATAGAATGCACTGCGCTACTGATATATGTTGGTAGCGATTGCATTATAATGGTTTAGTAAAGGTCGCTGAACGGCATGGTTTTTAGAATTTCACATGATGCTAACATCGTACATAAGGATGTGATAAAATGTGAAATTAAAATTTGGTTATTCCGATAAAATCAATTAAATTTGTAACCAAATTGTAAATTTATGGATGCAACTGAGCATGCTCTTAATTTGTTTTCTACGCGAGTAAGGCAGATGATTCTTCAGTATAAAGAGCTGAAGAAAGAGAATCTTGAGCTTTATTCTATGGTAGATGAGCGTGACGAACAAATCAAAATGCTCAACAAAAAGCTTGTTCAGGCGCAGAATGATTACAATAGTCTCAAGATGGCTAAGATGTTAGAAGTGACTGATGGTGACTTGGAAAGTGCCCAGAAACGACTGCAACGGCTCATCAGGGACGTAAATAAATGTATAACGCTACTGAGTGAAAGATAACAGAGCGATGACAGATGAGAATACAGATAAGTTGCATATAAAGCTGCATGTCTATGATACGGAGTTGTCGGTGAACATTGTTCGCGAAGATGAAAAACTCTATCGGGACGCCGCAAAGCTTATTACAACAACAGTAAATAATTATGCCAATGTGTTCAAAGGACGCAAAGGAGATAAAGATTTATTGTATATGGCCCTTATAGATATAGCTTTGCGTTATGAGCGTGAGGCCTTGCGCAATGATACTGAGCCTTTTAAGGATATTCTCGGAAAGCTTACTTCTGAAATCGAGGATGCGTTGAAATGAACGAACGAGAATATTATCAAAATCTAAATTATAATGAATGTAGTAACTATCATAATTGCTATCGTGGCCCTTTTGGCTGGATGTGCGATTGGATATGCCATTTTCCGTTATGTTATTAAAGGAAAATACAATGATTTAATTGAGGCTGCCAGCAAAGAGGCGGAGGTCATTAAGGAAAAGAAACTCTTAGAGGTTAAGGAGAAGTTCCTAAATAAGAAGAGTGAACTTGAAAAGGAAGTACAGCAACGAAACCTGAAGTTTCAGCAGAATGAAAACCGCTTAAAGCAGCGTGAAATCACATTAAATCAGCGTCAAGAAGAACTTGGTCGTCGCAAGATGGATGTTGATCAAGAACAAGTTCGGATTGATAATGAGAAGAAGTTGTTGTCTGTAAAGCAGCAAGAACTTGAGAAAATGCAGAAACAAGAGCAAGCAAAGCTTGAGGAACTCTCTGGACTTAGTGCTGAAGAAGCAAAGAAACGACTGGTTGAAAGCTTGAAAGATCAGGCAAAGCTTGATGCTGCAAGTTACATCAATGAGATTATGGACGATGCAAAACTCAATGCAAACCAGCAGGCGAAGAAAATCGTAATCCAAACCATTCAGCGTGTAGCAACGGAGACAGCTATCGAGAATTCGGTCAGTGTTTTCCATATAGATAACGATGAAATTAAAGGCAGAATTATCGGTAGAGAAGGTCGAAACATCCGGGCTTTAGAGGCAGCTACTGGAGTGGAGATCGTCGTAGATGATACTCCTGAGGCTATCGTGATTAGTGCTTTCGACCCAATTCGTCGCGAAGTTTGTCGTTTGGCATTGCACCAGTTAGTAGCAGATGGGCGTATACATCCGGCTCGAATAGAAGAGGTTGTGGCTAAGGTGAAAAAACAACTTGACAATGAAGTAATCGAAACGGGTAAGCGTACAGCAATTGATTTGGGTATCCATGGCTTGCATCCAGAATTGATTCGTATCATCGGTAAGATGAAATATCGTTCAAGTTATGGTCAGAACCTTTTACAGCATGCACGCGAAACAGCCAATCTTTGCGCAGTAATGGCGTCAGAACTTGGCTTGAATCCAAAGAAGGCTAAGCGCGCTGGCTTGCTTCATGACATAGGAAAGGTGCCAGACGAAGAAAGCGAATTGCCGCACGCTTTATATGGAGCGAAGATTGCAGAGAAGTATAAGGAGAAACCAGATATCTGTAATGCCATTGCTGCTCACCATGATGAGGAGGAGATGACGACGCTTCTTGCACCGATAGTACAGGTTTGTGATGCCATCTCTGGTGCTCGTCCAGGTGCTCGTCGAGAGATAGTTGAGGCTTATATCAAGCGTCTCAATGACCTTGAAGCAATTGCAATGAGTTATCCAGGAGTAACCAAGACTTATGCAATTCAAGCTGGCCGAGAACTTCGTGTTATTGTAGGTGCTGACAAGATGAATGATGAAGAGAGCATCAAACTCAGTGATGATATTGCTATGAAGATTCAAAATGAGATGACATATCCTGGTCAAGTGAAGATCACTGTTATCAGAGAGACGCGCTCAATAGCCTATGCAAAATAATAATTTGAGGATATATATAAAAAAGGATGCATTCAAATGCATCCTTTTTTTATGACCTTTATAAAGAAATTGTTATCTTAAATCTTGTTGATGTCTACATATCCGTGCATGACGGCATAGATAGTAAGTGCGCTAACGCTTTTCATTCCAAGCTTTTCTACAATGTTTTTCCGATGACTAATAACGGTTGTGAGTCCTATATTCAACTGGTTTGCAATTTCTTTATTGATAAAACCCTGCGCAATGAGAGACAAAACCTCAATCTCTCTGTCGCTAAGTAGCTTGGTCTTCAATGCTTTGGGCATAGCGGGAAGATTCTTTCCACCAGCATGTCCATATTGTTCTAACTGAAGGAGAGCCTTCACAAGTTGTTCTTCTGACGTGTTTATGCAAAGACTTTTGAAGTCGGAAAGCTGTGAATTTGGGTTTGAAGAGGTTGTCAGTACTATTGTCTTATACTTGTGTTCAAGAAAGAAGTTACGATTTTCAAGCACAAATTTAATGGCAACAAAATAGTGCATGAACTTCTCTGGGTTACCTGCCTCAAGCTCATTAAACGAGCAAAAGGTCTCTATATCGGCAATAGGCATGACATTTTGTAACATGGTTTTCAGTCCAATCATAGCCAACATGTTATTGTCTATGATAGCTAATTTCGGTCTTCCTGTAGGCTTTTCGCCCATAGGATGATGTGGCATGTTATGTAAAACGTTCTCTTCCATATCTTAAGAATTTATATTTTTGATAATTAGAGGAATGGAGCAAGCAGGTGACTAAACCAGCCTCGCATTCTTTGCCAAGGTGTTCGCCATTCTTTCCACTTCTTTTCGGTGAGATAAAAACAATCTTTCTTCTCGCCATCGAATAAATTGTCTAATTGCCGTGTCGTACATTTATCGAGAATAACAGCATTTTCTTCGTAGTCCCAATTAAGGCTTCGGGCATTTAAGTTTGCACTGCCAACAGTACAAACTTGTCCATCTACCATTATAATCTTTGTGTGGTGGAAGCCTGGTGTGTACATCCAAATGTTGCATCCAGCCTTCATCAGTTTGTGTGCATTATAGAAACCGCAGTCTGGAGTCAATGGAATATCACTCTTTGTACTCAGCATGATTTCCACTTTTACGCCGCGTTGAACAGCCTTTTTCAAGGCCTTTTTGAGCTGATGATTAAGCGTAAAATATGGATTTATTATCTTTATGCTGTCTTTTGCGCGATTAATTGCAGATAGATAGAATTGTCGAATGATAGCATTACTTGTTCTTGGCTCACGATTTATGATACCAACAGTTTTATGATATGCAGATTTGCAGCTATCTTCCTTTAAGCCTTTTATATATTCAGCCTTATTCCCTCCATGATAATATTGCTCACCATGAATATTTTGTTTTGACACTTTATTCCACATTTTAAGGAAAATAGCTTGTAAAGTATTGACTGCATCTCCCTCAATTCGGCAGTGCATGTCATGCCATTCACCGATAACTTCCGTACCTTTAATATAATAGTCGGCAACATTCATTCCTCCTGTATAAGCTATTCTTCCATCAATAACAACAATCTTCCGGTGATCTCGTGAAAATACATGATTGACCCACGGGAATGTTATAGGGTCGAATTTATAAATCTCTACACCCGAATCGCGAATGGTTTTGAGATGTTTCTCTTTCAAAGGACGACTGTTTGAAGAGTTACCGAAGGCATCAAATAGCGCACGAACCTCAACACCTTCTTTTGCCTTTTGTTCCAGAATATGAAATAAAAGACCTGCTATGGAGTCATTACGGAAATTAAAATATTCAAGATGTATACTTTTCTTGGCCTGTCGAATAGCCTTAAACATATCATCAAACTTCTCTTGTCCCGTTGTGAGTAAAGTCACGGAGTTGTTAGAAGAGAATTTAACCCCATATTGTTTAAGGTCGTGTGCTACCAGGGAGTCAGTCGTTTGAGCCACGCATGTCCCAATACTGAGCACCCAAAAAATAATATATAATAATAGCTGTTTCAATCTATTCCTTTTTATTTCACACCATACAAGCATAATGATCGACAACGCCTAAGAGGTGTTTCTCTTCATCTACAACAAGAACGGTGTGTATCTTATGACGATGCATGATGCGTTGAATCTCGGTAATCTTTGTTGTTGGCAATACGAACTTTGGTGTCTTAGTCATGATATCACTAACCGTGTGGTCGAAAAATTTAGCTTGCCATCGTTCCATTGCACGTCTGATGTCTCCATCTGTGATTAATCCGATAACTCGTTTGTCATCACCTAATGAAACGCCTAATCCCAATAGACCTTTACTTACGCAAATAATGGCTTCCCCTAAGTGCATATCTTGTGGAATGATTGGTAGGTCGTTGGTTCGCATTACGTCTGCTGCCGTGGTAAGAAGTCGTTTCCCTAATTCTCCTCCAGGATGGAATTGAGCAAAGTCTTGTGGACGAAAATCGCGCACTTGCATTAGTGCAATAGCCAAAGCATCGCCCATAGCGAGAGCTGCGGTAGTACTGCTTGTCGGTGCAAGATTAAGTGGACAAGCTTCCTTCTTGACGTAAACCTTTATATGAACTTTACTGTATTTGGCCAAAAGTGAGTTGGAATTAGCCGTCATAGAGATAATCGGTATGTTCATGTGTAGCACCATAGGGATAAATCGAAGAAGTTCATCCGTCTGGCCAGAGTTGCTTAATGCCAACACAACATCATCTGGAGTCATGACCCCTAAGTCACCATGATACACGTCCAAGGGATTGATAAAGAAAGCTGGAGTGCCAGTGGATGCTAATGTAGCTGCTATCTTTGCACCTATATTCCCACTTTTTCCAACACCTGTTACGATAATTTTTCCATGACAATGAGCCATCATTTCGACAGCCTTTGTGAAGTTTTCATCGAGTTGTGGAATAAGATCAAGAATAGCTTGTGCCTCTTCTTTCAAGGCCTGACAGCCCCATTGGCAAACCATTCCCAATCTGTTATCAATATCAGTATTATTCATTTACTTTAATAATTGACCTATTAAATTCTCTAATTTATCAAGTTCCAGCATATTCGGGCCGTCGCTTAGTCCTTTATCGGGATTGGGATGAACTTCAAAGAAATAGCCTGTTGCACCAAAAGCTTTAGCTGCTAATGCCATTGAAGGAACAAATTTCCTATCCCCAGAAGTCTGTCCTTTTCCTGCGCCTGGACGCTGAACACTATGCGTGCAGTCCATAATCACTGTCGGAACAATTTCTTTCATGTCAGGAATATTACGGAAATCAACAACCAGATTGTTATATCCAAAGGTGTTACCACGTTCTGTTAACCACACTTCTTTAGCTCCGCTTTGCAATGCTTTCTCCACAGGATAGAGCATGTCTGCACCACTTAAGAACTGTGCTTTCTTTATATTAACAATCTTTCCTGTCTTTGCTGCTGCAATCAAGAGATCTGTTTGACGACACAAGAAAGCTGGAATCTGCAACACATCACAAACTTCTCCTGCTGCCTTGGCTTGGTAACTTTCATGGATATCCGTTAATATCTTCAAGCCATATTTGGCCTTTACATCTGCAAGCATCTTTAATCCTTTCTCTAATCCCGGTCCACGAAAAGAGAGAATTGACGTGCGATTGGCTTTGTCAAATGAGGCTTTGAAGATAATATCAATGCCGTATTTGTGGTTTAATCTTACTAATTCTTCGGCAACAGTATTTAATAAATCTGCCGATTCTATAACGCAGGGGCCTGCAATAAATATGGGTTGCATATTCGTTTCATTTTGCTTACCATGCAAAGGTAGACAAAAAGGAGGAAAATGACAAACTTTCTTATATATATTTATAAGGTGTAGGTGTCGTGCTGTTATGCATCTTTTTCCTCACTTAATATCTTCTCCACTTGCTCTGGCTTTGGGTGAATGATATGTATGTCACGTTGTGGGAATGGAATCTCTATATTATTGGCATTCAATGTTTCGTAGATACATTCCATGATTCGACCATCATCAACGTATTGAGTCATGACAGATACCCACACAAGTATCTTCAATGTAATGGCATTATCACCAAACTCTTTCAACACAATCTTTACTTCTCTCTTCTTTGAAGTAATCTTTAAGGCTGTAATAGCATCATAAAGCAGCTTCTTCACTTGCTTGATGTCACTGCCATAAGCTACGCCAACCTCTAATATATCTAATTCATAGCCATGGTTCTTCGTCATGTTCTTATAGCTCTTGGTGAATAGCTGACTATTTTGGAAGGCGATGACAGAACCATCCGTCGCTTCAACGATAGTCGAAGTATAGTTGATTGAACTCACACGCCCACGTGTACCCTCGCACACAATGTAGTCACCAATCTTAACTCGCCCAGCCATAAGCGATATGCCGTAGTAAATATTCTCTAAGATATCTTTCATAGCAAAGCCGACACCCGTAGAGAAGCCACCTGAAACGACAACCAACCATGTGTTATCAATGTGGAACATTGCTAAAGAAATGATAATCCAGAAGCCCCAAACAGCAACCTGCACAACATTCTTTGCCATGACAAATCGACTTGCGGCAGTACTCTTGTCTGAGGTTTCAAAGTAAATCTTAAGCAAAGCTTTTATTGTTCGATTGAGATAAGCAAACAAGAAATACAGGGCCACCACCTCAGCAATCGACAAGATACTTGCCGTAAACCATTTTGTATTAATGAATGGTTCACGATAGATTTCCCAAATCTTATCGCTTAGGTTGAATACATCTGCTGCCCAATAGAGTGCAAGTAAGAAAGATGCAACTGAAAGCACGGGTAACAGCACTTGATAAATCGCATAAAACAGCCACGTCTTCGTTATTCCTTGATGTTCATAATCACGCTTTTCAGCAAATTTCTTCAACCAACCACGCAAACAAGTTATCGTCAAAATACAGGTCAACTGCATCGTCCACCATATCAACAACTGCACACTAAGCAGCGTGTATCCCATCCATGCGCTGATAAATGAAATGAGAAACACCACCAATGAAATATAAATATAGGTGACATCACTCTTAGGTATCTTCGTGTTATTGCGCCTTATGACCACCCATTGCCATATCAAACACACTAAAAGTATTGGACAAAGCGAAATGTTCACGAGGTTATCGGGCACTAAAACGATGCGGAAGGCAATCACAATAAAGCCCATCGCCATCAATGGCAGATATATGCGGAATCCGCTTTTAATCTGTTCGCCACTTAAACGCAATAGCAACGAAATCAAGATAACACTCAACAACCATGTATATCCCACAAGTAGTCCACAGGCCATGATAATGAAGTTCTGACCCATAAACACAATGCGTATCAAGCCCAATACTAATGCTAATGTCATCACAGAAGTTGTCATGATAATACAAGTGCGGCGGCTGACAAAAGCTGGTGTGCGGAATCGTTTCGGCACTAAGAAACGAATGACAACCATATTGATTGCTCCTGCAATAACCGCATAGAAGGCAATGAGAATAAACAGACCGATAATATAAGATGCATCCCATTGAGATAGCACCTTCGTCTTTTCAAAATACTTCGTGGCTACTTCGTCTTTGGTTTCCTGAATGTTTGTCTTCAGCTTAGTCAGTATATCGAAATAGTTTTCACCTGCATTTCTAAATATGTTCTCTTGGATATTCTTATATCTCTTATTGGCATAATCGTTGAGCGTTTTCAACTGGTCTTCAATTTCCTGATAATAACCAATATAATCTTTGAATTGCTGACTATTATCGCTCAGTGTGTGTCTGATATTCACAGCCAACGTCAAGCATACACTCTTGTCTATCTGTGCCTTCTTGCTTAGCGTACTCACGTTCATTGTGCTAAGCGAGTTTATCAAGTAGTCGTATCGCGCAATCTCTGCTTTGTTTTGTGCAATGAGCGAACGGAAAGGTTGCACGTTTTGTTGGAAGTCTGCATATTGTTCTGTAGCCTCATGGCAAGCATAGGCCAAGTCAAACACATATTCTGGCTTCTGCGAATAGAGCATTAATGCATTCTGATTACTTTGTCCCATGATGCTAAACAGCTTGTCTCTGATAGCTGTTTGCTGATCTCTCAGGTAACCCGATTGACGATCGAGCTCAGCATGATAATTGGTGAGTTCGGTACGGAGTATGGATAGTGTGCTTTCCAAATTCTCTTCTTTCAGCACCGCATTTGCCGGTAGTAGTGCCAATAGAAATGCAAAGACAAGCAATAAGGATCTTTTGTTCATTATTCTTTTATAACTTAATGGAGTTACAAAAATAATAAAAAGAAAAGATTAAGTAGAGTGCTTTAAACATAAATTTGAAATATTTTTTTATTTCTTAGCCTTGATTTTCAAGGATAAACTACTCGAACCTCAAGCGTTAATCATAATATCGAAACGAAGTTCAGTATTTTGTCTATTCATTTTGCGATTAATCCTTATTACCTTTATCTCAAAAAATGAAGATCTTTAATTTCTTATTTCCATGGAAACATAACTCAAAGCAAAGGAGAAAATGTGCTGTTACAAGTCTAAGGCAGGGTGTTTCCATTATCTCAAAAGGTGTTTCTAAGGCCACGCAATTGAATTATCAAACGGCCGTGTGTTCTTTTCTCATGTTCAAGGCAAAGGATGATGTGTTATTTTCAACAATCACGCAGGCTGAGATTGTGCGTTATCAACAATGGTTGCAGCAACGGGCAATCAGTGCCAACACAACCACTTGCTATCTCCGTTCACTTCGCGCGTTATATAATAAAGCGGTGAAACGGCGCTTGGTGAAAGACATAAAGCCCTTTGAAAAGGTTCAAACGCGCAACAACAAGGTGGTGAAAGTGGCTTTAAAGCCTAACCAACTGCAACAGCTGCGTGAACTCCATGTGAAAGACAAGTCTTTTCAAGCTTTTGCGCGCGATCTCTTCCTCTTTTCTTGCTATGCCATGGGAATGCCACCGATAGACATGGCACATTTGAAGTGGACGCAAATCAAGCATGGCTTCATTCATTATCAACGGCAGAAAACGCATCGAAAAGTGATTGTGAAACTTGAACCCTGCATGCAAGTGATTATCGACCGATGGGGAAAGCCCGACAACAAGTATATATTCCCCATCTTGCCCTGCATGAAATATGACAGCTTCCTGCGCCAATACAACCGTGCCCTCCATGCGCTGGGCGAAGAGATAAAGCTCAACTTTCCGCTCTCTTCTTATGTTGCGCGCCACACTTGGGCTTCGCTCGCCTATGAAAACAATGTGGCGTTGTCTATCATTTCGCAAGCTTTGGGACATTCTTCCTCGAAGACTACGCTCAATTATATCCATGAGATAGACCTTAAAATGGTGGCTGAAGCAAATCGAAGGGTATTAAATAAAATTGTCCACCTATTCATAAAAGGTGGACAAAAACCTTGTAAACGCCTGCAAAATTAGGTTTTTTAAGCGAAACAAACAAATATTTTATTGTCTTTTTGCTGTAAGTGTTGGTATAATCATGCAGAATGAATTACTCATAAATCTACTTTGTTGCTTTCTCAAAGCCTTTATATAAAGCATTTTTAGGAAGTTTGTATCTACCTTAAACATTTCTTTTTTTCTTCGTGTCCACCTTTTATGAATAAGTGGACACTCTAAGCAAGATAACTAGATGATAATTAATTAAACAAAATGGAAAAGGGTACAAAGCGGGTGTATACACCCCCAATTAGTCTGATTATTCCTGTTTGTACGGAGTATTTATTGCAAAAAACATCTGTAACTCACGCTTATTCGCAATCTTCTGAGGAAGAATGGGGAAGCGAAGAGACTATTACAGGTGGAGAAATCGATATTGATGATTAAAAAAGAAAAGTTATGAATTATAAGGTTTATTCATGGGCAACGCTTAGCCTTTCGGCACTATTAATGTTTAGTGCTTGTGCAAACGACGACATTGCCAATTCTGAAAACGAAGTTACTTTGAATGGGCATAAACTTAACATCACGATTAACGAAGAAACTTTCGAGGCAGAAAAGCCAACTCGCGCGGCACAGGTGGTGCATCGCGACACCATTGATATGGGCGATGGCTTAATTGCCGAAGTTTCTATTGAACCTGATAAAACTGCACCAACGCCACAACCAGCAAAAACGCGTGCAGCAATGAGTGAGGGCCATTACACCATTTATGCCGTTGATGCTGCTGGCAATCGTGTTGCCGACGAACTTTCTGGAACTGTGTCAAATGGAAAATTCATTCCTGATGCAAACAAGAGAATCCGTTTAGACCCTGGTACCTATACTTTTGTTTGCCATAATGATGCATTTACTAAGACTGCCACGGGGTTGAGCATAGGTAGTGTAATTAGCACTTATCCGATGATGGGCACTGTCACGAAGACTCTTTCTGGAGGGAATGAAACCGTTTCATTTAACATGAAGCATCTTGCAGCTCGCGTTCGTGCACAGGTCACAACGTATACGGCTTATGCAAAAATGAAAAGCAATGGAACTTATTTAACTGCATTGGGCAATAAGTTTTCTGACATGGAATTTGATAATCGGGGAATTTTCCAACAAAGAGTTTCATCGGGGCCAACTTTATACACCCGAGATGGTATTGAAAGTTTTAGTAATGATGGAGCAAAACCTTATTCTTACTATGTTGAACCTTTTGATGTTATCAGTTCATATTCTTACATACCTTTAGCTGAAAATGAAAACATCCCAGCAAATGGGTTAGTTTATACTTTTAATGGTTCTTATCATGGTAAAGCGAAGCAAGAGAGTATCACCATTGATACCCCATTAGAGCGCAACCACACCTATCTCGTGAAACTTACGATGAAAACCAAAGACCCTCTATACCTTTATCAGGATGGAACAGTGGGATATTTGGGCGATAAAGAAACGCGTACGCCGATAGCCCTTGTCGTGACTGAGAAAACCGCTACCGAAAAAGGTATGGCTATTGCGTTGAATCAATCTACGGCGGGATCTGGTATGATGGTTCAGGATTATACTAATGGTCAATTTAGATTTCATAATGATGATGGTACAGTCAATAATATGGAAGGATATGAAATAACCTATACCACAAATTATTATAATAGTGCTGCAATTGCTTCACGTGGAGAGCAAGTTCCAACTGTTCCTCCTTCAGAGTTAAATTTTTATTATGCTCCTACTATATATTGGGCAGCTCATTACCAGCCAGCAGGGGTAACAACATACGGGGCGAATGTTGGAAAATGGTTTTTGCCATCTGCAGGCCAAATGAAATTATTCCTTGAAAGATATGGAGAAGCTAAGGATTCAGATATGCCTACGCATTTTAATAATAACATGCATACTTTTACTAATGGCGTTGATTATAATCATGACAAGATAGACAAGGCTTTTACGGCGGCTGGTGGTATAACTCCTTCTTGGCGTATTGCTCTTTCAGGGACAGATGGACATAATCATCCAGTTAATGTACTGTTACGAAATAATAAAATATATTGGACTTATGACGATGATTTTACTGTCTTTATGAATGTTTTGGAATGTCGCCCATTCGTGTTCTTCTAAATAATTAAGATACTTTCTCTAAAGAGGTTAGTTCGTGAAGCCAACTTCTTTAGAGAAATTCATAAACGCCACGAACAATTCTTACTTCTATTTTTTTCTCAATGATTTCGCTATTATTTGATGTCGTTGATTAACCTCTTAAACAAATTTTGAAAATCTATGCGAGATACGATGGTTCTAACACCAAAAATCAAAATTTAGCGCCAGATACGATGGTTCTAACACCAAAAATCAAAATTTCATGCGAGATACGATGGTTCTAATGCCAAAAATCAAAATTTAGCGCCAGATACGATGGTTCTAACACTAAAAATCAAATTTTCATGCCAGATACGATGGTTCTAATGCTAAAATTCAAAATTTCATGCAAGATACGATGGTTCTAACACTAAAAAACGATTTTCGGATAAAAGAATTAAAGAAAAAAGTGACCAATAGTCACTAATATAAAATATCAATAAAAATTTATTACTATGGAAAAATTTAAAATTACAATTCCTAAAATGGCCTTGGTGAAAACCAGCCTAAGTACTCATTACAGCAATTCTCACCACCTGCAATTCATGTTCAACGTGCATGCACTCGTGAAAGCTGTCGACAAACTGAAGTTGCACCTCACCGACGAGTTGTTGAAGAGTTGGGCCGATTGCATCGACATGGAAACCGAACTCAACAAGGTTGCAAATGCCACCTTGCATGCTGAGCAAATGACCGCGCTCGACCGCCAGCGCGACACGCTGTTGACCAACCTCTTTGGCGTTATCCGTGTGCAACAGAAATCGCCTGTTCAGGCTGTGGCCGAGGCTGCTCGAAAGCTTAACAAGGCCCTTGCGGTTTATTTGGGCATTCAGGGTAAGGCGGCTGATGCCGAGACGGCCGAAGTACGTGGGTTGCTGAAAGATTTGGAGCGTTTTTCGGCCGAGATGACCGCCTTGAGTCTTGCGCCCGTCATGGCAGAGTTAAAGGCCGTGAACGAAAAGTTTCAAACCATCTACAATGAGCGCCAAGTGAAGGCCGTAGATGAGAAACTGCCTGCCTTGAAAGAGGTGCGCGCGGTGACCGATGCCGTCTTTGGTGTGGTTTGCCGCTATATTGAGGCCAGCTATCTGCTTGCAGCCACCGAAGACGACCGAGCGCTGATTGAACGTTTGGTGGACCAAATCAACCAGGAGATAGACCATTTCAAAACGGCTCATAAACAGAGTTCGGCACAGAAAAAGCCGTCGCCGGCTGTGAAAGAACGCGAAGAAAAGCTCAAAGCAGCTATTCCGGCCTTTGCAGAAAAGGCTGGCTATGACGAGGGCACCCTCACCTACACGGGTAAAGGCAAGGGTGCAGGCATGAAACGCCAATATGAACTCGCCATAAAAGACCGCAAGGGTGCTGACGGCAAACCTGCCACAATTTGGGTGGTCATGGCCAAAGATGGCTCGCTAAGTTTGGTGGAAAATGCGGAAAAGAAGGCTGAACCAAAGGAAAATACCGAGTTTGGAATAAAGCCGAAGCATTAAAGCCTCACCCCCATCCCCTCTCCAAGGAGAGGGGAGCGCCGGCAGAGGATGTTTGCAGGAATTGTGAGGGAGACGAACCTCATCGGGACTTCCACTTTTGATAGCCATTTCAAAAAGAAGATCGGCGCAAAGGATGTTTGCAGATTGACGAACCCCATCGCCTTCTGCTTTTGATAGCCATTTCAAAAGGAAGAGCGGCGCAGAGGAAGTTCATGAGGACGACGAACCCCATCGGGGTTCTGCTTTTGATAGCCCAGGGTTGCCAAACGATAGTGCAGGCTACCCTGGGTTAGGGTATGTTGTGCGTGGAACAACGCCGTAGGTGTTGCGCTTTTTTTGATAAATCCGCCATAAAAGGGTTCATTGTAAGTGTGACTTCACAGAAAAAGCTCAACACCTATGGCGTTGAATCTCCTTGCGAATGTTTACCCGGGGTAGGCTCGTTCCTCGCCAACC
>ERZ773055.390-NODE-390-length-27912-cov-36.699178_pt1 | contig 27912 bp, 25 predicted proteins | sample MGYA00580515_ERZ773055 | MGnify/ENA primary metagenome ERZ773055 (study PRJEB29015, sample SAMEA2737993) | human oral metagenome | biome: human oral; feature: human-associated habitat; material: dental | place: China | collected 2064 ...
GTGTGTTTTGAACTGCCTCCTATTTCTCGTGTCCAAGAAATGGGAGGCAGTTCATTTGATGTGGGGACTTTTTCTGTCTTGCGGCAGCTTGACCGCAAGTTGACCGTGGGTTGACCCCAGGCTGACCGCTGGTTGGCCGCAACCTAATCGCAGCCCAATCGCGGCCCGATACCGTTCAAGAAAATTGTCTCAAAAAGTGGACAAAAGTCCTTATTTTTATTTTAGGGAGCAGGTACAATTACTCAAACTTAAGCCAAAACTGTCCTGTAATGAGGACTTACGAAGCAAGAACAGCGAGGTCTCGTGTGAACGTTCTAACCTACCTTGACAGTCTTGACTCCGACGTTCGCAAGAAGATCATCAAATGGGCTTCTCGCGTTCCCGCTAATCGTCTTTCTCATTGTAGGCAGATTCGTCTTAATTCCGGACAGACCCTTGTCCACATGCTGGACCGCGTTGATAACGTGTACATTCTGTGCCGCGGTACCGTGCGCACTACGTCGCATAATTCCGCAGGTAGCACGTATGTTATTGACGAGTATCGTGCGCCCGTTGCTTTTGGCGAGATGGAAGTTATTAGCGAGAGCCCGTTTTACCTGGGATCGCTCACCGCAACTTCCGGCTGCGAGTTTATTTCGGTTCCACGCGAGGACTACCTGCAGTGGATTCGTTCGGACCCTGAGGCACTTCTCACCCGCTCACGCTGGATTATCAAGAATCTGACGCGTCAGTCTGGCTACGAGCGCAGCTTGCTGACCTGGAGCGGCACCAAGCGTCTGATGTACATGCTTAGCGAGCTGACACGCGATCAGATTCACCGCGGCGTTGTTGAGTGGCCGTTTACGGTGCGTCTGACCAGGCAAGAGCTCGCAGACAAGATTGGTACCAGCACAAAAACTGTTGCCCGCGGCATCGACGAGCTTAAGGAGAGGGGCATGGTTTCTGTTCAGCACGGCAAGATTGTCATTACCGAGAGGCAGTTCCAGCGCCTCGACGACGCAATGAAACACGAGGGAGAATCCCACCTTCTGGACTAACCTCTGTACCTGGCACAACGCTTGGGCAAGACCGTTCTTCTCGCCCCGAGCACTGCGCACCCCACCTGGCATGACGCGCTTCTCGCGCCACGCCGCATCTGGAACGACCGACGTACCCGTCGTAATCACAACCCTGTTTTTGCAGGATAAACGTAAGGAGCACTAATGAGCGAGTTCATGGACATCATTACTTCCGACAACCTCTCGTACAAGCAGAAGGTTCTGCACCTGGCTCAGGCTGCCGAGAACTCCGAGCACCCTATCAAGACAACTGCTGAGTTTGATCGTCTTTTTGCAGCTCACGCGCTTGACGACATGTGTGAGGGCAACGCTCCTTACCGTCCTCGTTACATCTGTCCTAACTACCAGGTATTTGCTCAGAACGGTTCCGAGTTTTTGCGCTTTGACAAGCCAGAGACCCTTGATGACCTGCTCTGGGGCCTTGCCGCTCTGTACGACAATGTTCCTTCCGTTACCAGCCGCCCTGTCTACGTTGGCCAGCTGGACAAGATCATTGATCCATTCCTGGAGGGTATGACCGACGCAGAGATTAAGCCTCGTCTGCGCCGTTTCCTGAACCACATTGACCGCACCGTTGCAAGCGGTTACTGCCACGCAAACATTGGTCCAAAGGACACTCGCGCAGGTAGACTGCTGCTTGAGGTTGACCGCGAGCTCATGAACGCAGTTCCAAACTTTACCCTCAAGTACGACCCAGAGATCACTTCCGACGAGTTCATGCGTTTGGCAGTCAAGACCACTATGGTTTGCTCCAACCCTGCTTTTGCTAACCACCGCATCCACAAAGAGACCTATCCTGGCGAGTACACCGTCGTAAGCTGCTACAACGTCCTTCCTATGGGCGGCGGCGCTTATACCTTGAGCCGCGTGCTTCTCCCCGGCCTTGCAAAACTCGCAACCAACGTTGACGACTTCATGAACAACCTGCTGCCAACCGCAACCGGCGAGGTTCTGAACTTCATGAACGAGCGCGTCCGCTTTATTGTTGAGGATTCCAACTTCTTTGAGACTAGCTTCCTGGCTAAGGAAGGCCTCATTTCTCGCGAGCGCTTCTGCGGCATGTTTGGCGTTGCCGGCATGAGCGAGTGCGTCGCTGAGCTGCTACACCTTGATAGCAGCCGTACCTACGGCAAGGATGACGAGGCCAACGAGCTGGCCGACCAGATCATGGTCAAGATTGCCGACCAGGTCAACAGCTTTGACGCCGTCTACTCAGAGGTCTTTGGCGGTCGCTTCACCCTGCACGCACAGGCTGGCTTCTCCGACCAGCAGGGCGTTACCCCAGGTGTCCGCATCAAGGTTGGCGACGAGCCTGCAAACCTCTACGACCACATTCGCCACAGCGCACGTATGCACCGCTTCTTCAACAGCGGCGTCTCCGATATCTTCCCAGCTGAACCAACCGCTGAGCGCAACCCAGACGCTGTCGTTGACGTGGTCAAGGCCGCATTCTCCATCGACGACAAGTACCTCTCGTTCTATAGCTCCGAGGGTGACCTGGTCCGCATTACCGGCTTCTTGGCTAAGCGCTCAGAGATGAAGAAATTCCAGTCCGGCGACGTTGTTCTTCAGGACACCGCTCATGACGGCCTGGGTAACTTCACCGCTAACCACCTTGCCGACCGCAAGGTTCGCATGAGCGACTAGCGAGAAGAGCTGCGCAATCGTGACCTTCACTGCAACAGAAACAACTTTGGGAGCAACACATCCAACCGGATGTGTTGCTCCTGTCAACAAGATCATTCCCTTCTCGCTGGTAGATGGCCCAGGAAGCCGAACTGCTGTCTTCCTCCAAGGCTGCAACATTCGTTGCGCCTACTGCCACAACCCCGAGACCCAGGTAGAGTGCATCTCCTGCCAGGCGTGCGTCAAACCATGCCCAGCTCACGCCCTGTCTGTGGCTGACGGAAAAGTTGTGTGGGACAACTCCATCTGCATCAACTGTGATAACTGCATCAAGGTGTGCCAGCACAAGTCCACGCCAAAGATTGAGCTGCTCAGCGCCCGAGAGGTGGCTGACCGCTGCATTTCCAACATGCCGTTCATCCGCGGAATCACCACGTCAGGCGGCGAATGCATGCTCCGTCCCGACTTCCTCTACGAGCTCTTCACCTACTGCAACGCAGCTGGTCTGAGCTGCCTCATCGACTCAAATGGCACCATCGACTTCACCGAGTATCGCAACCTGCTGGCCCTCTCGAGCGGCGTCATGCTTGACGTTAAAGCTTGGGACGATCAGTGGTTTGAGCATCTGACCGGCGAGAATGGCGTCACGGTTCGCAAAAATCTTGCATTTTTGGCTGAGCAAAATAAGCTGGAAGAAGTTCGCGTCATCGTGACCGAAGGCTGGAACGATGCCGAAGCCGCAGTTGACGGCATTGCCACAACCCTTGGCGAGAAGGTCGGTCAAACGCGCATTCGCCTCATGAAGTTCAGGCGTTTTGGCGTGCGTGGACCAATGGAGAACTCCCCTTCTCCAAGCGACGAGCGCATGCAGGCGATTGAATCACAGGCCCGCAACCTGGGCTTTGGCGAGGTTGTCGTCAGCTAGTTGCCGCAGCGGGCGCGCGGTGCGGTACCCTCGCTCGCACAATGCTGGCCGCGATACCAGCAGCGCACAGCTCGCCCAGCTCGGACCGCAGACCCGACGGGTTTCTCGCTGCAATTCAAGCCGCCGCTCACACGGGTTTCTCGCCAGTTTCCGCGCTTTTTCACTGCAACAAATAACGACCTCGCAGCACATGCCACGAGGTCGTTTTTCATTTACCTATCAGTGAGGTGCCAGCCGGCAAACTCCAGTTCAGTGGACTACCGGTCTGAAAACTCCAGTTCAGTGGAGCACCAGTCCAGAAAACTCCAGTTCAGCGAGTTACTCGGTGACGATAGCGATTCCACTGGAGCAGCCCAAACGATCAGCGCCTGCTGCGACCATTGCCTCAGCGTCAGCCTTATTATGGATGCCGCCAGCAGCCTTGACCTTGCAAGTGTCGCCGACAGTCTGCTTCATCAGAGCGACGTCGTGAACAGTTGCGCCGCCAGTGCTAAAGCCGGTGCTTGTCTTAACAAACGCAGCTCCAGCAGCCATGCAATCCTTGCAAGCACGAACAATCTGCTCGTCATCGAGGAGGCAGCACTCCAGGATTACCTTAACGGGCACGGTACCAGCAGCCTCGACAACTGCCTTAATATCAGCGATAACGTAGTCGTCGTCGCCCGCGACCAGGTGGCCGCCGTTGATGACCATGTCAATCTCAGTTGTGCCGTCGGCGACGCTCTGCTTGGCCTCGGCGACCTTAGCTGCAGTTGAAGCTGCGCCCAAAGGGAAACCGATACAGGAAGTGATGCCAACTCCAGAGCTCTCGAGCTCGGCGTGGGCCAAGGAAACCCAGCAAGAATTGATTGCGACGGTCGCAAACTTGTACTGCTTTGCCTCGGCGCAAAGTTTCTTGATGTCCTCAGCGGTTGCGTTTTGCTTCAAATTTGTATGGTCGATAAGGCCGTTGACTTCCACGATTTTCTCCTTCTGGCTGTACGTTATAAGCAGTTTGTGCCTCTCTATTGTACGGCAAGCGCAACGCAAAGGACGCGGCTACCTCGATTGGATGATCGCATATCTTCAAGTACAACTTTACCTGGCTTTATTATCTAGCTTAACTACCTGGCTTTGAATAGCCGCATCCACAGTGCTCGCTGACGCTCTTCAAGATCAGAAATAGTTGTGTCACGTGCGACTATTCCTGTAGACTCTCGAATCTGACGGACCAAACCTTGAACACTTGAGAAGCTTTTTAACATCTCTCCAGATACCGAAAAATGCGGACATTGCGCACCCGTTACCAGCTCGTTTTCTCTGTCCAAGTCTCGCATGACTCTTTGGCCGCCAGCGTGCGTTACCGCTGGATCATAATCTAGCAGCACCGTCGCTTGCTTCTTTCTTTTATCCTTGAGCTGAATAGTTAAGTCAGGAATTCGCGTGATTTTCTCGCCATATCGATTTTCTAGCTCAATTGGCCTATTGAGTTCGACAGTTCCTAGGTTGAAACCACCAAGGTTATACGGGAGGCACAAGAGAAGGGCAAGCGACGCTTCTCGGGGCGACCGAGCTTTCTCTACGATGTGCTGGACCGCTCGCTTAGCTGGGATGATGCCGCGTTTTCTTCCTTGCGTGGAAAGAAACTTTGTAATTGCAGCGCGATTTGTCAGCGGACCATTTTGGCGTTGCGAAACTCCACCATGGCCATCCTGGTTCAAAAAATAATCGGAGCACAGGGCACTACCTGCAAGAATTGTTCCGATGAAATCAAGCTTTGACGCAATCTGCAAGTAAGTGAATTCCGGAGAGGTAATAAATCCCTTTAAGTCAGCACCTATGGGCAGGAGTGACGATGGCAAAACCTTTGAATTACAGATATGAAGCGCGACATGCTCTTTTGCAAATGTGGAATTCACATCGTTAATAAGCAGGTCAACCTTGCCTTTAGGCTCCTGGTGAAGACGCACGCCTTGTATCTCTAGTAGGCCCCCATAGTAGACAGCAAGCTCTCGTTCAGTCGATATTCCTGGAGCTGATTCAGGAACAACAGGCACTCTGGCCATACCATTTGCTGCCGACGACGAATCAAATGGCCTAGAGGAACTCATCAATAAATTAAACGCTGAAAAGTACGAAAGACAGTAATCCATAGCACTCCTTCGCGAAAAAGTATGAATTCCATACCCGGAAATAGCGCAAGTAATCTGACCGATTTGAAAACACATAGGAAATCTGTGTAAGATTTGTTGTTCTGGCGTCCTCCCAGAGACTCTACATGTAATTACACTGGTCTAGTTTCAAAATTCTGCATATTGGTGCTATTAAATACATTTCTATGAATACGAAATTTTTGGGCTCAAAATTATATGCCGAAAAAGGTAAAAAACGCGTTTAGTTGGGGATGAAAACTTAAAATTGGCCGATTTATCCCCAACTAAGACGATTTTTTACCGCACCAAAAACTTTTATCTGGGCAAACGTTGTATACAGAAAAATGAAAACCCCAACTAAACGCATTTTTTACCACTTGAAGCTAATTTGATGTGTTTTGGGAGTCCAAGCAACTTTTTATGCCCCCGCACCCGCCGTCGACCTGCGCACCCGCACCTGCCGTCAACCTGCGCGTTCGCTCGTGCCCTCACGCACGTTCGCCGCACGTTAACAGCACGCACTCCGCACGCGCTCCGAACAAAAAAGCCTGGTAGCGGAACGCTACCAGGCTTTTAGCAAAGCTAAGTGTCTAAGCTAGATCTTAGAACTCGACAGGAAGGTCGAAGTAGACGCACTTAAGCAGCTGCTCCATCTCCTCCTGGGTAGGCTTGCGTGGGTTGGAGAGGGTGCAAGCGTCCTCGATGGCAAGGCGAGCAACCTCTGGAGCCTTCTCGAAGAACTCCTTCTCGTCGATGATGGAAGTCTCGGACTTGGTTCCGCCCTCGCCGTAGTTCTTGATGCCCTGTGGGATGTCAAGAGCGTCGTTGATGTCGCGAATCTTCTGGACAAGTGCCTCTACCAGCTCGTCCTCAGTGTTACCCTCGAGGTGCAGGATCTCCTTAGCAATGAATGCATAGCGAGTCTTTGCACGCTCGTCGCGAGCGTTAAACTGGATGACTTTGCCCAGGTACATAGCGTTTGCGCAACCGTGGATGATGTGACCACCAGAGAATGCAGCGCCGGTCTTGTGAGCCATGGAGTGAACGATGCCCAGAAGGCCAGAAGAGAATGCAATACCAGCGAGGCACTGTGCGTCATGCATGTGCTGACGTCCCTCTTTGTCGCCTGCGTAGGATTTTGGCAGCCACTCGACAATCTCGCGGATTGCGTGGAGAGCGTCGCCGTCAGTGTACATGGAAGCGACGGTAGAAACATATGCCTCGATAGCGTGGGTCAGTGCGTCCATGCCAGTGTGAGCAACAAGCTTAACAGGCATGCCGTAAGTGAGCTCAGGGTCAACAATTGCAACGTCAGGGGTGATCTGGAAGTCAGCGATTGGGTACTTAACGCCCTTCTGGTAATCGGTAATGATGGAGAATGCGGTTACCTCAGTTGCGGTACCGGAAGTAGAAGAAATTGCGCAGAAGTGAGCCTTGGTGCGAAGCTCAGGAAGACCAAAGACCTTGCACATGTCCTCAAAAGTGGTCTCTGGATACTCGTACTTGATCCACATAGCCTTAGCTGCGTCGATTGGGGAGCCGCCGCCGATAGCAATAATCCAGTCTGGCTGGAACTCGCTCATCTTAGCAGCGCCGCTCATAACGGTCTCGACGGAAGGATCGGACTCAACACCCTCAATGTGAGCAACCTCAAAACCTGCGGACTTGAGGTCATTCTCGATGTCATCAAGGAAGCCGCCGCGACGCATGGAGCTGCCGCCGGAAACAATAACTGCCCTCTTACCCTTGAGGTTCTTAACCTCGTGACGAGCACCCTCGCCAAAATACAGATCGCGTGGATTAGTAAAACGTCCCATAAAACCTCTCCTTAACTATGTGCCGCTTTCCTAAGCGGCTAGCGAAGCCATTCTTCGCAATTACTTCGTCTCAACATTTCTATTTTAGCTCATTTTGAACACCTGTACCAAAATGAATATGCCATTTTATGCGATATCGTTCAGAATTTATGCACTCCCCTGACAGGAAACTGACACCCGTCTGGCGAGAAACCCGTCCACTCCAAACATTTCCGCCTGCCGTTTACAATCTTCTTACGACGCTCGCGGAGTTGCCCTGCACACCCCAATAACCTGCGATATCATTACCTAAGAGAGAAAGGAATCATGTGGCGTTTGACCCAGTAAAAGAAAACTACCAGCGGCTTATCCTCCGCTTTGCTCGCACGCAAGTCAGCGACGAGGACAGTATTGCCACGCTGATGAAGGACTTCAACTGGCGATTCTCCAACGACCGCAATTCTCTCCCCCAAACAGACGAAGATCGCGCGTTCAATCTGGTTGCGCAAGCAGCCGAGATTGTTGATTACCGCCTGCCGTTTGTCGAAGAATCTCAGGCACAGGCCCTTGTCGATCAGGGAAAACGCCTCCTCAACCAGGCTATTCAGTTGGATCCCAACTGTTTTGACGCCCAGCGCATGCTCTACGCCTCAAATAGCAGGCTTTTTGACGCCTACTACCAGTTCCTTGTGGAGAAGCTCCCACAGGTAGAAGCCGCGTGCTACCAGAAGGCACAAGAGTCCTCGCAAGGGCTTCCTGCCGAGCAGGCAGAACTTGCCCAGCGTCTGGCCATCAACCCCTATAAACGCTGGTTGGCAACTCTTTCTTCTCGTGCGCTTATCTGCGGGCGCAACAAAGACGCCATTGCATATGGCGAGAAACTCCTAGAGCTTGACGCTACGGACGCGGCTGATGCTCGTTTTACGCTTGCACTCGCGTACGCAAAACTCGAGGATGAAGACGCCCTCGACAACCTCATGGATCAGTATCGCAAGCTTGATCAGCCTCGCGGGGCAGATGACCCGTGGATTTTGCTGGCCCGCCTGGCCATTCACTTCAAGAAACGTGAGCTGGTTGAGGCGGAACACTACCTTGATCTGCTGATTAAGCGCTATCCAGAGGCAACGCTTTGTTGCTTCGTGCAGAAGGATTTGCCCGAGGGAGAGTTCTCTCGTCTCAACGTACTTCCCTATTCTGAGGACGAGCTCATCATTGCCATCGCAGAGGCCACCGTGCTGCTGCAAGAAGGAAATGACCTGATAGGACGCGGTGTTCTTGGTCGTTGGCTTGCAGAACAAGTTAGGGCCAGAGACCCAAAGACCGTTGAACTTGCAGAAAAAGAGCTGCAAATGCAGGCAAACGCCTTATTCGCTTCGGCAGATTCGTTCCCCGATGGTCCGGGCGCCGCTCCTGGCGGTCCCGTCGGCCCCGGCTTCCCTGGAGGTCCCACTGGTCCGCGACCAAGTGGACCGCATATCGACGGGCCAAATAATCCACACTCAGGTGGTGATGCAGAGTGATTAAGCATTCCGCTAACGATATGATCAGTGAGCAGGTAGACCGCTTGGTGACCAAGTGTGCGCAAGAGAAGAACATCGTATCTGATGCCGCTCTCTATGAGTTGAAACTTGCGGTAGAAACTTCGCCTAAAGACTTTATTTCTGACGAAGAAGAAAAGGCTTTTGCTCAATATGTCAATGTCATTGGCAAGTATCAGGCTGGAATTACTAAAGAAATTGATTCCGATGCTGACTTCTTCTCAAGCCGCATGGACCTGCTTAACCTTTTGCATAATCAGATGACAAATATTACTGAAAACCCAGCTCTTGCCAACACAGGTATCAACCTTGAAGCCCAGCGAATCCTTGCGCAAATCTCCAACAATCATCCTGCGGCAATCCTCAACGACTTACTTGACCTGCAAAAAGAATTTGACCCTATCTTTAAACCAAAGCTGGAGCAGACAAAGCAAGAGCAAGGTGATACCTGGAGCTGTGCTGAAGCTCGACCACTTTTGCGCCTCTACGCACAGATTGCCCAGGTAGCAACCGATTGCGCCTGCTTCAAGCTCTCCAAAAAAGCCTGCGAAGATCTCTTGTTCTTCTCGCCAACAGATTTGCTGGGCGCACGTTTTACCTTGGCATATGTGCTTGCTCGCCTGGAAGACGAGGAGGGGCTCCATAAGCTGGACGAGAGCTGTGGATATCAGTCCAATGCTTGGATGCGCCTAGCATTTACGTTGTTGTTCTTCAAGTTAAATCGCATGCCCGCGGCAAAGCGTGCGCTAAAAGGTTTTGTTAACCTCGGCGAGGGAGCGGCGTATGCGCTGCTCAGGCCGTCTTTTGTGGATCTTTACATTCCGTGCAGAATCAATTTCTCGCCTGATACGTTTGCCGAGAACGTTATCGCAGTTCACGAGGCCGAGGCGATTATCGCCGACGTGCCGGAATTTATTTCGTGGGCTGAGTCGGTGCCCGGCGTAACTCAGAGCGCTCGCGACTACGCGTTTAAGGCCGGGCTGGACTGGTGGGAAAACGAAGAATAGATGAAAGCCCAAAATCGCTTCGTTTAGCCCTAGAAATCTGCAGCATCTTTGCTATACTTTTTCTTCGCGTCCCCATCGTCTAACGGTTAGGACATCGCCCTTTCAAGGCGGCAATACGGGTTCGATTCCCGTTGGGGGCACCATAGAACGCAAATCCCAAGGCGGCACATGCTCCCTTGGGTTTTTGTTTTTAGCACCTTGTTTTCTCAAACCTTCATTTAACAGTTGGCGAGAAGAACCTCTTGTAGGCTCTCAACCGATAGTCCAGCGCGCACAAGAATATTGTAGTGAACGTCTGCCTCAAGATACGTATCGGGCATACCTAAACGTAGTACCTGCGGACATGCACCTGAAGCGCTAAGCTGCTCGAGAACGGCGCTGCCAAATCCACCCAAAATGCTGTGCTCTTCAACCGTAATAATCACGTCAGAGTTCTGACAGATTTGTGTCAGAGAAGCGTCAAGTGGTTTGATACTCGATACGCCGTAGACCTCGATGCTTGTTCGAGCGGCAGTGGCTTGCTCAGCGGAAACCTGCTCTGCAGCTCTCTGAGCTGCTTCGACAACTCGGCTGGTTATCGCACCTGTTGCAAGTACGGTCATGCGCTTCGGCTGAGTGACGATTGTGGCTTCAGTATCTGCTGCTTCGGCAGTCACCACGTCGTCTACGCCTGCCGTGTCCACCGCGCAAGCTGACTCAAAGAGTTTCTCGACACCAGATGTATCAAAAACGTAACCATTTGGATGCAGATTAACGCCATCGCACGAGGTCATACGCACGTAAGCTGATCGTGGATGCTTTGCAAGCTCCATGAGCGTTGCGGCGAGCTGGGCATTATCAACCGGATTGAACACAGAAAGTCCCGGGATGGTCCTGGTAACCGCAATATCTTCCACCGCCATGTGAGATGGTCCTGTAGCTGCGGATTCGCAGCCAGCGGCAACTCCCACAAGCACCACGGGCGACTTCATCATACCCAAGTTGACGCGAATCTGATCCAGCGTACGAGAGGTCACAAACGTGGCATAGCACGGCGCAAAAACGTGAAAGCCCTCATTTGCGCAGGCAGATGCCACTTCAATAAGGTTTTGCTCCGCAATTCCGCACTGAATATAGCCGTCTGGTCGGAGCTCTCGGAAGCGATCCAGGTTCAAACGGCGACCATAATCGGCAACGGCAACAGTTAGCAGCTCGTCATCCTCGGCAAGCTTACCCATAACCCAGCCGAACACTTCTTTTGTATTCATACCCGCAAGCATCTGCGCTTCTTTCGCAGAAATTTGTGCTGGCTGCAACGATCTATCTAGCATGAGCATGCCTCCTCTGCGACTTTCAGATCAAGCAATGCCTGCTCATAGAGGTCGTCCGTCACGCATGCGTCGTGGAATGAGACGTTATTCTCGGCAAATGAAAGTCCTTTGCCCTTGATGGTGTGCGCAATAATCGCGCGAGGCCTTGAAGTTTGCTGCTTTAATGCGTCGTACAGCGCAAGCACATCATGTCCGTCTACCTCGACAGACTCAAAACCAAACGCATCAAACTTTCTTGCAATTGAACCGGTGTCCAAAATGGACGCACAAGGGCCATCCAGCTGCATGCGGTTCTGATCAACAATGACCGTCACGTTGGAGAGCTGGTTGTGGCCGATAAACGCGGCGCTCTCCCAAATAGAACCCTCGTCGCACTCGCCGTCGCCCAAAATACAAAAAACGCGAGAAGGAAGATCTTTTCTGCGAAGGCTTAGCCCCAGGCCAGCGGCGTAGCCCAAGCCCATGCCAAGGCTGCCACCTGAGATTTCAAAGCCGCGCTGAGGGTCTCGCAGTGGATGCTTAAAGAGGACAGCATCGGGTCCAAAGACTCCGCGGTCAATATCCTCTTGAGAGATCATTCCTGCACGTAAAAGAGCTGGGAATAGCGCCAGCGATGTGTGAGCCTTAGACAGAATCAGGCGGTCTCTAAGTTCCCACTCGCAATCCCTGAGGCCCACCTGCATAACCTTGCTCAAAAGTACGGAGACAATGTCTGCCACGGAACACGCTCCGCCAATGTGGAATGGCGTTGAGCTGTAGCGATGTGCTAACTCAATAATGCCTCGACGCACTGCAAGCGCCTCGTGGCGCAGATCAAACTCAAGCTGCGTGCGCCGGTCAGAGTCTAATTCTGCAGAAGCCAGCGATGCCTCCACGTGCTCTGACTGGCGGACCGAAGAGATGTCCAGAGGTCCAATAGAGTCATCTACCCGTTCAGATACGCCAACAACACTCTGATGCGGAGCAAGCCAAGTCTGGCTCCACTCAATGCAATTACCGTCGGACAGCTCAATTACCTGCTCAAGTACAAGCAAAGCCTCATTTGAAGAACACTGCAGGTAGTCGGCATGGTCTTTACCTGCAATTTGCGACTGATAGCGCATGCGAGAGCGCGCAATCTCTTTTTGAGAAGTTCTTTCAACCGCATCAAAGAGCGACTCATTCTCAAAGTCTGCCTCCTCAAGCTGCGGACAAACAAGCAGGTTAGACCACGATTCCTGGCACACTACCGGCCTATCCGAGACGCTCCTGACGCGACGCAAAAAGAGCACGTCTGAGCCAATGGGAATCTCAAGGTGTTCAGCTACTGCTTGATCTGCAGGGACTACCTGCTTAAACAGGACTTCGGTTCTATACTCAAAGCCGCCGTCTCTGAGCGCGGCTGCAAATGAAAGCACGGTATTTCCTGCTGCATGACGAACGGTGTTTGAAATTACCTGTGTTGCTCGACCTTTTTGAGTGAGTAGCAAACCCTCTTTGACCAGGGATTGAATAGCTTTTCTGATGGTTCCTCTGCTTACGCCGTACTGCGCCATAAATTCGGCCTCAGACGGAATATACGTTCCCGCCTTCCAGTCTTCTGACAGAATTTTGACGCGTATCAAATCTGATAACTGAACATGAAGAGGTGTAGCGGACGACGTATTGAGCCCACCTCTAACCTGTGGAGATAGTGATTCAGTAGCCGCATCTTCAGAAACTAAAACCGGAAAAACTCCTGTCTCAAATGACATAGGTCCTCCGAAGTGAGTAAGAAATTAGTCATGCATACGTTAGGTACAAGACAAGTAGTATACAAGTTTCTGAAAGAGAACAGAATAGTGTCTGCAAAAGAAAGTTAATGGGAAAATGATAGTTAACAAACAAAATCTTTCTTAAGACTCGAAAATAGCCTTCTCTAAAAAATAAATAATCCTCATAGACAATTTGTTTATTTTACTGGTTATACCTCTCTTTTATTAGTTAAGGTTACCCTCACCTTATCTTTACGAACGTAGGGAACTTTTTGTTATTTAAAAAGCATGCTTGGCAACATTAAATAACCAAATGGAGTATCTTGAGAGCAACAAACTATACGATCTCTTACTATTTGGTACAATTCCGAAGCACCTGATTTAGCTAAATAGTTCTTAATTTTCGTAGAAGACAGAGAATCATCTAAAACAGTAAAAATGCCTTTAATACAAATATGTGCTGAAAATTCATCAACTGCATCATCGTTGGATTTCCTTGCAGTCACAGAAGCATCAAGCTCAACAGAGCTCAAATTACTATCATTGTTAGTTGAAGCCTCGACACTAATATTAATGCCTACTCTATTTTTATCCTGATCTTCATTCTCATCTTTTTGCTTTAAGTTAACCTTATATGAAAAATCTAAAAAGTCATAAGAACTTAGTATAATTGGAGCAACTTCAACGGTTACTTCTCTCATTAATTACCCCCTAGTCTAAAACGATAATAGAATCCTTATTGGTTTTCTGAGGCCGCTTATATTCACCATATAATGTGAATTCAAGTTTCGTCTGATAGCCTTTTTTGTTTTTCGGATGAACCTCAGCTTTGTTCATTAAATAATTAACAAAATCGGGACAATCACGTAATGCTTCTATTTCTCTACTTGTTTGAGCTGAAGGCGCAAACATGCCAGTTTCCCATCTAGAAACAGTTGGATGCGAAACTTTCAACATCTTTTCGAGCTGTTGTTGTGTCACTCCTAAGCGGCTTCTAATAGATTTTATTTCTTGTGGACTTAAAATTGCGTGAGCTTTTCTATATTGCTCCCACAAATATTCATTGAGCTTATCAGCCATTTCTAAACTAAGCTCATACTCCCCACAAACAGGACATTCGAAGCGCTCTATACCTCGTACCGTATATTTTTCACCATTTATTTCTTCTATAAATGATGAGTCAGTTTTTATTAGTTCATGACCACACTCAATGCATTTCATGACTCTCTCCTCTATGCATTAATACCATCATACTTAGATGAAAGAACTAATACGGTAGAGTTTTCTTCAATAAGAAACTTAACGTACCATTCATTTTCCTCATATGACGTTTTATATACGTCTCCATAACATCCAGGAAACGTATCTAGTTTGATGCTTTTGTAGAAGTCTTGCTCACTAAGATTACTAATCAAGCCTTTTACAAATGCCTGGATCCTTATGTAACCATGATTTCTGAGCCACTCTGATACTCTTCTAGTAACACGTATATCCCCAGAAGAACAAAGTCCTTTAACCCTTCGTAATTCGTACGATGGCTTATTTTCAGATTTCCTCACTCCTCCTTCTTTCTTTAAAGATTAGCGTTACGCTAACAAAACTACAACATTTTTATTGAAAATAAATTTATAAGTTTCAAAATCAAATATGTTCAAGCATCAAACGAGATCCCCAATGAATGAAATAGAGTAAATATTATTTTTGACTTGCGAGGCCATCTAACTCTATTGTCTCCAGCAACTTCTATTTCAAGAATTGAATCTAAGGAAACACCGTAGAGTTTAACCAGCTGGATAAGGGAGTTTAAATCAGGATCATTTTGGCCTTGCTCCCAACGCCTAATTGTGCCGAGCGGAATACCAGTTTTAGCAGAAACTTCTTTCTGTGTAAGCCTACTTTTCTCTCTTGAGCTCCCAAGAAAGGAAGCTACACAGCTATTTTTACGTGCCATAATAACTACCTTTCTTACTATATTTCTGCATTATAAACTTTATTTGATAGAACTTTTATATATCAAACTAAATCTTGTCCCATTTTTGTCCCATGAGCTGACTAGCGAGTTAAGTTTTACCAGGTCAAGAGCTATACACTCTTCACGTTCAATAAAGCCAAATACTTAAATATTTTCTGAAAAACCGCAGCTAAAACGCTATTTATTCTGCAACAAAAGTGGTAGGGGCGGCGGGACTCGAACCCGCAAGACCGAAGTCGAGGGATTTTAAGTCCCCTGCGTCTGCCAATTCCGCCACGCCCCCGGATATGTCTAGCTATTATGCCACTACTTTTTATCTAGCGGGCGCAAAATTGGCTGCCAAATCACAGGCGACTGCTTTCCCTGGTGAACGGCAGCAGCAGTTATCACTAGGCCAAAGAGCAGGTCACTTTCGCTTACTACCAGGTGTTTAAAACCCGAGTTCTTCATCAATTCTGCAAGCAAAATAGTGCCCGCGAGCATGACGGGTGCGCGTTTTGCCTGAAGTCCCGTTATGTCTTCTCGCTCCTTCAGCGTTTTGCTGGCGAGAAGCCCCTCTATCTGCGACACCTCATCAATCGAGATGTGATTGAGGTGAACTTTTGATGGATCGTACGGGTCAAGGTGGTCCCTAATGGCGATGAGACTGGTTGCGGTTCCGCCAACGCCAACCAAAAGCTCTGGCGCTGCACACTGCTGTTGAGCTCGGCCGATAGCCTCGGACATCATCTGGACTGCCATTTGGTGAGCTCCATCAATATCCTCGGCTGAAGGGTAATCTGCCGACAGATTAAAACGCTCGGTCAGGCGCCTGCAACCAAGGTCAACGGACTCGACAAAGTTGATGTCGAGCTGCTGTCCTCCAAGCTGCTGGTCTACGGCTTGGGTGGCGGACTGACCTACGCCTTGGACCGCAGACTGACCTGCACCCTGAGCTGCGGCTTGTCCCACCAACGTGCCAACGACCAGCTCAGTTGAGCCGCCACCGCTGTCGGCAACAAGAATGCGGTGATTCTCAAAGTCGTGAGAGACGCCCAAAAATGTGAGCGCACCTTCAATCTCACCTGGAATAATCATGGGTTCAAGTCCCAATGAGGCCAGACCCATTCCCAGGTCAGGAGCATTTTCTGCATCGCGAGCAGCGCTTGTGAGCGTGCATACAACTGCCTCAGCGCCCTCTTTTCTCGCGTGATCAACATAAGAAGAAACGCAACCAACGCAACGATGAATCGCCTCAGGTAGCAGGCGTTTTGTTTTATCAACGCCTTCGCCCAAGTTGACAATCTCGGTGTATTTGGCCATGCGAATGACGCGGCCATCCTCAACCTGCGCAAGCGCAAGTCGAGCGGTTACGGTTCCAATATCAATTGCAGCTAGAAGCATTAGTGCGAGTTTCCGTTATCAGACTTTGAGTTGTTGGCGTCTGATCCTTCAGAAGAGCCGCCCTCTCCAGAGTTTTTCTGCTCATGAGATTCTCCTGGGGCAGGTGCAGACGTAGGATCATCAGAGTTTGCGCTCTTAGGAGCCTCAGTATTGCCGGAATCACCTGGCGTAAAACCAAAAACAAAGTCTCCCACCTTGATGTACCAAGGATAATCAGGACGCTGAACGGTATTCTCGTCCTTCTTTTTATCAAGGCCTTCCACGCGCGCAGATTCCTCGCCACCAGAAACCAGGCCCTGCTTATGGGCCTCATCTATGATGCCCTCTTTTGTCTGCAGGCCCTGAACCTCGGACTCAAGACGTTTTTGATCTTCCTCAAGCTTCTGCTGATTTAGCAGCAACTCATCATGCTCGCGAACAGCGTGGTAGTAGCCACGAATTGGCGGATACAAACCCACAAGCAGGAAGATTACAACGCCGAGAAACGCAACAAGCTTGGTGTGGTTACGAGCAAAATCAAGCGTGTTGTCCTTAAGCTCTACCAAAGAAGCTACGCTGAACTGCGGTTTATTAGTTCTTTCGGACTGCTGACCGCGCTCGGCCCTATGGGTGCGCTCAGACTTCTGCGCACGCTCGGACTGCTGGCCTCGCTCAGCCCTCTGAGTTCTACCAATCTTCTGAACTGGAGCAGTTCTTTTAGACTTTGTGTCCTTGGAACTTTTCTGAGAAGAGGTGTCTTTTGAAGCCGCGGCGTCTTCTGGGGCCGTCGCAGGCTTTTCAGACTCAACAGCCTTTGAGTCAGATTCAGGCTTCTTATCTACCTGGGGTTTCTCGGCCTTTTTAGATGAAAATATTTTGAGAGCACCAGAGGTATGCTCCGCGCCAGTCTCTTTAAGAGGCTCAACGGAACGCTTGGTGGACGTTGTTTTTCTTTTTGTACCACTCTTTTTAGTGGTGTCTTGACTCATCACGGATCTCATTTCTGGTTTGTTTGGTGATGCGTCGCAACAAATTGCAACATCTTTATTATGGCAGAGGCAGCGCCGATAGCCCTGCCTCAGTTTGGAATTTCATCGTTTCAGCGAATAGAAGTTATCAGCTTAGCGACAACTCGTATGTCCTGCAACGTGGTTGGTGCAGCTCATTTGCGCAGGTCATCTACACAGTTCATTTACGCATCAAGATGACGCTTAGCTTCTTGCCACAAATCTTCTTGAAGCTCGGGTTTCTCGTCAAGAGAAAAGCCTCTCTTAGCAGCGGCTTTCTCCATGTACGACCAGCGAGCGCGGAACTTCCTACAGGCACTCATCAGCGCTTCTTCCGCGTCAACGCCTTCCCAACGAGCAACGTTTATCAGCGCAAACAAAATGTCGCCAAACTCGTCCGTTTTCTGCTGCGTTCCTGACGCTTCGGCGTCAAATTCCGCGCGCTCCTCGGCAACCTTGTCCCACACGTCAGCGACAGATGCCCACTCAAAGCCCATCTTTGCGGCGCGCTTTGAGATCTTCTGGGCTTGCATGAGCGCAGGTAGAGACTGTGGAACCGAGTCGAGAAGACCCTCGGTATGCACGGTGTCTTCTGCGCTGGCACGCTCCTCAGCCTTAACGCTCTCCCACACGTCCAAGACGGCCGCAGCCGACGACGTTGAACCAGCTTCTGGTCCAAATACGTGCGGATGTCTGCGCACCAGCTTCTGGTTGAGCGCTCGGCACACGTCGTCGATGTCGAAGCCCGCCTCGCGGTTGCCAGCCGTGCCCGCCGCGCGATTGCGCGCGCCGCCCTTCTCGGCACCGTCTGCGCCGCCGCCCACTACGCCGCTGTCCGCCTCAATCTGCGAGTGAAGAACTACCTGCTCAAGCACATCGCCAAGCTCTTCCTCAAGATGCTCGGGAGAGCCCTCAGCAATAGCCTCGACCGCCTCGTAGGCCTCCTCAATCATGTTCTTTGAGATGGACTGATGCGTCTGTTCCTTGTCCCAAGGGCAGCCATCCTCCTGGCGAAGGCGCCAGATGGTTCTGACCAGACGGTCAAACTCCGGATGCGTCTGAGGTGCGCCCAAACGAACCTTTGTTTCTTCATCAACTGCGGCTGCTAGCTGGGCGATCTTCTCGTCAGATGTCATGTAACTTATTGCTCCTCGGGATACAGGAAATTCCAATCATTGCGCAGGCCAGTCATGAGCTCCATAACGTCCTTTGAAACCTCAAGCTGCGCCTGAGCAGAAGCGTCTCCTGCAACAGCGGCCTCCAAATCTGCCAGCACGTATGCCAGAGCATCAGCGGTGCGTCCTACCTGGACTTTCTCCTGCTTGCCGTCGTCAGTCCACGTGATTGTGGCAACGTCCGCGCGTGGGTACTCCATAATCTCGATAAAGGCCTTATCCGCGGAAATCATGGCGCGTTTTGGCTGCTTAGAGTGGAGCGTCAGCGCCAGAACAACCATCTGACCTTCGGCGTTTCTGAGCAAAATGCCGTCTGTCTGGTCAACGCCGGTCGGCGCCGGATTCATCATAGAAAGCACGTCATGAGGCTGGCTCTTCAAGAAAAGACGTGCGAGCGTCAGCGAATATACGCCTATGTCCAGAAGGGCGCCGCCGGCAAGCTTAGGATTGAAGAAGCGATTCTCCATGTCAAACTCTTTGTAGCTGCCAAAATTCTCCTGGATCAGGTTGACTGGACCAAACTCGCCCGCTTCCACGCGGCTGACCAGCTCTTTGTAGAGCGGCATGTGCAAAATGGTGCAGGCGTCCATAAGTTGAACACCGTTTTGACGTGCAAGTTCTTCGGCCTCAAGCAGCTCAGCGGAATTGAGCGTAATGGACTTCTCGCACAGAACGTGCTTGCCCGCCTGGAGCGCTTTACGCAGGTAGATGATGTGTGTGTTGTGGGGCGTGGTCAGATACACCGCGTCAATCTCGTCGCTGGCGAGAAGATCGTCGATGCTGTCAAATACACGCTTTACGTGGTGTTTTTGAGCAAACGCGACGGCCTTTTCCTGCGTTCTGTTGGCCACACCATCGATAGTTCTGCCGACCGAGGCCAACGCCTCTGCCATCTGGTTTGCAATGACTCCACAGCCAATAACGCCCCACCTGAGGTGTGGTGCGGCGAAGATTGTGTCAACGGTGCTCGTGGCGTCCTGCGCGACACCCGTAGCGTGCGCGGATCCCGTGGCGTCCTGTGACGTCTGACCTGATGTTTGGCTCATATTTACTCCTCAACCTCGTCATCGCCACCAAGCTCTTCCAGAACTCCCAAGGCGGCGGGCATCAGCTGTTCTTCATTTCGGTGGAACGGATACGCCAGCTTATGCGTCTTTGGATACACAATAGCACCGCGACCCTTCAACTTGAGGGCTTGTTCGCGAGGAATTTCTACACCCAGATATACCAGGCGTCCATTTGTCAGGCTCACTGACGTTGCGCCTAGACGCTGGGCGCGAATACGCACGCGAGCGCGATCAAACAGATTCTTTCCCGCAAGAGGTAGGGCTCCAAAGCTATTCTCGGTATCTTGCTGAAGCGCATCAACATCAGAAAGCTCTGTAGCTGCGGCAAGGCGGCGATACACCAAAACGCGTCGGTCAACCTCTGGCAGATAGTCCTCATCAAGATAGAAATCTACAGGTAGATTGATGGTCACCTCAGCCTGCTCCAACTCTGCGGACTCTCCGCGAGCCTCGGCAACCGCCTCGCCCAGCATCTGCGTAAAGAGGTCAAAGCCCACACTGGAAAGATTTCCGTGCTGCTCAGCGCCCATAAGAGAGCCCGCGCCTCTAATCTCCAGGTCGCGCATGGCAATGCGCATGCCGCTACCCAGATCCTGGAACTCATTGATTGCGGTCAGACGCTCGGTTGCCTCTTCCGTCAGCGGTAGCTCCGCGGGGAACATAAAGTACGCGTATGCCTGCTGCCTACCGCGACCAACACGGCCCTTGAGCTGGTACAACTGAGCCAGTCCCAAGCGCTGCGAATCCTCGATAATCAGCGTGTTAGTGTGCGAGTTGTCAATGCCAGACTCAATGATGGTGGTGGCCACCAAAATGTCAATCTCGTGCTCCTGGAAGGCAAGCATGACGTTTTCTACCTCGCGAGCGCTCATCTGGCCGTGAGCCACGCCCACGCGAGCTTCCGGCGCCGCCTCCTCCACGCGAGCCACCGCCTCGTCAATAGTGGTCACACGGTTGGACACGTAGTACACCTGACCTTCTCGCTCCAGCTCACTTCTAATAGCTGCGGAAACAAGGTCTGGGTTGTACTCGCCCACCATCACCTGAACAGGTTTTCTGCCAGGCGGCGGAGTCAGAATCAGGCTCACGTCACGCACGCCGCTCATGGCCATCTGCATGGTGCGCGGAATAGGCGTTGCCGAGAGCGTCAGCACGTCTACCTGCTCGCGCATGTTCTTGAGCTGCTCTTTGTGCTGCACGCCAAAGCGCTGTTCCTCGTCGATGATAACCAGGCCCAAATCGTGCGGATTCACGTCCGCCGAGAGCAGCCTATGCGTTCCTACCAGCACATCTACGCTTCCGTCCGCAAACCCCTCAAGCGCTTTTTTCTGCTGAACAGGCGTGACAAAACGTGAAAGTACGCTTACCTTCAAATCAAACGGAGCAAATCGCGAGAAAAACGTCTCGTAGTGCTGCTGAGCCAAGATGGTAGTTGGACACAAAATCATAACCTGACGAGCGTCCTGACACGCCTTAAACGCAGCTCTCAGCGCCACCTCAGTCTTGCCAAAGCCCACGTCACCACAAAGCAAGCGGTCCATAGGCTTGCGCGTTTCCATGTCCAGCTTAATGTCTGCAACAGCGCTCTCTTGGTCCGGCGTCAGCTGATACGGGAAGCTGGACTCCATCTCCTCCTGAGCAGGAGTATCCAGCGAAAACGCATAACCCGGCACCGAAGCGCGACGCGTATAGAGGTCTACCAGGTCAAACGCCAGTTTCTTGGCGGACTTTCTTGCCCTGTTAGTAGCGCGCGACCAGTCTGCCGTGTTAAGCCTGGTCAGGCGCGGATTGTTGCCGTCGGGTCCCACATAGCGCGTGATGCGGTCAACTTGCTCCAGAGGCACATAGAGTTTATCGTCATTGGCGTACTCAAGCAGGAAGTAATCACGCTCTCTACCTGCGACTTCTTGGCGCACAATGGCCGTAAAGTGAGCAATACCGTGCGTTGCGTGGACAACGTAATCGCCCGGCTTAAACGGGAAGGTCACCGTTGTGGGGTCAATGCGCTTGGAACGCTTCTTGTTGCGAGCGCTCCTGGCTGTCAAGTCCGAGACAGAAAGCACTGCTAGATTAGCTGTTGGAATGATAATTCCCGCCGGAACAGGCGCGTCGGTAAACGTGACACGACCGCGCTTGAGTGGTGCGTAGACTCCGTTTTGGTCCGACTCGTTTTCAAGCGCCGTTCCCAGCGACTCCTCAAACGGAATGGACTCGTCCGAGAAAAGCAGCTTGAGATGCTCGCGAGCTGCACGATCTGGCACCGCAAACACCACAGCGTCGCGATCTTGCACCAGCTGCCTCACGCGGCCCAAAAGCTTTGTGTCCGAGCCTGCAATAGACGGCTGCACCACAGAAAGTTCTGACGTTACCGCAGCTCCCGTGCGCAAAAGTGACGAGAAGGACAAGCGCTGCTGTGAGCCAAAGTCCATAGCCTTGGGATCTGTATACAGACCATCTAGTTTCACTTTTGATGCTGCTGCGGATGCAGAGATTTCATCAAAGGCGCGCTGGCAATCATCAAACAACGAGCGAGGCTCCGCAAGAACTACCAGTGTCTCTGAAGAGATATGCTCAAGTGGGCTGGCAGAACCTCCGTATAGTACGGGCAGATAGCGTTCAAGTGTGGGAGCTTGGGCTCCACGCTGAATAAGCTCCAGGTCAGCGGCGAGTGTAGAGTTTTCTTGCGCACGCGTATAGAGCGCCTCTTCTGCGCGGCGAATGGTCTCTTTGGTAAACGCAAGCTCTCTAGCTGGAGCAACGGTAACCTCATCAATGGCGCCGATAGTCTGGCCGGTAGCTGCCACCATACGCCTGATGCGGTCAATCTCGTCTCCGAAGAACTCAATACGCACGGGACTTGTTGCCTGAGCTGGGAAGATGTCAACCGTATCGCCGTGAATGTGGAAGGTGCCTGGCGCATCAACCTCGCCTGTGTCCGCGTATCCCATGCCCACGAGCAGTGAAGCAACATCCTCAAAGGGGACGTCGTCGCCAACGGTAAACGTTGCAGGAAGAAAATAGCCCGAACCAACAGGGGGAACTCTGCGCATCAGCGCGTGGGCGCTTGCGACTACAATGACCTTCTCGCCAGCGGAAAGCTTGGCGATGGCGCGACACCTGGCTCCAATGAGGGCATCGTCCGGCGTGGTGTCCGACCAGGGGCGATCCTTGCGGTTGGGATAGCGCAGCACGGCGTCGTTACCCAGCCACGCAGCCAGAGAGCGCGCCGTGCGGTCCGCAGCGTCCTCTCCCGCAACGACCAGCAGGCACGGGCGGGGATTCTGCGCCCAGAGCGCAGCCAGCATCAGCGGACGAGCGCTTTGCGAGAGGGACAGCGTGGCGTCTGATCCGCGCGAAAGCTCTCGTTTCAGCTTCTCTAGCTCGGGTGCGCTCAGTAGTTGGGCTGCAACTCTATTGATAAACACACAGTCTCCCGCCATGCCGCTAAGCCCACATGCAAACGCATGTGGGCTACACCAAACCTTACTGGGCGCGCGCTGTCGCCGCAACGCACAGCCGCGCAGCCGGCGCTCTTGCCGCAACGCCCGGCGACGCACAGCTGCGTCCGATGCGCACCGACGACGCCCGACCACGCAGATTTGATAACTTTTCAATTGGGCTGTTATTGTAGCCGTTATGCAGCTATTTTGCTATTCTCGCCCCACGTGATAACGTAACTACATACTGGGTACACATAGAAGAAATTGAGGAGAAGTTATGCCCAGAGAATCAAAGAAAGTCAAGGTAGAACGCGGCATTGAGCTGTGCCGACGCATGCACGAGCTCTATCCAAGCGTCCAGAGTGCGCTGGATTACCACGACGCGTTTACCCTGCTCATAAGCGTTATGCTTTCGGCGCAGACTACTGACGCCGCGGTAAATAAGGTCACGCCCGAGCTGTTTCGTCGCTGGCCAGACGCGCCATCTATGGCGGCCGCCAATGCCGTCGAGGTCGGAGAGGTCATCCAGACTATCGGCTTCTGGCGCGCAAAGGCCAAGCACTGCGTGGAAACCGCCCAGATTCTGCTGACGGAGTACGGCGGAGAAGTCCCTGGCACCATGGAAGACCTGATCACGCTCCCGGGCGTCGGTCGAAAGACCGCAAACATCGTCCTCAACAAGATGTTTGACGTGGTCGACGGCATCGCGGTGGACACGCACGTGTACAGAATCTCCAAGCGCTTGCGCCTGAGCTCGGCTTCCACGCCGTTGGCTGCCGAGAAGGACCTGCTCGCGCTTCTCCCCCACGAGCTCTGGAAAGATGTCAACGAGGAGTGGATTCACTTTGGGCGAGAAACCTGCACCGCTCGCAACCCCAAGTGCGTCGGCTGTCCCATGAGCGACATCTGCCCTTCCTACGAGCAGCCCAACCGCTGGTTCAAGGGGTAAGCACGGGGCCCGGCATGCTGGTCCGGCACTGAGCTGCGAGCGCACGGGTTTCTCGCCAGACGGGAGGGAATGCAGAGGTTTGCACTCATCGAGCCTGAAAAGCGAGCCTGAAAAGTGCAAAGAATCTGTGTTTAGGACACAGATTCTTTGATGAAATCAGGCAAAATCCACCGATTCTTTTACATTTTCAGGCAAAAGGTACAGATTCTTTGCAGAAATCAGGCGCGACCCGAGCGCACGGCGCGCCTGGCGAGAAACCCAATCTCCCCGCAACATCCACGCACAAAAATACCCGCCAGCAGGTCATTAACTTGCTGGCGGGCATATTTTTAACGCACTAGAAGGCTGAGCTGCAGCTTCACGCACTTCCGCGCCGGTCGCGCGCTTACGCGGCCCTTACAGCCGCACGGTCGCGCAGCTCAGAGCACCTGCAACTTAGTAGTTGAGGGACTGCTCCTCGAAGTATGCCTGTGGGTGACCGCAAACTGGGCAGACCTTTGGTGCAGATGCGCCAACGTGCAGGTGACCGCACTTGAGGCACTTCCAGACCTTAACGCCCTCGCGCTCAAAGACCTCGCCGGACTCAACGCGCTCAAGAAGCTTCTGGTAACGCTCGTCGTGAGCCTTCTCGATGTTGCCGACAAGACGGAACTTAGCAGCAATCTCTGCGAAGCCCTCCTCCTCAGCTACCTTAGCGAAGTCAGCGTACATGGTGGTCCACTCGTAGTTCTCACCAGCTGCTGCGTCCTTGAGGTTCTCTGCAGTCTCTGGAACCTTGCCGCCGTGGAGATACTTGAACCAAAGCTTTGCATGGACCTTCTCGTTACCAGAGGTCTCGGTGAAGATGTCAGAAATCTGCTGGTAGCCATCCTTGGAAGCCTGTGCTGCATAGTAGCTGTACTTGATGGATGCCTGAGACTCACCAGCAAAAGCTGCCTCGAGATTCTTCTTTGTCTGCGAATTCTCAAAATCTACTGCCATTTTTTCTCCTCTCCCGCGTTAACGAGTGGCACGTTAACGCACGTCAAAGCGCCTGGGTAGCGCCATGTTAAGCGCCTGGGTAGCGCCGTGTTACCTTTGGCAAACAAATGCAAATGATAATCATTAGCATTTATGCTCATATACTGACCCCTCAGTCAGCATTAAGCATTATAACCATTTATGGCAACCAATATTCATTATTTTTCTGACAAAAGCCTTCCTTCGCAAGTTCTTCAAGTAAGCCAAGGGTAACCTGCTCATCAAGGGTTTCTCGCCCGGCGTTGACTTCAATCTGACAGAGTTCCTGGTGAAGCGTCTCAAACTCCGCTCCACCCTCGTCTTTGTGGGCGAGAAGAACGCGCAAGAGCTCGGCTCGCTTCTGTCGATGAGATCCCTCAAAGCGCGACTGCTTGACGTGGCTTTTGGACCTTCGTGAAGGGTTGGGAATGGTTTTCTTCAGGTACGCGCCATAGTCGAGAAGAGCGTAGTACCAGCTACGTGGCGTGAGCTCCGTCTCGGCAGCCCCGGCGGCGACTGCGTCCGCGGCGTTCGCAACACTCGCAGGACACGTAAGCTCTACCAGCGGGACTAGCTCGGAATCTGGAACGCCTTCTGCCTGGGGATACAACTCATGCAGGAAGACCGTGCGCACGTTGGTCTCCAGGTAAACACCGTGCAGGTTAAACGCAAACGCACGAATACCAGCCGCAGTAGCTGGACCAATGCCTGGAAGCTTTACCAGCTCCTTTGGATCTTGTGGAAAGACGCCGCCGGTCTCAGAAATTGCCTGAGCAGCTCGATGCACGGACAAAGCACGACGGTTGTAGCCCAGGCCCTGCCATTCTTCAAGCACGTCCGAAGGCGCGCCGGCAGCCAGCGCATCAACCGTTGGGAAGCGCTCCAGCCATCTCTGCCAGCGGCCATCTACACGGCTGACCTGCGTCTGCTGAAGCATGACCTCAGAAATCCAGATGGCATACGGGTCGTACGTACGACGCCAAGGCAAGTCGCGATACAGCTCGCGGCCTTTCTTTGCCACGAACTCGACAAACGCACGCAACTCAGGTGTGAGCTCTGCTCCGCCGGATGCATCAGCGTGCTTGTCAATCGAAACTTCCAGACCTTCGTTCATCTTTGTATGTGAGATTTTCTTATCGATTAATATTAAACTCGTACGGCTTTTTCTCAGCAGAAATAACCTCACCGTCAAGCAGGTTATCAAACGTGCCTGCAGTAATCTCGGCCTCAATAGCGGCGGCAGCATTCTGGATAATCTGCTCGTTACGCTGGGCATTCTCGTTCTTTACCAGCTGGAATTCACCCACCATCTCTGGCATAAGGCCCTCTACAACAACTTGATGCAAGGATACGGACGCAAAGAAATTACGCAAGGTTTTCTCGGCACTGCACCAAAGAGGACTAAAATAGCAAGAATTGCGACGAGGGCAAGGCTCGTTATTAGGACCAGCCCATTCACAGCTAGAGATGAAAACAGGCCCTTGAACTGCCTCAACAATGTCAAGAACACTCACCTCAGTAGGATCAATGGCCAACATCATGCCACCGTGAGCGCCGCGCGTGCTGACAATTACTCCGGCAAGGACCAGGTCATGCTGGATTGAGCGAGCAAAGGAGTATGGAATATCGTTTTCTTCTGCAGCGTCGCGAACAGAAAGAAGCTTCTTTGGGCTTCTCACCAGCGAAGAAAGCATGCGGATTGCATAATCAGTTTTGCGTGAAATTTCCATTGGCTCTCCAAGTACCCCTCTTGCGTCCGCTTGAGGGACTGCTTTTCTCACTTATCTGGCTTGTAACCAGGTTTATCGTTGCTACCAGTTCAAAATTTTCCAGCCGCGCTTGTTTGCAAGCCTGGCAAGCGTTGGACCAGGGCAAACGGCACACGGCGTTTGTGCTGCCGATAAAAGCGTTGCGTCCGAGTAATGATCGCCGTACGCGTACGCAATCTCCCAGTTGCCCTCGCCAAAACGCTGGTTGCACCACTCGGTTGCCGAGACCAACTTCTGAGCGCCCTCAATCACGGGGCCGTCAACCTTGCTGGTATAGTGCCCGTCTGCTCCCACCTGCATCTTTGTGGCGAGAAACGCGTCCACTCCCAGCTTTTGGGCGGCCAATTCCGCGATAGGTTCAAACGTTGCTGAAACCAACAACACACAGCAACCCTCTGCCTGCCGACGACGCACCTCTTCCAGCGCTTGAGAGCGATACATCGCCTCAATTACCTCGCGATGAAAATCGTGCATTACGGCATTTGCAAACTCCACGCTATACTGCGTAAGCGCACCAACAACCATCTCACGAGCCTCTTCCTGCCTTTGAGGAAGGTGCAGCTTGTAACGGATTCCCCACCACAAAAGCTTCAGCGTACGAGAAATTGAAGACAGGTGACGGCGGAGCAAATACGCAGAGAACAAGAGTCCTGACTGTCCAGAAATGACGGTTCCGTCAAAATCAAAAACAGCAATTTTCTTGATCGAATCTAAAGTGTGTTCTGTGTTAGCAGATTCTGCGGATATGGAATTTGCACTATCGCATTGCGACAGCGCATCCAAAGTATTCTGATCCCGCACAATCCACCTCACTTTACCTCTGCATTTAAATGTTTCTTCAGCAGAAGCACTTAGATACATTCTGATGTAAAGATAGCACACAATGCTTTATTTTCTGACTTGGTTTCAATAAATTAAAGATGTAATTTAAATCTTTTATGCTGGACTTTTTTACTAATGAAAAAGCCCTCCGAAGAGGGCTTGAACATGCAATGGCGGGATATGCGGGGCTCGAACCCGCGACCTCCGACGTGACAGGCCGGCGCT
>ERZ773055.394-NODE-394-length-27844-cov-6.428371_pt1 | contig 27844 bp, 29 predicted proteins | sample MGYA00580515_ERZ773055 | MGnify/ENA primary metagenome ERZ773055 (study PRJEB29015, sample SAMEA2737993) | human oral metagenome | biome: human oral; feature: human-associated habitat; material: dental | place: China | collected 2064 ...
TAATATTAAACAAGAAGCCCATGGCTTGAAAGGGCCAGACGAGCATATTGAGATAGGTAATAAAGGTTACGATTTGTCCAACCGTCAGACTCCCTTCCTGAACAAATAGTCCACCGAAGTAGAGCGTCAAGACATAGGAGAGACCGACAAAAAGAAGAGTGGTCGGATCAAACAAAGCACTGTAACCGGCGGAAGTCATATTCTTTGAAAAGACCATTTGATTAGTTTTTTCAAAAGCCCGAATCTCATCTGCCTGAAAGCCAAAAGATTTGGTCACCTTAACCCCTGATACTGATTCCTGAACAAAGTTGTTCAGCTCTGAGAAGCCTTCTTGGGCCTCTTTAAAGGCTTGGTGGTTTTTGCGTCCAATGGCGGAAGTCACTACCACCATAACCGGTAGGGGCAAAATAGCCAAGAGGGTTAAGCGCCAATCAATCATGAAAAACATGCTGACTAGGGTCACCAAGGCTGTCACAGAAGCATCTACAGCAAACATAACCCCACCACCAGCAAATATGGTTACCGCATTGATATCATTAGTAGCATGGGCCATGAGATCCCCTGTCCGATAACGCTGATAAAAAGATGGAGACATGAGCGTAAATTGCTTGAACAAACGGTAACGCAAGATCCGAGCCAACTTATTGGCCGTCCCAAAAATATAGCGTCTCCAAACAAAACGAAGTCCATACATGGCTAGAGCTGCGAGGACCAAAAGGGCAATATCCATAACTAACTGCCCCAGTGTCAGCCTTCTTTTATTGATCAAATCGATCACAAGGCCCATGATTCTTGGAGGAATGAGATTTAAAAAGCTAACCAAGATCAAGGACTCTATCCCGATCAAGTATCGCTTCTTCTCTAAATTAAAAAACCAAGATAATTTCCTCAACAGATTCATCTTATTTCCCCTTTTTGGTGAGTTGCCAGCTACTATCCACTAGAGCAAACAACTCCTCATCAGCAATTGTTCCATCTAAGGGGATACTCACCCAATATTTTTTATTCATATGAAAAGCTGGATAAATCCCCTTCTGCTGGATGAAACGGGCTACTTGATCAGACTTAACATTCAAAACTTCTATTTTCCCAGACTTGCCAGCATCTAGTTTTTTCCAATCAATGGTCATAAAGACACCATACCACTTGAGGGTGTCTCTGTGGCGAATGGCACCGGATTCCGGAGATCTTTCCCACAAATACTCAATCGTCCCCTGATAGTGCAGGGAGATATAGGACATGAGACGCTTGGCTTGAGGATAGAGAAATTCTTGGACCTCAAAACAAGCTTGCCGGATCCTTTCAAGACTTTCCTGACAGGCTTCCCTGACTTGGCCGACGAAATTTCCTTGTAGCTGTTCCAGATGGATCTGGATATACTCGTCTCCTGTATCCTGATCATAGACCTGAAAAGAAATCTTCCGGTCGCAGACGCTTACCTTTAAGAGAAAAGTGTCGGATAAGACTGGGCACTGGTACGCATAGCCTGCTTCTCTCTTTTCAAATCCATAAGCCAATCCCTTTTCTGGCTGAAAGGTGTATCGGTCAAAATAATGCTCTAAAAACATTTCCTCTCCCTTATTCATTTTTGCACTAGAAGAGGCTGGAAACAACGTCCCCAACCTTGATAACAGATCCTCAAAACTACTTCAAGCAGTGATCGTTTCTTTTTTAAAACACGATGCGCGTGCCATGCAGTTGACAAACGCCCAATTGCTCCAAAAAGAGCTGACGATTGTCAAGGGTCACACCCCCACCTGGCAGGATCTGAATCTTTCCCTTAGCCGCATCTAATAAACGATGATAGTGTACAAAACGTTGCTCTAGAGGATCACCTGGACTTCCAGCTCGTGTTAAAATGCGGGCTACACCCTGATCAGAAAGCCACTCAATCGCTTCTAGCTGATCTGTATGAGCTAACTCATCAAAGGCCATATGAAAGACCACCTCTGCCTCTCCACAGGCTGCTAGTAAAAGCTGCATGACCCTCTGGTCCAACTTTCGATCGCTCGTCAGCGCCCCCAGCACAAAACAAGTAACCCCTATTTCTTTCGCAGCACGAATATCCGTCAGCATAGCTTCGACTTCCAGATCAGTGTAGACAAAATCGCCACCACGGGGTCGGATAATGACACATAGATCCACAGACTTCTCTCTTGTCAGTTTGATTGCTTCATTGATCACACCTATACTCGGTGTGGTCCCGCCTACTGCCAGGTTGTCGCACAGTTCAATGCGACCTGCCCCAGCAGCAATCGCCTTATCAATAAAAGTTAAATTTTCTGCACAAAATTCAAAGACAAGCATGACAACTCCATTTTCAAAGACTTAAAACAAGGATATACTAATAGTTACCTTAGCATTGCCATTCTCCACTCTCGCTTTTGAGATACTATAGCCTGCTTGAGGGATCTCAAGGGTGATTTGATCACCATTCACTGTGAAGCCGCCTCCATTTTGATTGGATTGATCCTTCAAATAGTTGAGAACCAAGAATTTTGGAATGGGCATTTTCCCTAATTTAGCACCGGTCACGGTCAAATTCATGACATTGTTTTCGACTTGACCGGTCATGGTTAAATCTAGATAGCTATCGACTGGCCCTAATGATACAGGAACTTTGAGGTGAAGGTCATTGCCATCCATTCCTAGTGCCATCTTTTGATAGTCAGAATTGTCAAGGGCGGATCCAGCACTTGTTTTTACGACCTGACTTAATTGTACAGAATTGAGACTTAGCTCAGTTGAGACCCCTTCAGTGCTCACAGAGGCGTTTGAAACTGCATTTTGAGCCAGTTCAATCAAAGAACTCCCTGCCTGCACATTTCTCAGTTGCTCCCCTTCAGGAATAGTTCCAGGGACCAACAAGATCACTAATAAAATAAATAAAACGATCACCATGCCAATCAGGCGTCTCATCCACTTAAACATCTGCTCCTCCAATACGTGTAAAGTTGTATTCTTATTGTACCTTAATTCTAAAGAAATTGCGACTAAGAGGGGCCTTTACAAAGCAAAAGAGACCGAGGAAACCTCGCATCTCTCTGTGCATTATTTCGATTTAATGTAGTTAACACCATCTGCTTTTGGCGCAACTGCTTTTCCAAAGAAGGCTGCCAAGACAACCATGGTCAAGACGTAAGGCGCAATTTGCAAGTAGATGGATGGGATACCTTTAAGCAAAGGCAATTGATTCCCGATAACAGCCAAACTTTGTGAAGCTCCAAAGAAGAGACTAGCCAGCATGGCACCGATTGGGTTCCATTTCCCGAAAATCATAGCCGCAAGGGCGATAAATCCAGGACCTACAATAGTAGTTACCGCAAAGTTAACAGAAACTGACTGAGCGTAAATGGCTCCTCCGATTCCTGCAAGAGCACCTGAGATCATCACTCCTAAGTAGCGCATTCTATATACATTGATTCCCAATGTATCTGCTGCTTGTGGGTGTTCCCCAACTGAACGAAGACGCAATCCAAACTTCGTCTTGAACATGATAAACCAAGCAAAGAATGAAAAGAGAATCGCAACCCAACCAATGATGCTGGCATTGTTGAAGAAGATATCTCCAATCACCGGAATTTTAGATAAGACCGGAATGGATGTTTTCCCGAAGGCAACTTTGATATTATCAGTTTGTCCCTTGTTGTACATCGCTTTAACAAGGAAGACCGCAAGTGGAGGTGCCATCAAGTTCAATACCGTACCTGAGACGATATGGTCAGCACGGAAATGAATGGTTGCCACCGCGTGAATCAAGGAGAAGAGTACTCCAATCCCTGCAGCAACGATCAAGGACAACCATGGTGTCAAATTCCCTAACGTAGGCTCAAAAGTCAAGTTAAAGATAATACCTGAGAAGGCTCCCATAACCATGATTCCTTCCAGACCAACGTTAACAACCCCAGCGTGTTCTGAGTATGCTCCTCCGATACTTGTGAAGATCAGCGGCGCTGCATACACAATCATAGAGGAAACAAGAATACTTAAAATCGTTACAATACTCATTAGTTTGCTCCTCCTTTTTTAGCTGAACGCATCGAGATCATCTTTTCGATAATGTAGTGAGCACATACGAAGAAGATAATGGATGCTGTCACAATTTGAACGACTTCTTCAGGGATGGCAGCTGGCTTCATACCAACTCCCCCAATTTGAAGTGCTCCAAACAAGAAGGCAGCAAATGGAATACCAATTGGTGAATTCATCGCAAGAAGAGCAACGGCCATACCGTTAAATCCAACACTCATCGAGCTGGTTTGAACGTAGACATTTGAGTAAATCCCCAGACCTTCTGCTACCCCACCGATACCAGCAAGAGCACCAGAAATGATCATAGAAAGGATAATGGTCCGTTTTGCAGACATCCCTGCGTATTCTGCCGCATTCGCATTGAGACCAACGGCACGGATTTCAAAACCAAGTGTTGTTTTCTTCATCAAGAACCAGATGACCACCACTGCGATGATGGCAAAGAAGATCCCGATGTTCATTTGTGATTTGTCCGTCAAATTACGCAACCACTCCGTTTGGTAGACAGCGTTGGCTCCCACATCAATGGTTGAGTCCTTGTTTTTCATCAAGGAAGCTGGGAAGCTATGAATCAAGGCATTCCCACCGTAGAGAACAATGTAGTTCATCATAATGGTAATGATGACCTCACTGGTTCCGAGATAGGCACGAAGGAAACCAGGAATCGCTCCAATAAATCCACCAGCGATCGCTGCAATCAAAACGGTCATCGGAATCATTAGTAAGCGAGGCATATTTGGGAAGGAAAGGGCAAACCAAGTCGCCATGATCCATCCTGCAAAAGCCTGACCAGGAAGTCCAACGTTAAAGAAGCCGGCCCGGCTGGCTACTGAAAACCCAAGAGCAACTAAAATCAGTGGCCCCATGGCACGGGAAATATTTCCCCAACTCTTAATCGAACCAAAGGCTTTTTTAAACAGCAATTCATATCCCCAAAGGGCATCATAGCTGAAGGCCCACATAATAATGGCACCCAAGACCAATCCTAAAAGGACAGACACCAATGGAACGGCAATTTGTTTTAAATTCTTATTCATTTGATGCTCCCTCCTTTACTTTTCCTCCTGCCATGAGGATTCCAAGTTCTTGCTTATTCGTTGTTTCAGGGGTTACGATCCCTTGGATCTTCCCATCATGAATAACCGCAATACGGTCAGAAACATTCAAAATTTCATCTAATTCAAAGCTGACAACCAGAACGGCTTTTCCATTATCCCGTTCTTGAATCAAACGTTTGTGGATATATTCAATCGCTCCAACATCCAAACCACGAGTCGGCTGGCTGACGATCAAGAGATCTGGATCGCGATCGATTTCGCGAGCGATAATGGCTTTTTGCTGGTTCCCTCCAGAGAGAGCCTTAGCAGGTACCACTTCACTGGCTGCACGAACGTCAAACTCTTCCATCAACTTCTTGGCATAAGAAGTAATATTTGGATAATTCAAGATACCATTCTTGCTAAGAGGTTCTTTATAGTAGGTTTGAAGGGCAATGTTTTCAGAAATCATCATATCCAGGACCAAACCATCCCGGTGACGGTCTTCAGGGACGTGCCCCACCTTCATTTCTGTGATTTGACGTGGACGAAGTCCTACAACGTCCTTGCCTTTAATCTTGATTGAACCGGATTTTACCTTCCGCAGTCCTGTAATTGCTTGGATCAACTCAGACTGACCATTTCCGTCAATCCCTGCAATCCCGACGACCTCACCAGCACGAAGTTCCAACGAAAGATTCTTAACAGCTGGGACTCCCCGGTTTTCGTTTACAACCAAGTTTTCGATCGACAAGACAACTTCTTTCGGTTCAGAAGGACCTTTTTCAGTCTTAAAGGAAACAGAACGGCCGACCATCATTTCGGCCAAGTCTTGGTTAGTAGCTCCACCAATCTCGACTGTTTCAATCGATTTACCACGACGGATAACTGTGACGCGGTCTGAAACAGCACGGATTTCATCCAACTTGTGCGTAATCAAGATGATCGATTTTCCTTCATTCGCCAAGTTCTTCATGATTGTCATCAATTCTTCGATTTCAGCTGGTGTCAACACCGCAGTTGGTTCATCGAAGATCAGGATGTCGGCTCCACGATAAAGCGTCTTTAAGATTTCCACACGTTGCTGCGCACCAACGGAAATATCCTCAACTTTGGCATTTGGATCTACTGCCAAGCCATATTTTTTAGACAACTCAAGGATATCTTGACTGGCTTTTTTAAGGTCCAAAACACCATGTTTAGTGGTTTCAGAACCAAGGATAATATTTTCAGCAACAGTGAAAGCTTCAACCAACATAAAGTGTTGGTGTACCATTCCAATTCCTAAAGAAGCTGCTTTTGAAGGTGAGTCTAGGTTAACAGTTTTTCCTTTTACCACGATGTCTCCGCTTGTTGGTTCCAATAAACCAGCCAGCATATTCATCAGGGTAGATTTCCCTGCACCATTTTCTCCAAGAAGTGCATGGATTTCACCTTTGCGCAACTGAAGATTAATCTTATCATTTGCTACAAAGTCACCAAATTTTTTGGTAATCTCACGCATTTCGATGACATATTCATGTGTCATGGGGTGTTTCCTTTCAAAATTTTTTTATTTCAATAAAATCTGCTAGGTGACTAACAGATTTTATTGAGACAAAAATGTCTCACTTTAAAAGAAACGGCCCTTAAAGGGAGGGCCGCTCCAATCAAATATTATTTTTCAGGAACTTTAAGAGACCCATCAAGGATTTTAGCTTTAGCATCTTCTACAGCTTTTTTAGCATCTGCAGAAAGGTTGTCAGTTGTCAAATCAACTCCACCATCTTTCAAGCTATAAGTAATCACTTTACCGCCAGGGAATTTACCGTCAGAAGCTTTCTTAGCTAAGTCTTTTACAGATTCTCCGACTTTCTTCAAGCTTGAAGCCAATACGAAGTTAGATTTTTTGCCATCTTTAGAAGTGTATTCACCTTCAGCTTTTTGGTCACGGTCAACCCCAAGAACCCAAACTTTTTCGTCTTCATTTTTCTTCTCGTTCAAGTCTTTAGCTTCAGAGAAGACACCTGCACCAGTACCACCAGCTACTTGGTAGATAACGTCTGCACCTGCAGCGTATTGTGCAGCGGCAATTGTTTTACCTTTAGCAGAGTCACCGAATGAACCAGCGTAGTCTACTTGAACTTTGATAGATGGGTCAACAGATTTAACACCAGCTTCAAATCCAGCGCGGAAACGAGTGATAACTTCACTTTCCATACCACCTACAAAACCAACTTGTTTAGTTTTTGTAGTTTTCGCAGCAGCGATACCAGCAAGGTAACCAGCTTCGTTATCGGCATAAACAGCAGATGCTACGTTCTTTTGTCCTTCAATACGGTCATCGATGATGACATAGTTCACATCTTCGTTGTCTTTTGCAGCTTTTTTAACAGAGTCGCTCAAGGCAAAACCAACACCAAAGATCAATTTGTAGTCGTTAGAAACAGCTTCATCAAGGTTTGTCGCATATTGAGATTCATCTGTTGATTGGAAGTAGTCAAATCCGTTCCCTTTAGAAAGACCGTTTTCTTTACCCCAAGCTTGCAAACCTTCCCAAGCAGATTGGTTAAATGATTTATCATCTACACCACCTGTATCTGTAACAATTGCAGCTTTCAAATCCGTCTTTGCATCTTTATTATCTGATTTAGATGCACGGTTACCACATGCAGCAAGTCCAATTGCTGCGACAGCTACTAGACCAAGGCCTAGCCATTGTTTCTTGTTCATCTCTGAACCTCCTAAATAAGATGTGCAACAAACGTTGCAAGATTAACTATGGTCAAATGACCTTTTTACCAACTAGTCTAAGTTAGTAAAAGAATATGGAAGTAATTCCCTGACCGTCATCACGACCGTCGATTTATCTTTGGCAACAAGCGTTACCTTTAAATCCTTAGAAAAAAATTCTGCCATTACTTGTCGACAAGCTCCGCATGGAGAAACAGGCTGTTCGGTTTCACCGTAGACGATTAACTCCTCAAAGTCTGTGACACCTTCAGAAACCGCTTTAAAAATAGCTGTGCGTTCCCCGCAATTTGTCAAACCAAAACTAGCATTTTCAATGTTCACACCTGTAAAAATCTGACCATTTTTTGCTACTAGTACGGCACCAATTGGAAAATGAGAATAAGGAACGTAGGCCTTTTTACTTGTCTCAATCGCTAGATCAATCAACTTAGTAGTCGCCACTAGCTTTTTCTCCTTTCATAATGGCTACACCAGAAGAAGCTCCGATACGCGTTGCGCCTGCTTCAATAAATGCGACTGCATCTTCGTATGAGCGAGCGCCTCCTGAAGCTTTGACACCCATATTCGGACCAACTGCTTTTCTCATCAAAGCCACATCATGAACAGTAGCGCCTCCAGTTGAAAATCCAGTTGAAGTTTTTACAAAGTCTGCACCAGCTTTTTGGGCTAACTGACACGCTACAACTTTTTCTTCATCAGTTAACAAACAAGTTTCGATAATTACTTTTACAAGTGTGTCACCGCTTGCTTCCACAACAGCAGCAATATCTTCTTCTACCAACACCAGATTTTGAGATTTCAAAGCACCAATATTGATAACCATGTCTACTTCGTCTGCTCCGTTCTTAATGGCATCTTTTGCCTCAAAAGCTTTTACAGCAGGTGTATTTGCACCCAAAGGGAAACCAATAACCGTACAAACCTTAACATCTGTATCTCGTAATCCTTCTGCTGCAAAACTGACCCAAGTTGGGTTGACACAGACACTTGCAAAATCATATTCTCTTGCTTCTTCAATCAATTTTTCAATTTGCTCTTGTTGAGCATCTGGTTTCAAAAGCGTATGATCAATGTATTTATTTAACTTCATTTTCGGTTCTCCTGTAAGTTAAGCGATTACTTCAATAATCTCTTGAACTTTTTTCGGCTCATTACTTATTTTAACATTTTTTTTGAATTCTGTAACTAGTTCTTGTGAAATTTTTTCATTTGCATAAACTTTTGCGACAATTTCACCAATTTCGACTGATTCTCCGACTTTCTTTTCAAAAACAATTCCTGTTTCAAAGTCTAAGGCGTCCGTTTTCACAGCTCGGCCAGCACCCAGTCGCATAGCAAATAAACCAAATTCCATCGCTGGCAATTCAGAAATATAACCAGCTTCATCTGCAGTTACTTCTACAACGTATTTTGCTGAAGAAGGGCGGTACAAATCTTCTAAATCGCCACCTTGCGCTGCAACCATGGCTTCAAATTTTTGAAGAGCTGAACCATTAAATAGATGTTCTCGAACCTCGTCTACAGTTTTTTCGACATTTGCTAAGCTGAGCATGATTTGACCTAATTCACAAATAAATTCTGTCACATCTTCCCGACCTTTTCCTTGCAAAATATCCAAAGCTTCCAGAATTTCCAAACGATTACCAATACTGGTTCCTAAAGGTTGGCTCATATCGGTGATAACAGCAGTTGTTCTACGCCCAACTGCCTTTCCTAAATCAACCATAGTGCGAGCTAGAGCACGCGCATCATCCAAATTCTTCATAAATGCGCCTTCACCAACTGTCACATCTAGTAAAATACTGTCTGCACCAGCTGCGATTTTCTTACTCATAACAGAACTTGCGATTAAAGGAATAGTATCAACAGTCGCCGTCACATCACGCAAAGCATACAACAACTTGTCTGCCTTCACCAACTGATCAGACTGACCAATGACGGATAGTCCAATATCCTGTACTTGCTTAATAAATTCTTCTTGGCTGCGCTCAATTTGAAATCCTTTAATGGATTCTAATTTATCAAGCGTTCCCCCTGTGTGACCGAGTCCACGACCGCTCATTTTAGCAACAGGGATTCCAAAACTAGCTACCAATGGTACTAACACCAGTGTCACTTTGTCTCCTACGCCTCCGGTTGAATGCTTATCAACCTTAACGCCAGATATAGCTGACAAATCAATTTGCTGACCTGTCCCTACCATAGTCATCGTCAAATCAGAAATCTCGCGAGTGCTCATGCCTTTAAAATATACTGCCATTGCAAAAGCTGACATTTGATAATCTGGCACAGTTCCAGCAACATAACCTTCAATTAACCACTTGATTTCATCGCTGGTTAATTCTAAGCCGTCTCGCTTTTTCTGAATAACATCAACTGCTCTCATATTTCCTTCCTACTTCTAAGGATATAATATCCCTTATCTTTTTTTAGAATTTCGCAGTTTCCAAAAACTTCTTCCATCTTGGCTTTGGCACTTGGGGCACCTTGTTTTTTTTGAATAACAATGGTTAAATCCCCACCGTCTAGTAAGTGCGTATAACTTCCTGTAATCACCTCATGAACAATCTGTTTCCCAGCTCGAATCGGTGGATTGCTGATAATATGATGAAATCTCCCTTCTACATTTTGATAAATATTAGATTGAAAAATCGTAGCTAGAACTTGATTACGCTCGGCATTTTGACGCGCCAAATCAAGAGCACGCTGATTTATATCAACAAGCGTCGCTTCGACTTCTTTAGCTTTGACCAAAGTCAGTCCCAATGTTCCATAGCCACAACCAACATCTAATACGCTTTCTTGCTTATGAAAATCAAGACACTTTAAAAGAGCTTGACTGCCATAATCAATCATTTTCTTACTAAAGACTCCTGCATCAGTCAAGAAAGTCATCTTTTGACCCAGAAGCTGAACCTTCAATTCGTGAATATCATGCTCTGCATCTGGATTTTCTGCGAAATACATTTTAGCCATAAAACTATTTTAACATAAAGACCTTTTATTTGTAAACCGTTTACAATTCGTTTAAAATTATGTTATACTATTTGTCAACTAATAGGAGTACATAATGACCAACGAATTTATCCATTTTGAAAAAATTAGTCGAAAAACTTGGCAAAACTTACATCGCAAAACAACTCCACCTTTAACGCAAAAAGAGCTAAATTCCATCAAAAGTTTCAATGATAAGATTAGCCTTCAAGATGTAACAGACGTTTATCTCCCCTTAACCAATCTTATTCAGATTTACAAGCGTTCAAAAGAGGATTTGGCATTCTCAAAAGGGATTTTTTTACAGAAAGCAAGCAAGCGGCAACCGTTCATCATTGGTGTTTCTGGAAGTGTAGCTGTTGGAAAATCTACTACTAGTCGGCTGTTGCAAATACTTTTATCTCGGACATTTTCAAATGCAACTGTTGAATTGGTAACAACAGATGGATTTCTTTATCCTAATGCTCATTTGGAAGAGCAAAATCTCCTCAAGCGCAAAGGATTTCCAGAAAGTTATAACATGGAGTTGCTGCTTGATTTCCTTGACAACATCAAAAATGGACAAGACTATCAGATTCCCGTTTATTCACATGAAATTTATGATATTGTTCCTGATAAAAAACAGTCTGTTACAGCTGCAGATTTTGTCATTGTTGAGGGTATCAACGTTTTCCAAAATCCACAAAATGAACGCCTCTATATGACGGATTTCTTTGATTTTTCGATTTACGTGGATGCAGAAGTTGAAAATATCGAAACTTGGTATCTGGACCGCTTTAAAAAATTGCTCACTTTAGCAAAAGAAGATCCAAATAACTATTATCATCCTTTCACTTCTCAGCCAGAAAGCAAAGTTATGGAATTCGCTCAAAATGTCTGGAAGTCGATTAACCTTGTGAATTTGCAAGATTATATCGAACCCACACGCAACCGAGCTGAAATTATTCTTCATAAAACAGAAAATCATGAGATTGATGAAATTTACTTAAAAAAATAAAAAAGCTTGTCAAATCTCAACTTTTCATATATAATTAGATAGTTAGTATATCATTGGAGGTGAAAACATTGGCAAATATTAAATCAGCTATCAAACGCGCTGAATTAAACGTTAAACAAAACGAAAAAAACTCAGCTCAAAAATCAGCTATGCGTTCTGCAATTAAAGCATTTGAAGCAAACCCTTCTGAAGAACTTTTCCGCGCTGCAAGCTCAGCTATCGATAAAGCAGAAACTAAAGGTTTGATTCACAAAAACAAAGCGAGCCGCGACAAAGCACGCCTTGCTAGCAAACTTGCAAAATAATCTGCATAACGTAAAAAGAGCTCAAAGGAGCTTTTTTTGTTGCATCGGTAAGAAAGGCTCTATATGAAAATCGCAATTATCGGCTACTCCGGCTCTGGAAAGTCTACACTTGCTAAATATTTAGCAAAACATTATGACATCTCACTGCTTCATTTAGACACGCTACAATTTCTACCCAATTGGGAAATGAGCGACCGCAGCTGGATGCAAGAGCAAGTTAAGGATTTTTTAGAAGCCAGAAAAAGCTGGGTAATAGACGGAAACTACAGCTCCTGCTGCTATGAAGAGAGAATGGAGCAAGCAGACCAAATTATTTTTTTAAATTTCTCGCCTTGGGATTGTCTTTTACGGGCTGTAAAGCGTTATTCCAAGAACAGAGGTGAGGTCAGAGACAGCATGGCACAAGGCTGTCCTGAAAAGTTTGACTGGGAATTTATCCGCTGGATCTTACATGACGGACGAACTGCTAACATTCGGAAACGATATAAGAAACTTCAAAAAATGTATCCCTACAAATTTATAGTTCTTCATAACCAAAAAGAACTAGATAACTTTTTAGAGCAATTTTCATAAAAAACAAGAGCTATATTCAATTTAGTTAAGAAGATAGCTCTTGTTTTTTATTTTTTAATACTGTCAATATGTTCTAGCAAATATAACAGAAATTGAGGAATCGTCTCCAACATATCCTTTTCATAGACGCGTTCTGTTAACTGGTGTAAATCTTTTCCCCAGGGTCCTAGATTGATGCCAGGAACATTGATGTCCTGAATTTTCTCAAAATCAATCGAATATAAATGTTCAGGAACAGCCATACTCTCGATAATTTTCTGATACTCTTTAACAGATTTTTCTAAAGCACAGTAACTAATGTCACAGATTCCCATAAAGAATTCTTCGACTTTTAAACGACTAGCTCCTTGTTCAACCAAGTAATCCCTATAAAATGCAATGAGTTTTTCAATATCAACCACGCTATTTTTCAGATGCCGACAATTCATAGAAGGATAATAAGGCGGCGCAATAGCCAGCACAACAAATGCTTCCTTTTTATCATAGAAATCTAACACCTTTTGAACAGTTGCAATGGTTATTTCTTGATAGCTTGAACCCGCTTGAAATGCTTCATGAGCAGATTGGTTTGCCTTGTGCATAAATTCTTCAAATCCAGCCTTCTTTTGACATAACTGGATTAATTCTTCATAAGTCAATACATGAGGTTTTGTGACTTTTTTATCCTCTTTATAAATCACCTGCAAAGCCTGATAACGCTCATAAAATTCATCAACAGCTTCTTGACAAAGATGTTGAATCGTCGCCATCAGCTCTTTCGGACTTTTATCTAAATAAAGAACACTAAAATAACCTGCTGCTCTTAAAACCGTTGACACATCATAATTTTCCTTCAAATCACGCATATAAGACCACGAAGGCAAAGGAGCCTGCTCTCCATAAATCGAATCTGACAAGTGGGGATTGAGATCAATTCTTTCCACTACTTTTGCGAGGAGTGAAACAGCATTGATACCTTTGAGAGGTTCTTTCATGTGGGAAAGAATACCCTGCGTAACCACGACAGGCATCATTTTCCCAACTGTTCCAACATGCAATACTTTTTCTTGAGCTGAAGGACTTTCAAATGGTTCTGAATCAATCGCCAAGATATAATTCAGATGAAATTTCTTTTTTAGATCAGCAAGCAAATCTACAGCAGCACGCATTCCCTGAGAATAGGATTCCTCATCTCCAACTGATAAATAAAGAAGATTCACTTCTCCTTCTGCTTTGCTCGCATATTCTGCTACTACTCCCAATTGCAAAGCCAATGCAGCTTTCATATCACATGACCCACGACCAAACTGCCATTCGTTAGAACCGATATCTTCTAGTACATCTTGACCTAGTGAAGCACTCGCTAAAGCCTTTTTCAAAGCAGCATTGTCAAAAGCAATTTCTTTTAAATTGCCAAAGTCCTCGATATCAACTGTATCATGGTGGTGAAACAAAATTACTGTATCTGCACGATGACGTTTTACCAAAGCCCAATTAACATTACGCTGATAAATATCATCCGGAATCTGATAGGTGCCAAAGTAATCTGAATGCTCTTGAAAATACGGCAAACTGCCAATATATTGATTGAGAAAATTTTCAATATTTCTTTCTGAACTCGTATGCGTGAAACTCTCAATCGCCATGCTCTTGTCAAAAATATCTTGAATCCTATTTTTCATCAATGGCTCCTTCAACTTTTTATAAAAATAGCTCACTAGCCTTATTATATACCTCAACAATCATCGTTTCAATCTTTTTTTCATCCTTTGACTCTATAAAATTTACGCAAACGTTTGCGTTGTGGAGATTATTTTGCTAAAATAATAGCCAACAAGACAAGAAAGAGGTATCTCGTATGAAAAACCAAACATTGATGCAATATTTTGAATGGTATCTACCAAATGACGGACAACATTGGAATCGCTTGGCAAAAGACGCTCCACATCTAGCTTCTAAAGGTATCCGCAGAGTTTGGATGCCACCTGCTTTCAAAGCAACTAGTTCTAATGATGTCGGCTACGGCATTTATGACTTATTTGACTTGGGCGAATTTGACCAAAAGGGAACCGTTCGGACAAAGTATGGCTTTAAGAAAGACTATTTGAAGGCTATCTCAGCACTCAAAGAAAATGGGATTGAGCCCATTGCAGATATCGTTTTAAATCACAAGGCGGCAGCAGATTACAAAGAGAGATTTACTGTTATTGAAGTTGACCCAAATGATCGTACAGTCGCCCTCTCTGAACCTTTTGAAATAAAAGGCTGGACCAAGTTCACATTCCCTGGTCGCCATAAAAAATACAATGATTTTGAATGGCATTGGTACCACTTTACAGGGACGGATTATGACGCTAAGCGAAATAAATCAGGGATTTACCTCATTCAAGGGGACAACAAAGGTTGGGCTGATGATGACTTGGTGGACAATGAAAATGGAAATTTCGACTATCTTATGTACGCTGACCTTGATTTTAAGCACCCAGAAGTCATTCAAAACCTTTATGATTGGGCAGATTGGTTTATCGAAACGACCGGCATTCATGGCTTTAGATTGGACGCTATTAAGCATATTGACTCTTTCTTTATGGGAAATTTTATCCGCGACATTATGGCAAAGTATGGAGAAGATTTCTATGTCTTCGGAGAGTTTTGGAATGGTGATGAAACTGCAAATAACGATTATTTAGGAAGTATTGACTATCGTTTTGATCTCGTAGATGTCAAACTGCACCACAACTTATTTGATGCTAGCCGTGCTGGGGCGGACTATGATTTGCGAAATATTTTTGAACAAACGCTTGTCAAAAACCACCCTAAATCGGCTGTTACTTTTGTCGATAATCACGACACACAACGTGGACAAGCGCTAGAATCAACTGTTGAAGAATGGTTTAAACCTGCTGCTTATGCGCTTATTTTGCTTCGTGAAGCTGGGCTTCCTTGTGTGTTCTACGGAGATTACTATGGTATCAAGGGCGAGTTCGCTCAACAAAGTTTCCAAGAAGTCCTAGATAAACTGTTAGACATTCGGCTCAACTTAGCCTATGGTGAGCAGACTGATTATTTTGATGACGAGCATTGTATCGCTTGGACTCGTTCAGGAAAAGACAACGGACAACCAATTGCTGTCATCATAAGTAACGACCAAGCAAATTCAAAACGCATATATGTTGGTGAAAATTGGGCTGGTAAGGAGTTCAAAGATTACTTAGGAAACAGCTCTTCAATCGTGACAATCAAAAAAGACGGCTGGGCAGATTTCCCAGTTGCAGAAAAGTCAGTTAGTGTCTGGTCTGTGCAATAAAATAAAGAACACAGCAAGATTGAAACCAAAATTCGTTCTCTCTGTCGATTAGGGCGATGAAGCAAACGGAAAGTTGGGAGTCTTGTCCGCCGCTCAGCTGACGGTATAAACTAAAACTTAGGCAGTCCGTCCGCCCGGCTGACAGCATAAACTAAAAGTTAGACAACTCGTCCGCTCGGCTGACAGCATAAACTAAAACTCAGGCAGTCAGTCAGCCCGGCTGACGAAAGCAACGTTGGCATCCCAGCCTCAACCATTCAACTCTGCTTTTAAACAAGATAAAAACACGAACAGATCAAGATAGCCAACTACTAATCCTGACTTTGTTCGTGTTTTTCTCATCTTCCGAAACAACCTTCCCCCTATGGATACAAGTTATTCCTGACTTATTTTTTCTTTCTATTGTCCGTTCTAATGGCAATCTTCACCTCAAAAATGGTTCCTTTCGGCTTATTATCTTTCACCGTAATAGTCCCTTTAAGGGCTTCTGTGATTTGCTTTGCAAGCGACAAGCCTAGACCAAAACCGCCTGTCTGCCGAGTCCGTGCTTTATCAACACGATAAAAACGATCAAAAATCTTTTTCTTATCTGCCGTACTAATCCCCGGACCATTATCTGCAACTTTCAAAAAAAGGGTCCGGTCATTCGCTGAAATCGTCAACTCAATTACACCGTCTTCATCTGTATATTTCAAGGCATTATCAAACAGAATTGTCATCAATTGCTTCAGCAAGGTCTTGTCTGTTTTAATCATGCGGTGAATCCTATTGTCAAATCGGAAAGTTTTCCCATTTTCTGCGGCAACCATCTCATAGTTGGTAAAGGTCGTATAAAAGAAATTTGGCTCGACATCGCCAATTTCTGGTTTAATCCCGTCATCGCGTCGTGCTAGATTGAGTAGATTTGTCGTCAACATTTTCATGTTTCGCACTTCATCCAAACTAGAAGCAATACTTTCGCTTGATTCCATAATGGTGGCTTCTGGTTTTCTAAACAAGGTTTCCAAGCGATTTTGCAAAACTGCTAGAGGCGTCCGCAACTCGTGACTAGCATTTTCAACAAAGTTCTTTTGCTTTTGAATACTCTCCAACAAAGGTTTTACGCTAACCCGAGCCAGATAGACACTTGCAATCAAAGAAATTCCCCAGAAACTAATCATCACAACTACAATCAGCTGCTCATGATTTTGACTGGTTTGTTCCAATTGGCTGATATTGATAAAGACAGCTGCGTATTTAACGTTCGTTTCCAAATTAGGCAATTTCACCTTAAATAAAATCGTCCGATAGGTTTCTTCACGCCCATAATTGCTTTTTACTTGAACTTGCCGAATGCGATCCAATTGCTTGCTATTAAAGGAAAGTTTGTTAAGTCCCAGAAAATTATTGCTAGTAATAATCGGCTTGTAATCCTTATCAAATAAGATAACTTCCGTATTGGCACTGACATTTGGTTTATCAGTAAGCTCTTTGTCACCCGTATCGGCTTTAGGCTCTCCGTTGTCTGACTTCTGTTCCAGCCCCACTCTCCGAGCGAGCGCCAAATTGATGACAGAAGCGGAATCCTGACTGAGACTTTTCAAGTTATTATCGACCGTTGTATAAAGGCTTGAGCGCATCACCTGAATGATAATCAAAGTCATGGCTGAGAAAATGAGAGTAAAAATACCAAAATTGCGAATGAAATAAGAAAAATCATCCGCATACCATGTTTTTTTTAGTTTATTCAGCATCTTTTAAAATATATCCGACACTGCGAAGCGTTTGAAGATTGTTCGCAAAGGTCGTCCCTTTCAATTTTTTCCGGATTTTTGAAACATAGACTTCTACGACTGAAATCGTTGTATCACTATCAAATCCCCACAAGCGATCGAAAATCTGTGTCTTAGGCAAAATGACATTTTGATTCTGCAAGAAATACACCAGCAAGTCAAATTCTTTTCCGAGCAATTCTACTTCATTTCCGTCTACAAGTGTTGTGTTAGTTGATAAATTAACAGTGACATCGCCATAAGAAAGGGTGTTTTCATTAAACTTACCAGAACGCTTCAACAGAGCTTGAATCCGCATTTTTAACTCTTCTAGATAAAATGGCTTGGTCAAATAATCATCAGCCCCCAGCTCAAAACCATGTCCTTTGTCATTCAAACTTTCTTTGGCTGTCATGATTAGCACAGGAGTTGTGACACCTTTTTCACGCAATTCTTTCAACACTTGGAAGCCGTCTTTTTCTGGCAACATCAAATCAAGCAATATAAGGTCGTACACGCCACTCTCAGCCTCGTACAATCCTTCCTCACCGTCAAAAACTTGCATGACATCTGCAAAATCATCCAAAAAGTCAAATACTGAATTAGATAGACCGAGGTCGTCTTCCACTAATAGAATCTTAATCATACGCTTTTCCTTCTAAAATATAAGTCTGGAACAAAAGTTCCTAGTTTCAAAATTCGTTATGCACTAAACTAACGATGCAGTAGCAGATTGCTCAAAACAGCACTTTGAGACTTGAGGGGATAAGATCACGAACTAAACATTTTGAATGTTTAGTTCTGCCCACTCCTTTAATCGTGAACCAAGTACAAGTAAAGACTTCTTCTCACTTCACCTTTTTGAAAATCAATCTACTAACGTTTTAATTCTATTATATCATGACTTCCTCTGAAATATTAAGAATTTGTTGTATTTGAATCATTATTTTCTGTCGTGCTACTATTCTTATCTGATTTGGTTGAACCGTCAGCATTTGATGGAGCTTTTTTCTTTGAGTTATTACTGTTTCCTGAGCCATTTTGGCTATTACTATTGTCACTTTGGTTGCCATTTTGTTGGGGTGGCATTCCATTTGGACCACCTTGGTTATTTCCGTTTTGTTGTCCACCTGGAGGCATTCCTGGACCACCTTGATTTTGGTTCCCCTGTTGCTGGTTATTCTGTGCCTGAGTTGTTGTGCTTGTCTGTACTTTTGCCTGCTGATTGAGTGCATTTGTTGCTAAAGAGCCAATGCCTAGCCCACCGAGAAGACCAACAGCGAGTGATCCGCTCGCTACAACAGTCATCCACCATTTGGTACTTTTTTCAACCATGATCATCTTCTCTCTCTTCCTTGTGTTCTCTTGTTTCATTTTTATCAAATTCCTTCTTTCTATTTTTAAGCGATCAGAGATTGCATTCCAAAGAGTATTGCCACAATAACTTCTTTGATGCCAAAATTTATCAGACAAACAAATTTAACTTTGAGTTTTTCATCTCATCACGTCCTTTCTTTTGAATGGAACTATCATATCTACTTTTTCTTAAAAGTGACTGAATTTTTTCTTAAAAGAAACTAAAAATAAAGAGAGAAAATAGTAAAATGATACACAAAATATAAAAAGAAAAAACTAAATCAGAATATTCCAATTTAGTTTAGAAGATTATCTCATAAAACTTGTCCTAGAAAAGGCAAAGAGCATAGTCTCTTTTCTCAAAAGAGTGACCTAATTTCCATTTTATCTTCAAGTAATGCTGCTATTTCTTTCGGTTTTTCCATATACAATGAATGACTACAGCTAGTCATTTCTATGAGGTTTAGAAAGTTCGGGATGGTCTGTATAGCCCTCTTTTTCCAAATTGGCGTTTCCTTGTTTATTTCTGGAATGAACAAACTTGCATTTTTATTTTTCAAAAAGGACAAATTTCTAAAAGCTTGCCGTCTTATTGTCAATAAATGAGTCATTAACTTTTTAGATAAGCTTAAATGCCAATGTTTTTGAACTTTATCAAAAACAAAACTTTCTTTTGCCGCCCTCTCCAAATTTTCTGACCATACAGCAGAGCTTTGTTTTTCAGTTATAACAGCTTTCTTTAGGCTTTCATAAACACTCGTTTGAAGATAATTCAGAGAATCTTCAATTTCTACATTCAAAGGGCAAATTTTATCCATATTAATGTATCCACCATCTAATAAGACGAGATGCGTAATTTTATCATAGACACTTGTTAGATAAACTGCTAAATCTGCTCCCAAAGAATGGGCTATTAACAGAATATCGTCATCCATATCAACTTGTGCCATAAACCAATCTTTCAACGCCTGTAATGAAATCAGTTGCTCTTCCAACCTAGAATCATAAATATCTAGATAAGTAACTGGAAAAGACAGTGCATTAAAAAAGTCCTGGGGATAATAGCAATTGCAACCTAGTCCTCCAATAAAATAAGCCTTCATATTCTTATCCTTTCAGTCAGATGTTTCCAAAACAAAGTTTACTTTTATATTTTATTGAGAATAACAAGCAAATATTGAACTCAAAAAACACAAAAGCCCTTCAACAATAAGGACTTTTGAGGACACATTATGTCCCCTGCCGGAATCGAACCAGCAACTACTCCTTAGGAGGGAGTTGTTATATCCATTGAACTAAGGGGACTAGAGAAAAACTCTGCCAAGTGACAGAGTTAATTCTACATTAACGGCGAATTTCTTTGATACGCGCTGCTTTACCTTGCAATGCACGAAGGTAATACAATTTCGCACGACGTACTTTACCGTAACGCACTACTTCAATCTTTTCAACACGTGGTGTGTGAAGTGGGAAGATACGTTCAACACCTACACCGTTAGAGATTTTACGAACAGTATAGTTTTCTGAAATACCAGCACCTTTACGAGCGATAACCACACCTTCAAAGATTTGGATACGTTCGCGGTTTCCTTCAACAACTTTCGCATGAACACGAACAGTATCACCTGGACGGAATGCAGGAATATCAGTACGAAGTTGACCTTCAGTCAAACTTTGGATTAATGGATTCATTTTTCTTCTCCTATCTTACTAATCTTGCAGTTCAAGACCACAGCGGATTAGTCGTTTTTTAGTGCTTCCATTACGCACTATCTAATATCATAACAAATTTTATAATAATTGTAAATGCCTTATTCGGATTATTTTTCCATTTTAGCGAATTATTGAAGAACCAATGAAGCTGCTCCAATGACGCCTGCATCATTTCCAAGCGTTGCAAGTGCAAGTTTTGTGGATGTACGTACTTGAGGGAAAGAATTTTCTTCATAGACCTTACGAACACCGTCTAATAAAAATTCGCCTGCTGCAGAGACGCCACCACCGATGACAATCGTTGACGGATTTAAGATAGATCCAATGTTGGCACAAGCAATACCAAGATAACGTGCAAAATTGCGATAAACAATGAGGGCTAGTTCATCACCAGCTTTAGCCAAATCAAAGACAATTTTTGCATTAACGTCTTCACCGTTATCAATCAATTTTTTCAGCTCTGCATCACCAGCATATTCATCAGCGTAGCGACGCGTTAAATTGACAATTCCCGTTGCAGAAGCTACAGTTTCTAGGCAACCTTTTTTACCACAAGTACAGAGAATCGGCTGATCAAAATCAACTGTGATATGTCCCAGCTCTCCGGCTGCTCCAGCTACCCCATGCAGTAGTTTTCCTTCCGCAACAATGCCACCACCGACACCTGTTCCAAGAGTCATAAACACAACATCAGGCTGATTTTCACCAGCACCTTTCCAACGTTCGCCAAGAGCAGCTACATTTGCGTCATTATCAATAAAGAAAGAAATACCAGTTGCTTTCTCAATCTTTTCTTTTACAGGTTGTAAAGTTTTCCAATTGAGATTATAAGCCCCAATAACCGTTCCTTTTTCACGATCCACAACACCAGGTGAACCCATGCCAATTCCAATGAAATCTTCTGCCCCAAGTCCCAATAGTCGCAAGCGATGATTGATAGATTCAATCATATCATCAACAATATGACTACCTTCATCTAAAATGTTTGTCTTAATAGACCATTTTTCTTGAACTTCTCCCTCTTGGGTCAGAATCGCAAACTTCACAGATGTACCACCTAAATCAATCCCAATAATTTTTTTAGACATGCTACTCTCCTCTAATAACTTTTTTTTCATTCTTATTATATCAGATTTTTTACGAATTGAAAAGGTTTGCATAGAACTTGAATAGTTTTGAATGACTTGTGCTACTCTCTGCTTTCATTTTACAAGACAAATAAAAAATTGCACAATAACGATAGATAATATTAGTATTCATTTTACCTATAGTTAAAACTGTCCAATTCATTGATCAAAAAGGAGACATCATGCTGAATTTACAACACTTGGAGCAACTCATTGTTTTCTCACAGGAGGGAACCTTGTCTAAAGCAGCCGAAGTCCTACTCATCTCTCAGCCGTCCGTCCTTAACTCGAAATATGCAAATGCTGGAAGATGAATTGGGAGTTACTCTTTTTGAGCGAAGAAAAAATAAATTAAGTTTCACGGAAACCGGTCATCAAACAGTTAAACTAACCAAAAAAATTTCTGAAACAAAAACAAAAATTTCTCGATAATGTACAACATTTTGCATTAAAAGAAAATACTATTTTTGGTGGTGTTAATGCACCGGGAGCCATCTTTGAACTGGAAAGTCATATAAAAGAAAAGGGCTTGGAGCAACACATTAAAATTGAGCAAAAGACGAATGACGAATTGGAAAAAGCTCTGGATGACGAAAACGTTCACTTCATTGTAACAGACTATCCTATCAAAAAGAGCATATTCTTTCCATGGAGCAACTTTACTTATCCGTTCCCTTGACTCACCCGTATGCCACACGAAAAGAGATAAAACTTGCAGAATTGGCTAATTTGACTATGCTACTGCGCTCGGATCTAGGCATTTGGCAGCCATTAGTCAATCAACTGACGCAAACAAAGTTTATTGTTCAAAAAGATTGGGTAGCCTTTGTTGATTTGGTAAATGCTTCTGAATTACCAACTTTTTCTACCAATATTACTCAACAAAACACTGAAGAATCCACTGTGAATAGCCAACGTATCCAGATTCCTATCTCGGACAAAGAAGCTACCAAGACTTTCTACATTTCCGTTTTGAAGAAGAATAAAGCTATTTTACAGGAGTTGGTGAAAACTAAATGATCTATGTTTATGAAAAAACATGATATATTCACTATAAAATAAGATTATTAAACAACTAAATACTGTTCTAGTATTAAAACTGAATAAGATGAAAAAGCCCAACTCAATCAAAATAAAAAGTTAGGCTTTTTTCTTGGTACTATTGTTACTATTGTATTGTAAGATAAGGCTATCAGTTAAAATACTTGCCCTTTATATACAGACCTATCACCAAAATATTTTCTAATAGAAATATCAAATATGATTAATTTAACATATTTGTTTGGAAATAACAATGCAATAATTGGTAAGATAAAATAGCTAGCAAGAACAAATAGACTAAATTTTGGAGTTAACATTAGATAACCTTTCAAAAATTATAATAAAACATTCTTTACATCAAATTACTTACATATATAATAATCTTCCTCAAGCGAAAATCAAGCAATTATACCCAATTGTTATTAAAATGTTATCTGAATGAAAACCAACATAGTTATTTTCTGAAATCAAACGAAAATCCTGTTTTCATTTTCTCCCCAGAAATCCTAAAAAGAGATCTATTGTGCTGGCTTCTTGATGATTAAAGAAAAGGCTGGTTTGGGTGTCCATGCTTGCAATCTTTACCATATTCTCTGCACTGAGTTCAAAGTCAAAAACATCAATATTTTCCTTCATTCGCTCAAAACATGAAGACTTAGTTAAGCAAACGATTCCCCGTTGAACTTGCCAGCGAACCATGACTTGTGCAGTGGATTTACCATGTTTATCAGCAATACTTTTGAGAATTGGATTGTTGAAAATGTCACCACGACCTTCTGCAAAAGTAGCCCAAGATTCAATTTGCACCTTTTTTTTATCATATTTTCTTGTGCGAATATCTGTTGATTCAGTGGGTGAGTTTCCACTTGATTGACTTGTGGTGTAATCTCATTGAAAGCTACAATGTCGCTGAGACGATCTGGATAGAAATTAGACACACCAATCGCTCGAAGTTTTCCTTCTTTGTAAAGCTTTTCCAAAGCACGGTAGGCACCATAATAGTCACCAAAAGGTTGGTGGAGCAACATAAGATCCAGATAATCTAACTCCATTCTGTCAAGAGATTCTAAAACCGAGGCATAAGCCTTGTCGTAGCCATAGTTGGATAGCCAGACTTTACTAGTGATGAAAAACTCTTTGCGGTCAATCCCAGACTCTCGAATCGCCTCGCCTACTTCCTTTTCATTGGCATAGGCTTGAGCAGTATCAAAATGACGATAACCTGCCTTGATAGCATTTAGCACAGCACTCTTGGTATCTTTGGGAGCAATTTGGTACACTCCAAAACCTAAAATTGGAATTTCGACACCGTTGTTTAAGGTTATATTTTGCATGTGACTTCCTCTTTTCGCAATTTTTATCATAAGTATAACGCTCTTTTCAGAAAAAGTACAATAGCAAAATTGCAGAGTAGTATGCAAAAAATGAATAGCAATTATCGTCCAATTCATAATTTATAACAACAAAAAAGAGGAGATTAGGATAGATGTCCATGATTGTGTGAGCAGCCCTAGTCGTCTGTCCTACTCCTTCTCAATTTCTTTGATTTCGCTGGTTTTGTCTATCTACAAGGCGCTCTTGAACTAAGGAGACAACCTCATCATTGGTTGGCAAGTCCGAGTGCTGGGCATCCGCACCTGTGACTGTGGTTTCAGTATAGTGCGCTGCTTGTCCTTGATAAATATATTTCCCTGCACTCACGCTCGCATCTGGTACCAATTCGTCTGAATCATAAGTAATGGTTCCTGCAACAGAATACATAGCTAAAGTAGTCGGAATATTTTCGCGATTTTTGATGAAATCAGCTAACATCTCAGTTTTGTTGTTGATATTGGTTTCAGTAAAGTTATAAGGCGTTCCGATTGTCATCAACTTCTTCAATTCCACATCATAGCTGCCGAGGTAATTTTCAATAAAAGCTGTGTAAATTAAACCACCGTTTGAGTGACCCAAGCCCTTAAAATTATTGAAATTGTATTTTCCTTGGAGATTTTCAAAGGCAGCGTCAACCATTTTGGCCTGTTTTTTGATGTTACTATAGCCATCTTTATTATTTTCAAAACCAATTACAATGATTGGCTCGTTATCATTCGCTGCGATAGATCCGCTATATGTAATTCGTCCGTCATTCCAGACCTTAACTTTGAGCAAGCTATGCTTCACGCCACGACGTCTTTGATTGAGCTTTTGAACCAAGCCGTCAAAGCGGCTCTCCGTAGCAGAACTACCTGGTATCATAATGATTGGCGACATCCGAGCATTATAAAATTTAGCAATTTGATCAATGTTTTTTCTTGTCCAACTATAAGAGGGAATTGCTAGTCCTATCAAAAAAATTAGAACAATTAGTAGCACTATTTTTACCTTTTTAGTCATGTTCGCCTCCTTTCTGATCCATTTGTCTGAGTTCCTCATGAATCCGGTCATTAAATCTCACAAAGGGGATATCAATGAGAACATCGATAATAAAAATGAAAATTCCTACTGCTAATGCTCGCAAACTTCCGCCTGTCCCAATAAAAGCATAGAGTACACTTGGCGCTCCGCTAGGAACTGGATAGACAGCCGGAGGTATTATTCTAAAGTATAGAAAAATACTAGCTACAAAGACATTCAGCATTGGTACGAGGATAAAAGGGATTAAAAATAGAAAGTTGAAAAATATAGGAATCCCAACCATAAAGGCTACACCATGGTTAAAAAGTGAAGGGAAAATACTTTTCAAACTCACATCTCGGTCTTTGTCGCTCCGGGATTTCCAGAGAATAGCTACGAGAAGAGCTAAAACTCCGCCCAGTCCCGCAAATGTTCCATAGGCATCATACAGATTGGTCGTTGAAAAGAGATAAGGTACCCCTGTCGTAGTATGATGTTTCAAAGCATAATTGAGATTATCCAAGGCAGAGGAGTCATTGACAAACGACAGGTCATTAAATGGATTACTATTTCCAATCCAAGCGCTAAAAGTCCGTAAGGCAGTATTCATTTCAATGACAAAGATATTGTTTCGATTGACAATTAAGCCTGACAAAAAATTTGCAATTGTTGAGAAAACATTATATCGATTGCCCAGATTAATGAGAAAACTAACCAAGACAGCAAGAGCAAACGAGCAGAAGATAGGGCGCAACGTTTTAGGGTAATAAATAAAATGCTCATCTACAATGTGATCATCATTCGGACTTGAAAATCGAAAAATTTGTCCCACCACATAACCAATCAATATTGCAACAATTAGATTGATATTGACAGGAAGATTGATTCTCGTCAAAGCGCCGTCATTTAAAACCACCGAAAATAATTCGCGTGAATTGACTAATAAGCTAAAAATAAAGGCTGTAATCCCAGCTGTCCCCGTACTACGACCATAATAACCAGCTGTGTACTTTGCACTAAAATAAGTTGCTAATGGTCCTGCCAATCCTCCTATTAGATAGGTGAAATTTGTCGTAACTAAGCTAATAGTTGAAAAATGAGGAAACCAATGCCGAATCGCAAAAAGATTGTTGATATAGCCATTTATACCAAAAATGGATTCAGAAAAAACCATTGTTATCGTCGTCAGCAAGAAAAACGGAAAGAGCGATACCAATGTTTCTTGTGTAATTTTAATGAAACTCATTTGCCGAAAGGCAATCATTTTTTTTATTAAGTATTGATCTATACGACTTTTTCTAGTTAATTTATTGAATATCATAGCTTGATTGTAGCATAGTTGAGATGACGATTCAATCAGCTTCTTTAAAATTAAATGCTAAATGTTTTGAATAGTTATTCTTTAATGTTTTTGATCAGATCTAAAAAGGCTCAGATAAAAATCTAAACCTTTGAATTCTTTTACCCTAATTTTCTTGTAACATATTTTTGTGACTGTGCAGACAAAACGCTAATAATCGTTCCCACAGCACCGGCACCTGTGAATAATAATAGCAAACCAAGATTTGTCCAATAAGAGATATGCACTTCATTGCCATTAAAAATATACTCTGTTAGATAAGTAAAGGCTGTAAAAACATCCACTCCTTCTGCTTTTGCAAGCTGAATTGCATAGTCAAATTGGTGCGCAACCAACATCATGATAAGCATAAAAACAACACTAATCGCGATACCAACTTTAGACAACTTTTTACCTAACAGTTCGTATCCTTTAATCGTACAAACTCCCATGACAATCCCTGCAACAACAGCTACATATCCAAGTTGAGCAATCACCAAGGTAACAATTCCCCCTATCAAGCTCCCTAGAAAGGCTCCTACCGTCCCTGCTAAGATACTTTCCTTTTGGTGGTCATAAACTTGGTTTTCAATTGACAAGTTTGAGCTTAATTCTTGAAATGCTTCTGGTGAAAGCAGTAAAAGGTTCCCTCCGACTTGATAAAGATCTACTTGACCTGCTTTTCCGGTCTGCTCACAAACATTCGTAAGATTTTTTTCTTTCAAGAACACGATAATGTCTTGTAACCCTTGACGAATATGTTCACGTGTTTTTCCTTTAGTCATACCAGTTTTAATATAAAAAGTTGCTTTATATAAATTAACCTGATAAGTTTTCAAAGCCTTAGAAGATTTCGTCAACTCTTTAAATTCTTCCAAAGACGGTAATGCTTCACCATTTTTTACCGAACAACAAATACAGTATTGATTTTTTTGATTCGTTTGTTCAATATAGAAAGTATAACCATCTTTTTGACCAAAAATAACAGATGAAGTCTCATCAAACTGCAACCCTAACTCATCCGCAAGCGCCTGCAAATCAAGTTTATTCATAACCGTGCTCCTTTATATATTCTTTATTTATTATAGCATACATTTGAATAAATAGACAAGAGGAGATTTTTTGTAAAAGATAAATTGCAAGAATAAGTGCAACATTTATTCGAACTCATCCTCTAGAGCTTC
>ERZ773055.397-NODE-397-length-27682-cov-14.093206_pt1 | contig 27682 bp, 32 predicted proteins | sample MGYA00580515_ERZ773055 | MGnify/ENA primary metagenome ERZ773055 (study PRJEB29015, sample SAMEA2737993) | human oral metagenome | biome: human oral; feature: human-associated habitat; material: dental | place: China | collected 2064 ...
AGTGGGCGGAAAAGATTAGAGATACTAATGAATATGTAGTAACGATTTTTAAAGGCTCTGATGATGAACCAATTGAGAAATATATGGTGATGTAAATGAAGGATGAAATAACAGTTATTGTTCTAAAGCTATTATTGTTATGCGAAAACGTGCATCTGTGTTTAAGTCCAGAGATGTTTAGTGGAAAAGAAAGTTTAGTTATAGTCGTGGGAGAATTACTGCTGTTGTTAGAATTGCGTGATATGTTCTATATGATATCCGTATTAATAATAATTGTGATGCTAGTTGTAAGGAAAAATAAAATGATTAAAGAAATTAAACCTATAGGATATATATTACATTTTGTTTTAGCGTTGCTTGTGATGTTTAATCATTGATATGATAAAACTTCTTAATTAATTGAAATAAGGTGGGGGCTAGAGAACTGAAAAACAGAAAAATATAAGTGTGAAAATAAAATTGAATAGACGTATATATAGGGGTTTCAGAAAAATGTTCAAATCTCAATAAATTCACCGCATTTTCTATTTCAATACATTTGTCAGAGTTAAAAAGACAATTTGAGTAGTCTGAAACAAAATGAATTAATGATTCATTTAAAGTTGGATCTAATTTTTGAATCTCAAATTCAACCGAAATGAAACGGATTAATTGAAAGTAGAAAAAAATAAATATGACACCTACAAAAAAATTAATTGCCAGAATGGCTTTGTAGAGGATTGGATAGAAATAAGATGATACATCGTGTTTGGAAAATTTAATAATAATGGAAAGCATAAGGTATGAGAGAAAGAGGGTTACAATAATATGAAATACAATTATTATAAAAAAACAAGATGTTTCATTCAGATAAATTGTATTGGATACAAGAATATATAGTATACAAAAGCCCAATAAAAACAGTGTAAAAACAGAACCAAATAGAGAGTTTTTGAAATCATCTAAACTATTATAATTCAATTTATTAGGTAGTCTGTAAAATAATAAATCAATAGTACATACGCATTGCCAAAGAAACATGAGTAAGGCAAGTGAATACAAAAAGAATTCAAATATAGTATAGTTAATTCTTCTTATTACAAATAAATTAATAGGGAAAAATATGAGAAAAACTAAACCAATTCTGATTTTGATTTTCTCGGATGATAAGTAATCAACGAAATTTGAAATAACTTTTAACATTAAAAACCTCCGAGATATGACCAAATTATATAAAAATAGAGGTGTACTGTATAGTCTTTAAGGACTACATATGTAGAAAGAGATGAAATTATGATAAATGAAAATTTAAAGAAGATATGTGAAGAAAAGGATATAAGTGCGTATCACTTAGCAAAGATTACACAATTGCCCATAAGTGTAGTAGCAAAAATTATCAGAGATGAAGTTAAAAATCCGAGATTGGACACGATTATAAAAATAGCGGATGCATTAGATGTAACGTTAGATGAATTAGTTGGAAGAAATAACGGATGGAACCTAACACAAGGTATATGTGTTGCGGGTGCATGGATGATAGAGAACCACAATGAATCCACAATGGTGGTTGACATGCTTGCATCCATGCATATTACAAAAGAAATGATGCAACAGAAACATGTTGCAGAAGAGGATTATAAAATATTATCCGAAGTAATAGATTCTAATTGGGGAAGAAACGGAAAGCAGTTACAACAAAAGTAAATCTTGGGGCAATTTGCCCCAGAAGATAAAGAGATTATTTAAAAATTATGAGATGGGTGAGTTCATCTATCACAGAAAATAGTAAAAGTCAATATAGTAATGGTGCCAAAATATTATGGCATTTTGTGGCACTTGAAAAGTGGTATTATGGTAATGTGGAAATTCACATGAAAGGTACCCGGAGTAGTAGCCAGGTACCTTTTTTCAATGATTGGAACAAATTAAAGGCTTGGATGGTTTTTGGTACAAAGCAAGTAGTAATTTGTTAGAAAAGGAATGGAAGATGAATGAACAAGAAAAGATGAAGCATCAACTATATGGCTTGAATACAGTCGCAGTATTAGAAACATTATGTATCAATGTGATTGACATCATGGACAGCATAGAGGCTTTTAAAAAAGAATATGGTGTAGGTGCTGGTGCAGAGGTAATCCGTGGACTGGATGAGGTTCAGGAAAACTTTGACATAAACCGAAAGAAGTTAGCGAAAATGGTGGGTGTAGTGGCTGATGGTATAGAAGACTATATGAGTGGTAAAAAGATGATGCCACGTTACCAGATCCAACTGATTGATGATGATTTAGTCTTTAAGAATACAGATGGTGCAGTATATTTGAAAATTCCTGAAGAAGTGTTGGATGGAAATATGAAGGTGAAGTTGTCTAAGCGATTTCTTACAGTCTATGATAAGGGCTTTATGGAATGGAGATATTATCCAGAAACAAAGGTTTATTTATATAACGGAGACAATAGAGAAGAGTGTAGTTCATTCTCCTTTGTAAAGCTGCTGAAGGAATCAAATTCTGTAATGGAACGGAAACGACAGGAAGACATGAGTAAGAAGGCTAACTTGATTGGAGCAATAGATGGATTCTTTCATAAATATGATCCAAACGGTTATGAAAAAGTCTATGCAAATCAAGAAGATGCAATAATTGATTTTGAAAGATATCTTCTACAGCAACCGGATGCACTGAAAAATGCAATCAGTAAGACCGCAGAGAATGCAAAACTTGCTGATGAAGAGTTACAACACATTCAAACTATACTAACAGCGATTGAAGAATTTACGAGCAAACATTCTTTAAAAGCAGAGAGTTCATTATTCAACAACTTGGAAACAAGTGCAGAAATAGAAATTTAATAAGTCGAAAGGAAAAGTTATGAACAGACAAGAACAGTATCAAAATGCATTAGTAGACACAAACAAGAAATTCTTTATCACATTGATTGAAGGAATCATCTTATCGGTGGCTATCTGGATGATAGGTAAGAATGAGATGAAATTTGCGTATCTAGTGTATTATGCAATGATTCCATTTGGTTACAAACTGATAAATTACTTATTATCTAAAACGAGAATCATGTTGATTGCTTCACCTGCATTCTGGATCGGATTATTCATTGCAAAGGTCATTGCGGCAGGTATTATATGTGTACCAGCATTCATATATCAGTTGGTCAAGGTTATTATGAGCAACTGTAAACCAAAGCAAGCCTAATCACTATAGATAGCCTTTAAAAGAGAGCAGTATATTCTTTGGGGCAATTTGCCCCAGGAAAGGAAAGATGGTGATTGTTTGGAAGAAATAGACAAATATAGGCAGCTTGGCTTCAGAGGCAATAAACTGCAGCAGATCAAGATGGGACTTGAAGAGGGACTGGATGTTTCGATTTACGCAAAGCCAGAATATAACGAATGGCAAATGGAACAAATCAGACTTGGACTAAAGGATCATATTGATGTAGGTGTATATGCCTTTATAACGATACCAGCAGATGAGATGCAGCATATCCGAGAAAAGCTTGTATACGAAAGTGGACAGCTTGAGATACGAGATGAGGAAATCAAGCAGAAAAGATTAAAAAAGATATTGCTTCTGATTATATCTGCAATTGCAGTTGTTGGATTGGTGTTGATCAGCGTGATTGGTGGAGATAAAATCAAACGCTATATGCAAAGACTGGAAATCAACCTAAAAGATAGTTCTGTTGAAGTGGATTATCAATCAATGTTTAATCCCAGAGATTATATAGTCGATTATTCAGAAGAGAATGAAGTAAAACTAAGTATTGATAGTGATGTTGATACGAGTAAATTAGGTTTGTATAAAGTTAAATATACGATTGATAACGGAATCAAGAATATCTCCAAAACATTAGATGTCAAAGTTGTAGATAAGGATGCTCCAGTTATCACATTAAGAGAAACCAATGTATCAATGTATCGAACAGATACATTCTCTTGTGAGGCTTATATCCAATCAGCAACAGATAATGTGGATGGTGATCTTTCCAAAAATGTTAAGTGCAGCAGTATTGATACAAACAAGGATACTCAAGTAGTAACGTATAGTGTTGAAGATAGTCAGCATAATAAAGCGGAGGCTACATTGAACCTGCATCTATCTGATAAACCTGCACCTACACCTGATGTTATCTATGTTGAGGTGCCATCAGGAAATACATCACAACAAGGAAATAATGGTTCGGGGCAAATTGCCCCAAGCACATCACACGGAACGCAATACTTCATGTTCAGTGATGGATACAATCTTGATTCAGGATATTCAGCATGCATTGCGACTGGATCTGGATACGGAGCATACTCTTGTGAGCCAATCATGGGTTCAGATGGGTTATACAAAGGATATAAATTAACTTATTAAAATATTGGGGCAAATTGCCCCGAAGGGAGAAAGCTTATGAACAAGAAGAAATTATTCATCATCGTTAGCATCTTAGCAGCAATTGGATTAGTAGTTATGTTATTCATGCTACCAAAACCAAAGGCACACAATGAGGCAAAACACGAAACAAGCACGGAAACTTCTACATCTAATAAGAATGATAAGAAAGATGATAAGAAGGATAACAAACAATCCGACAAGAAAGATAGTAAGAAGGATGATAAAAAGGAAGATAAGAAAGAAGATACTTCCACTACATCTGAAACACCAGTTACACCAACTACAGGAACAACTAGTACTGATACACAGAACAATAACACTGGTTCTTCAGTAACCAATACTCCAACTACGAATACAACTCCATCTCAACCAGAACCACAACCGATCTATCAAACGATCCATCATGAAGAGGTCGGACATTGGGAAACCCAAGTTGTTCAAGAGGCTTGGGATGAACCAGTATATGAACGTAAGATTATTGGTAATCAGACGGGAACTATTTATCCAAGTGTAGATGCTTTTATTGAAAATACGAATGGTGATGGTAGTTATCATGTTGGCGATGTACAGGTAGGAACAACTCACCATGATGCCGTTACTCAGCAAGTGTGGGTGGTTGATCAGGCTGCATGGGATGAAACAGTAATCGTTGGGTATAGATAAGTAATAAAATTCATATGTTTAAAGTTTTCTCCTTGTAGGCGATAGATGTGAAAATCTACCGCCTTTTTTAATGGAGAAATCTTAAAGATAACATTGCCTATTTTGATTATCTGCTACAGCAAATAGGCGATGAGATATATCGCAGCACACGACAAGCTTCATACAATGCAGAGAAATGAAATTCATAACACAGGAGGAATTGAAGAATGAATTTACAAAATAAAATTAAGAAGAAAGCCGTCAAATTATTCAGTGTGTTGATGGCTTTTTTAATGGCACTGGCAGTTTTCCCAATGCATTTGGTGACAACACCGGTAGATGCCAGCACTGATAGCGTTGATACGCTGGAAGTTGGTGATACATTTTCCGGAACATTAGGCACCTCTAATACAGATGCCAGTATTGGTCATCATACATTTGACATTGATTATATTGACGGACTATTAGGAAGCGTATCAAATCAAATTGTTAATCAGTTAGCGGTGTATTGTGAAGAGCCGGGACACATTGGGTTGACATATAAAACAGCCTATGAACCGGGAGATAAGACATATTATCCGTATAACGCTACTGTTACGGATGTTCAACCGGATGGTAGAGTAACGCTACGTATCGACGTACCACGTTACCTGAATCCATACACAGGGGAAGAGGCTACAGGATTTAACTATGATACGGGAACTACAGTTCCATATCAAAGATGTGGAGCTACATGGGTAATTCAAACAGCACCACGGAATATCACAGTAAATGTTACATTAGATAAGTCAAATGGTAATCCTGCAATGACTCAAGGCAACGCAGCTTGCTATGCTCAAGACTTATCTGGTGCTATTTATGCAGTATATAGCGATGCTGGACTAACAAATGAAGTAGGACGTATTACTACAGATGCAAATGGACACGGCGAACTAAATGGAATCGTTGTACAGCGTAACGCAGTACTGTATACAAAAGAATTGATTGCTCCAAGAGGATTTAATCTTGATTCACAGGTTTACCGTCATGCATTTACAACAAATGGCGAAACATACAATGTGCAATCTACTGATCAGCCACTTAATGACCCATTAAATATCGAATTAAATAAGGTTTCTGCGGATGGAACAGTTGTGGCAAATCCAGCAAGTCTAGAAGGAGCTGAATTTACAGTACGATATTATGCTGGGCAATATACATTTGATGATTTGCCAACCACACCAACACGTACATGGGTTGTGAAGACTTTAAATAGAGGTGGTAGATATCTTACAGGTTTGAGTGATACATATAAAGTATCTGGTGATCCATTCTATTTAGATGCAGGTATCCCAACATTACCACTTGGTACTCTAACTGTGGAAGAGACTAAGGCTCCAGCAGGATACACGTTAGATAACAAAGTTATTGATGCATCTAATACACCAGCACCAAATATTAGAAATGGTGTAGTTCTATTTAATATTGTAGATGACAATTCAACTGCTAGAGTTGTTGGTGGCAACGAATACACCGTAGTGGAAGGTGTATTACGTGGTGGTCTAGAAATCCAGAAGAAAGATGCAGATACAAATGAAAATGTAGGTACTGCAACATTCCAAATTGTTAATAAGAACAATTATGACGTAGTAGCTAGAGATGAAAATGGGGATGTTGTAGCTACTGCAGCTGCTGGTCAAACTTTACCATATACAATCACGACTGATGCTAATGGATACTGGAAATCAAACGATAGTTTCCTTCCGGCTGGAAAATATGAACTTGTAGAAACCAAAGCCCCTGAAGGATATTATCTGAATACTGATCCAAAAGCATTTGAAATCAAAGATAATAAAACAATTGTTGGCATCGATTATGAAGATGCAAAGATCGTCATTGACGTAGCTAAAGTAGATGATCATGGAAACAATGTTTCAGGTGCCATTCTCCAAGTAATTGAAAAAGATACCGGTAATGTTGTATTTGCATATACAACAGGAAATAAACCGGTAGATATCAGCAAATATGTCGAAGGTGGAAAAAAATATATCCTTAGAGAATCTGAAGCACCATTTGGTTTTGAAAAATTTGAAGATATCGAATTTGAAGTAACAGGTACAAGACAACATGAACAGGTAATCATGGCAGTTGACCATCGTAAAGTATTCTATGTAGCCGCAACGAAAGTTGATGCACAAGACAATACAAAGAAATTAAAGGGTGCAGAATTAACACTGTTTAAGGCAGATGGTACAGTTGCTTTAGATAAGGATGGAAATCCTTGCGTAGGTATTACAGATGGTGAAGGAGTTATCACTTGGAAGGTTGGATATGCTGATGATTTAGGTGGCTATTATGTACAGGAAACAGCAGCACCTGAAGGATACAGAATCAATCACGATCACTTCAAAGTTGAATTGAGTGAAGATTATGATTTTGCTGTAAACAATGCCGTAAAAGTGGTAGTTAATGATACAGCATTACCTTCCGTTAAGACAGGTGATACATTCAATGCGGTATTATTTGTAGTCTTGTTGATTGGCAGCCTAGGTGCAGCAGTATTCTTATTCTTTAAGAAGAAGGAATTAGTGAAGTAAATACATGAAGAATGCTTGGGGCAATTTGCCCCAAGTTTTTTTAAAGATTAAAAGAAATGTTGTAAACAGAGAGAGGAGAAATAAAAATGTGGAACAACAGAGTGATTTTGTCAGGAAATTTAGTTAGAGATATTGAAGTGAAAGTTACAGAAGGAGAAAGTGGCAAGCATGTAGCAAACTTTACAGTTGCTGTGCAACGTACAAGATCCAAGGATGATGCTGCAGACTTTATCAATTGCGTTGCCTGGGGCGTGCAAGCCGATTACCTTGGAAACTATGGAAAAAAGGGATCACGTATTGAACTGGAAGGACAGTTACATACACGTTCATACGAGAAGGACGATAAGAAAGTTTATATAACGGAAGTATATGTGGATGATTGCCATTTGACTTCAAGCAAGAATTCAAATGAGGAAGCGTAGAGACTTTTGAAGTATGCGTACAGAGGAACTTAGAAGAATAAACGGTGATATAGTACACGAAGATGGAAGCATTGATTCGTTTGATAGACAATTAATTGATCTATCCAGTGGAGTGTACAATGTTACGAATCCAATGGTTGTGTCTCCAGAATCTAAATCTATAGCATTTGCTGGTGGATTGGATGAATCAAAACCAATTGTTATTAATGTATCAACGGTTATTAAATTACGTGAAAAACATCAACTTGGATATGCTTTTGTGAGTAGAATCAATGAGATGTTAGAGAAAAGTTATCTAGCATTTGATAGTTTGGTACAGGATACAAGTAGAATTTTTTTACTTAATGAATCTAGTGAATTACAAGCACATCCTTTAATAGCAGTGTGTAGATATGATAAAAACATTAAGATGATTGAAGTAAATGAAATCACATCAATCTATGAGAAAATGGATTTTGATAAATTCCTTTTAAAGACATATGAAAATAATAAAAATTTCTATTGTAATGAGAAAACAAAAGCATCTATTAAATCTCATGCGGGCTTCCAATTGCCCCGAGAAATAACAGATGCTTTATCTGTAGTTGATTATAGCGGTTCATTTAATAAAAGTCAAATAGAGGATAAAACATCAGTAGAACTAGAAGTGATAGAAACACAGCAAGAGGTTGTAGTACCTTTAGAGGAAGATGTAATCATAGAGGATAATAATTCATCTTTATTTGAGAATGTCTCCATGGAAGATGATGGAATTGATTTTGATTAAGAATGCTTGGGGCAAATTGCCCCAAGTTTTTTAAAGAGAGAGGATGTGAGGAAATGATATATGAATGCTGGTACACGATTCCAGATAAGAATGGGATTGATTTGATTTATTATAGTCAGATTTCTTCAATAAAAAATGAGTTCAGTACCAGTTATAACTCAGTGCCTGAGTTAAAGAAAGCGATGGAAAGTAGATTCTCAAAGTTATTGAGAAAAGGTGTAACGATCGAACTAAATACAAAGGAACAGAATAATGTTACTTTTGATATTTTCTTCAATGGAATTCCTATTCTAGAAAAGTGCTGTAATTTTATTTATCTGGGTGATGCTAGAGATGCAATCCATCGAATAGAACGGTATAAGATTCAAAGCTTAGAATCTGTAATACACAATAAGAGATTGTATTACAAGGTAGCTATCAAAGATAAAGTGTTAATGATTCTCAAGTATCCAGATATGGTATTTCAAGGATATGCGACACCAAAGAGAAACTTTGAAGTAGTTACAGATGATCTTATTTCAAGAATCACAATGGAAATCGCAAAGATAATGGTAAAGATGGGAGATTTGGATGCAGGAGGGAGTTAATCAATTACGGATAAAAGTTGATCCGATGAAGTTGGATGGACGAGAGTATAAAGTATATTTTCCGAAAGGTTCTAGATATGAAGGCTATTATGTAATTTTGAATCTTTCAAAAGCGAAAGTAGATAAGGCTGAATTAAATAGCTTGATTATCGAAGATAAAAAATATAGTAAATACACCATTACGAATGGTATCGAACAACAAATCATTTCATTTGATGAATTGATCTATGTCATGTGTTTAGAGATTTTATCAGATTAGTTATAAGTGATTTTAAAAGATTTGGGGCAATTTGCCCCAGGAAAGGAAAGTAAGCAATGGAGAAAAAACAAGAAATAGAGATGACAGAGGATGACTTCAAAGAATTATTGAAAACGATCAATGAAGAAGATGAAGAGTCATCTCTATTAGAAGAAAATCCAGATGAGGAGATCCTGTTCTATGTCAGAAAATAGAAAGTTTGTTACGAAGACAAGAGAGCAGCTTGCGGAGTTCTATCTAAAAGCATTAGAAGAAAATGTCATCCCTTGGGAAAAGACATGGCAAGGTTCACGACCAGAAAATCCTGTTTCAAAAACAAAGTATAGAGGAATTAATTACCTGCTGTTGGATTACATTGCAACTAAAAGAGGGTATGAAGATACGAGATGGGCTACATTCAATCAGATTGCTGATAAGGATAATAAATATCATCCTAATCAAAAATGGCACTTGAAAAAGGGTTCTGAAGGGGTGCCGGTAGAAATAGCCAAGATGATCAATCGTGAAACAAAACAAAGTATTGATTTTGTGGAATATGCAAAGATTGTTGCCGATGATCCAAGTGAAGCACAGAACTATGCATTGATGTTGCGTACCTATACGGTTTTTAATTACTCATGTATAGAAGGAGTGCCAGAACGTACAAAACGAAGAGAACACACAGTATCTATGCCTGCTTTACAAGAGTTTTGTGATGAAGCTTTAAAAACAATGGGTGTTGAATTGAACCATTATGGTGATAGAGCATTCTATAGTGTGAAAGATGACAAGATCGTGTTACCTACAAAGGATTCATTTGAAACTGTTGGGGATTATTATGCGACACGATTACATGAAACGGCACACTCTACCGGAGCAGAGAAGCGTTTGAATAGAGACTTGGGTGGAAGATTTGGTAGTGCTGAATATGCTGAAGAAGAATTAAGAGCAGAGATTGCATCATCTATTCTTTTTGCAGATCTACATATGCCAACGGAAGCTAAACTGTTAGATAATCACAAAGCGTATATTCAGTCTTGGGTTGAGATATTAAAAAACGATCCAAAGATTCTTTTCCAAGCAATCAAAGATGCGGAAAAGATTTGTGATTATATCCAAGAGCAGGCACCAATCGCAAGAGAGAAGATACGTCAAGAAAAGTTACAAGAGGAAAATCAACAAGATCATTCCAAATACATCCAGGAGAAAATCAAGGATGATTTTTTAAATGAGAGAATATCTGAGATGGAATATAGATGTCTAGATGAACATCAGGACTGGATTAATGATAAGTTCGATGCATATAAGAAGGGTGATTCTGAAGAAGAAAAGAGTGCTACATATGAAACCTTACGAGATGCAATCCTAATCAATGCTGGCTTTAGATTAATACATGAAAACCAGGAAGTATTGTCAAGTGATGCAAGCATTATGAATGAGGGTATCGTAGGCATGGGCTTTGAGGACGAAGGAATAAGTTTTTAATTAGAAAGAAGGAAAATAACATGAAGAATATTAGAAATAAAGTATCTGCAGCAATTACTACAGTATCTGTAACCGCATTGAACGTAATGACTACACATGCGGATGGATTAACATTCAATGAAGGAGCAGCTAAATCACTTGTAGAGACATTCTTCAAACCATTAACAAGTTTCTTATTATGGTTTGTGCCTTTAGCGGCTTTAGCAGCAAGTATTTGGGTTTATATCAAATGGACAGGAAAGGATGAAGCTGAGCAAGAACAGAAACCATGGTCAAAGTCGGTTGTAAAGATTGTTACAGGGGCAGTTGTTGTTGAAGCCTTATCTGCAATCATGAAAGTTTTTGGACTTTAAAAAGTCTGGGGCAATTTGCCCCAAGTTTTTAAAGAGAAAGGATGTGAGGAAATGAAACCAGGAGATATGCTGTTGGATATGATCAGAAATATGATCTGGTTCTTTTGCAAAGCTTCATTTGGTTTAATGGATCTGATATATGGGATTTTAAAAGAATTAATAGGATTGAATCTAGGAAACTTTGATTTTATTTGGAATTGGTGGACTGGATTGCTTGTCCTAACGGGTTCTTTGATTATCATTCGATTTGTATTTTATTATTTACAGACAATAACGGATGAAGAAAAGATTCTAAAGTTTAGTCCAACGGATGTGTTTAAAAAGTTTGCTATTTTAGGAATTGTTATATTACTTATGCCTGGATTCTTTAAAGGAGTCTCTGGTATTTCAAGCGGCTTAACGAAAAGCATAGGTACATTGATTACAGGTTTTGATGAGAATACAAAACCATCATCAATTATGGTCGCTGCAGGATATGGTGGAAGTGATGTTTCTGAAGTTAAATTAGACACGATTGACATCAATAAACTGAATGCAACAAAAGATGCTTATCTAATTTATCCATCTGCTTTTGATATTGTATTTGCTGGAGTCTCCGCTGGTGTGGCAGACTTTTTATTTGTGTTTATAGGAATACAAGTTGCACAGCGAATTATTAATCTTCTATTGAAGATATTGATTTCACCATGGGTTTTTTCTGGAATGTTTGATCCAGACAATAATACCTTCTCGATATGGTGGAAATTATGCCTGGCTGATTTTTTAACTAATTTTTATCAGATGATGCTAGTAATTTTAGTATTGGCGGTTACACCAGCCGTTCCGATTTCTGCACTAGCAAAAGTAATCTTCTTTATCGGTGCCTTATCTGCAGTTATGAATGCTCCTACTGGTATTGCACAGTTGCTTGGAGGAGATGTTGGTGTAGGTACTGCATTCCAACAGATGCAATCATTAGGCATGATTTCTTCTGCAATGAGCGGTATTGGTGGTATGGCTGCTGGAGCGGCTCTTACAATGGGTGCTGGTGCCATTTATGGAGGCGGACGTTTAGTAGGTGGTACTGGATTGCTCCATTCTGCTGGAGAAGCTTTAGGTGGTCTTACAGGAGGTTCTGGAGGAATCCTAGCAGGGATTGGAAATACAAATGGTTCTGAAGGTGGCGGCACTAGTCCTTTGGGGCAAATTGCCCCAAGCCAGGGAACTGCAGGTGGTATAAATGGAGTGCCAGGATTAGATGACTCTAATATGCCACAAAGCAGTGTAAATCCATCCATGCTAAGTGGATTGGGTAGTGGAGAAGGTACACCTAGACGAATGACAAAAGACGGAAATTCTATTGCAAGAAGAATTGCAGATATGAATAGTAATAGCAGAATTGGACGAATGGTGAATCAGGCTGGTTCAAGTCTATATCAGATGTCAGCAAATCGTTTATCTAGACCTGTTCAAACACGTACAAGAGGTGGAATGATCCAGAGTAGACAGTCTCATGTTGTAACTGCAGCAAGAGCGGCACATAGAATGTATGATGCAGCTAAAGGAGGTAGCAACGAATGAGATTTAATAGCCCAGCACCTTTTAAAAGTGGAAAATTGGTTTTAGGAAAATATAGGAAGTTGGATCTAATGATACTTGCTGCAGGTATTATTAGTACTTTCTTTTTCATGTATGTTTATTTATCTGCACTGGAAGGAAGAAGTGCAGTTGTAATCGTGCTATTGGCACTTCCTGCAGGTATTGGTTATATGCTGATTCAGCCCTATGGAATCTATCACAACTGGCTAGAGTATCTACATGTACTCTTTTTATTTAGCCGTACAAGAAAAGTATGGGTAAGTGCTGGTGAATATCAAAATACTGGTGGAAGTTCAATAGATGAGGAAGTTAAGCTATGAATAAAATAAGAAAACTAACTAGCCTAGAAAAGAAACAAAAAGATAGGCTAATAAAAGCGAAGAAGGACACAAAAACTTTGCGGAAAAAAGTAAATACTACAATGGATTGGATGAATATCCGTGAAGTTGGTGAAGACTATATCATGCTGAAGGATGGCAATAAGGAAGCATGGATCAGAGGTATCAAAGTCAATCCACATGATATTTTCTTAGATGACTATGAAGAGCAGGTTAGACATGTCGATGGACTGAGAATTTGTTTGAATAAGTTACGCTTTAAAATGTATTACAGTTTTGTATTAACAAAAGTTGATGTCCAATCATATATTGATCAGATTATTGAAGGACAGAGAATGGAAGATGATCGTATTATCCAGACACTGATGGATGGAGATATCGACAAATTAGACAGTTTCTGTGATGCATATAAAGAATTAAATTTCTTTATCATGATCCGTTCTAGCGATCCAAAAGAGTTGGATAAAAATTATTGGGAATTGTTTAATGAGTTTTCTGTTGCTGGCTTCCAACCAAAGAAGCTGAATGAATTCGATTTTTATAACTACATTGCGTATGTCTTCGAAAATACTCCAGTGCCAGATTACTACTATTCCAGGGGAATATTCTCATATGAAAATGTCGAAATGGAATACAATGCGAATGATGATCAATATGAGTTGGTAGATAATACAAAACCATTATTAGATGCAAGAGATGCACCTATTGAAAATCTTATTCCAGAGATTAGTACGATCAGACAATCGAGAATGGCACCATTTTGTTTCTCATTAAAGCCAGATCATTACATGATTGGAGAGAAGTATGTATCCAATATCTTGATAAAGCGACTGCCACAAGGATATAGCCTTGGAATTCTTTGCGATTATGTAAATAATCCAAATATCAAGTTATTTATGACAACGGATACTGCAGATGAAAGCATTGCTAAAGGACTCAAGATGGAGTACCAGGAAAAGGAAAGAAAGTATTATCAAACAAGGGATCCACAAGTCAGACAACATCTGCAAAATGACCTAGCATCATTGAATGAGTACATTCAGGAAATCTTACGTGATACGGATAGAACACATAATGTCATTATGGTATTGTCCGTTTATGCAGACGATCTGCAGAGTCTAAGAGGAATGGTGAAGGATATAAAACTACGTATGCGTAGCATAGGCTTCATGCTTGCAGATGCAAGATATTTAGAAGAAGCTGTTTTACGTATATCCTGTCCTTTATTCTTTAAAGCAAAATCTCCGTTTATCGTTGAGCAGAACTTTGGTTTCTTGTTACCTTCTAGAGGTGTTGCAGGACTATGGCCATACGTTTTTGAAACACTTAAAGATCCAAAGGGTATGCTGCTAGGCTGTGAGCTACAGAATAAGGGAATCATCATGTTTGATCCATTCTTCTATAACACGCATAAGAGTGAAGCTCGTTTAACACAGCGTATCAATGGCAATATGATTGTTGTTGGTAAATCCGGTTCAGGTAAGAGTACGACAATGGGACTTCTTATCAGAGACCTCATAAAGAGAAAAGTCCGGATTGTATGGATTGATCCAGAAAATAAGAATAGAAACCTTACCAAGAAATATGGCGGAACGTATGTTGCTTGGGGACAAAAAGGAAATATCATCAATATCTTTGATCTGAAGAAGATTACTTCAGAGGAAGAAGATGGAGATGAGAAGATGTATGATACTGAGATTGCTATCTACAATGTCATTGAAGATATTAACCAGGTACTACAATTCTTATATCCAAATATTTCTGAAGATACTTTAACTTTCACTGGTGATATTACATTTCGAGCATATGCGAAAGTTGGCATTACAAGAGATGAGAATGGACAATTTGCAAGTTTTAAGGGACTACGTTATGAAGATATGCCTACATTCGAGACATTTAATGAATGCCTGGAAGAGAGAATCAAAGAGTTAAAAGAAGATACTGCAGCTAGAGTTGAATTGGATCGTTTGATGGATCTAAGAATGAAGATGCAGCGTATCATGGTTGAATGGAGTGTTTACTTTGTTGGTCATACAACAGTTACATTTACAAATCCAGAAAGACAGATCATTGCCTTTGGAACAAAAGCATTATTCAACGCATCTTCTAATCTGAGTGCAGCTTTAAATCACATTATGTTCAAGTTCTCCTGGGATCAATGTTTGGATAATAATGATCAGTCAGCCTTCATTATCGACGAGGCACATACAATGATCCTACAAGGTTCTACAGCACCATTGATTGCTCAATTCTACAGACGTGCCAGAAAGTATAACTGTATGATGATTGTCGGTACACAGGAGCCACGAGACTTCGCAGATGACAGTATCATTACGCACGGCAAAGCAATTTTTAATAACTCTACATATAAGATCGTCATGTACCTGGATAAAGATGCATGTAATGACGTATTGAAATTATGCAACTTCAATAGTAATGAAATTACTTATCTGCAGAATTTCCAATTAGGACAAGCAATCTTTATTTGCGGCAATAGAAGAATACCGATTCAAATCATCGCTACCGATCAAGAATTAAAGGAAATAGGAGTTGAGTAACCACAATGAAGATATCCTTTGAGAAGCTGTTTAAATGGGTCTGTACGGGCTTTCTTATTATGATGATAGGAATGGTACCTATTATGGCAATTGGCACCGTTCTGCAGCCTGTAGCGACTGCTACGAATGCAATCGTATCCTTCTTCAAAGGTCTGAATGGAAATGCAGATACTGAAGGTATAGAAGAAAGTGTAAAAGCCTGGATAAATAGTCCGGAATACCAAGGTATATCTAAGTATAAGCCTTCCGATTATCGCTCATATTATCTTGCACAATCTGTCTCATTTTATTATTTCAAGACAACAGGTGAATTTATAGTAAGCGATGGTGATTATGCAGCGTATATGCAGATCTTCAAAGATGCAGATTCACAAGAGTGCTTGAAAGAGATTGAATCAAGATATGGTTTCAAAATGAGTGAAGATGAATCAACAAATGTAAAGTCACTGGCAGTTGCGTTGATACCTGGAGGACAAAGAGGAATCAACGATCCAGTGGGTGAACCAGTTGAAAGGGCGATTGCATGGATGACACAAATAGCCAATGATGATAGTCATGGTTATTCTCAGATAACTAGAAATGGCAATCCAAACTACGATTGTTCATCCTTAATCTGTTCAGCAATGAGATATGCAGGTGGATTTAATATACCAATTACTTCTACACACTCAATGCGATTGGTATTTACTAATGCGGGAAATTGGATATGGATTCCTAGATCTGAGTTAGGAGATATTTCTAATGAAGCTGTTATAAGCGGACGTTCCAATCTAAAAAGGGGAGATATCCTCTTGAATGAAACAGAACATACAGAAATCTATCTTGGAAATGGACTTGATCTAGGAGCGCATTGGGACTGGGATGGAGTTAATGGTGATTCATCGGGAAAGGAAATCTGCAGTGGATTGTATTGGGATTCAAATTGGGACGGTGTTTTACGTTATATAGGAAATTAGTTTTTGGGGCAATTTGCCCCAAAAATTACCTGGTAGTAGATTCATATGGATACGCAGCAGCACACGCAACCATTCAGGTCTTGTGTGCTGCTTTTAAAATGCTTTAACTGCATGGATGCCTTCGCAGAATGCGATCTGCTCAGGCTTCCTTTTTTAAAAGCAATCTGTTTTAGCAAACAGACTGCTAAATTAATTCTGATTTATCTTTCAACCCTTGGCACTCCGACCTTATCGCATAGACGAGATAAGAAAACAAGGATACGAGTTTCTTGCAAAACTCTATCAAGCAGCTTTGCTGTCCTTTGTTTTTTATCTCTTGCCGTTACACATTTACGAGCCTGATTTCATGGATTGACCCTTGACCTTTTTGAATCCTGTGACAGCCAGCTGTCAAGGACGGCGCACTCTGTGCTTGCAAGTTCAAAATGATCAAGGGCTACGCAAGTCAATCACATTTCATTGGCTTGGCTCTTCAATGTTTCACTTGTCTATGCTCTTGCGTAGTCGTGCCAAGGGTGGCGCTAGAAAGATACTACCGAAAGGTAGATGAGGAATTCCACATGAAACACTACTACAGATTTATTATCAACTACGATGAAGACGAAACACGTATCTTCATCAGTCCAAAGGAACTAAAGAAAGGTGCTGTTGCAGTTGTCCATTCTTATGGTGAGCAATTTGCAATTGCTACTGTCTTAGAACCAGTCAGTGAACTTGAAGCACTTACCGGTTATCAACGTAAATGTCTTGAAGATGTCATTTGCACAGTTGATGTTACAGAGTATCTTGTAAAGCAAAAAGCAATTTCTGAACGTTCCAAACTTGAAGAGTTGATGGACGAAAAGATGGCAGAGTTGAAGTATGAAGACCAACTCAAAAAGACTGCTGATAGAAGTGCAGACTTCAAAGTATTGTATGAGGCTTATCTCAAAACATTATCACCTGTTACAGATGATGTACAGGAAACTTTAGATGGTGAATAGTTTTGTTGGATGTGGGAAGAGAAATCTTCCCACAACAACATCAGATGAAAAGGAGAACATATGAATTACTTGGTTATGAAAGCACTCTTTCAACTAATGATTGATAAGAGCCATCGTGAATTTATCAAAGCAATAATTTCAATTGAAACTGATGTAGAAGATGAAGACAGATTGAACAGGTTATATGACTTCTACATGGAAGATGATGATATGTCGTTATTAAATTATGCTTTAGTGGAGTAATGGCTTTGGGGCAATTTGCCCCAAAGACTGCCGACTCCACCCAGCCAAGAAAATTTCCTTGGCTGACGTTACGCACGGCAGTAAAAACGCAGCAACACTTCACAAAAAATTTACCAAAGAAATTCTTGGTAAAAGTTTTTTGTTCGTGTTTATATTGGTTCACCACTTCGTATCTCATATAAATGGATACTCGTGGTTTTCAATCTATGATTCCAGACAAAATCGCAAAAAACGCTCTATTTGTCTGGAAAGCAAGATAAGGAATTTCGTATTACGAAATTCGATGTTACGCAATTGCTCAACGAGCAATTCGTTTATTTTAAAGGTTTTTTTCGTATTACAAATCGTAATACAACGTAAACGCTTTTTTGATTTTCGTAATACATTCGTAAACGCTTTTTTCGTAGTTATTTTTTCGTAAAAATAATTTGAGTTTTTAAGGAAAATAAAAAAATAAATGATAGGAAGGTGATGTGATTGTGGCAAAGAATGTAGTTGCTTTTCGATTGGGAGATGATACAAAATCTCAATTAGATTTGTTAGAAAGTATGGATTATAAATTAGCAATTTCTGAAAATAGAAGACCATTAACGAGAACAGAAATTGTAGAACAAGCAATTAATAATTATTACATACAGAATACAAATGAATATAAAAATGATCCACAAGTTAAGATGATGTTTAAAGTCATGGATGAATTATTTCAAAAATATTTTGGTGAATTGAATGATGATCTTGGGAAACAATGGTATGACATTCGTCTGTTACTTTTATATGTTCAGGTGATTTCACGAACATTAAATTTCCAAGAGCAACCAGCAGAGTTTGCGTTGAAATTTATTAACGGACGATATGATTTTGAAGATGAAATTGAAACAAAAGTAAATCGTGATTTGGCTGATTCAAGAATTATTTCTTTAGTAAAATCTATTCAAGATTTACAACGTGATTCAAAAAAAATAAGAACAGAAAGTGAAGGGGAAAACGAAAATGAATAAGCAAAAATTACTAAGTGAAATTATGAAAAGAGAACAAAAGATTGCACAACTATCTAAAAAAATTAATGAGTATACTTCTCAAAAGAATGGAGTACAAAGTGAGCTTAATGAATTGAATCGTATTAGAAAAAAGATTGAAGATATTGAAGCTGAAACAATCAAAAAACAAAATACTTTGGAAGAAGATTTGAAAAAAATATTAGATAGACCTACTAAGAAAAAACAAGAGAAAGTAGCTGAGACTGATGCCGATTGAAATAGATAAAGTTAGATTCTTTCAATTAGGAAGTCAGGCTCCAAAGAACTCTAGGTTCAAAGGAATCATCACACAAGATACATTATTTGGAAAAGGTGGATGGTTAGAATATACGCAACGTGATGAGGCAACGCAGCCAGATAAAGAGTATTATTCTGAGTGTGATGATGGATTCTTTGGGTACACTTTCAGACAAGAAGCGGCAGATGGATTAACCATGACTTCTATGGGTGATTTTTCTGTAGACAATATTTCAACGTTTGCTGAAGCATGTAAATCATCATTTAAAAAGAATGGGGATATTGTTTGGGACATGGTAATTTCTTTGCCATCATATGACTATGCAGAAAAGTGTGGACTACATAGCCAGAAAGATTATGCAACCATGATTTCTAAAATCATGCCAGAGTTTTTCCGAAAGATTGGATTAAGATCGAGCAATATGCTGTGGTGGGAAAACTATCACAAGAACACGGAACATCCACATATGCATGTGTGCTATCTTGAAAAAAATAAGACAAGGGATAGAGGTAAACTTACTCTTTCAGAATTAAAAAAATTAAAAGCAATTATCATAAAAGAAATTGGATTAAGAGAAGAACTGTTTAAAAATACTGCTATTGACTCAGAACGTTTTTTCAAAAATAAAGATGCAGAAACTAGAGAACTTATACGTGCAACTCGCAATTATGATTTTACAAAAATCAAGAATGTTCTAGACCTGGCTACAGTGTTACCTAGATATGGACGTATGCAGTATGGCTCATATCAGATTATGCCATATAGAGAGAAGCTGGATGAGATTGCAGAGGAATTCCTAAACTCAGATGCACTTAAAGAGATGTATAAAAGTTTCTTAGAAAAACTAGATACACTTTCACAAACAATGGATACGGCTGCAGGTACGGATATAGCAACAATCAAAGATACAGAAATCAAAAAACTACATAAACAAATCGGAAACATTATTTTGGATCAGATCAAAGACATGCGAGCTGCCAATTATAAGAGTTCCAGATTGGATAAGCCGTTTGTAGAAAGACAATTTGAAAAGACAGAAGTACCTTTACTGGAAAAGAACAGTAATAATCCAGAATGGAAAGAGTACCTGGAAGTGAAGGGACAATTAGAACATGTCAATTCAGAAGGTGAAAAGGTGAATCATTCCTTTTTACACGGATGTTTGGAAACATTGGAAGGACTTGTAAATAAAATTACAGACTCTAAGCTAAATGCTTTGGTATCACATAGATTAGCAAAAATGTATTTCTATGGTGAAGGTGGTATCACTGATCCACTGAAGACAGTTAAATATGCAAAGCAAGCCATCAAGAATGGATACACAAAAGATTATATTCTTCTAGCAAAGGCACAGTTCAAACTGGATAGGGCATCTGAAGGAATGGATACATTGTACGTTGGGATGACACATGGAGATCCGCTTTCTACATACTCATATGGAATTCATGAAGTAAAAGGGGACATGTGTAATAAGAACAAGATAGATGGCTTCAGATGTATCAAAGTAGCTGCAGAGATGGGCTGTCTTCCTGCTATCAACTACTTGAAGACACATGATAAGGCTGGATTCAAAGAGACAGTAGAGAAGAATCTTGGAGTAAAGATTAAGAAGCCTGTTATTTCTTCAGGTAAACAGATGAGTGAAGTTGCTAAGTATATGTATAACTCTTCTCAACTTAGCGTAGCGACAGGGCTAATCAATCGAGAGATTGAAGCGTATCTGAATAATGATAAAGAACTAGAAACGGAGTGGTAAATAATGGGAAAGATTATTAGATTTTTATTTCTATCAATCACTGCAGCGATAGGGATACTCTTTTTAGCAATCCAGGTAATCCACTTAGGAGTTACCCATGATCCACAAGTATCTTTTGATTATAGGTTCCTTCTTCTTGGTGAGAATTATGTATTACTGAAGGTAGTAGGAGCATTGATTGGACTAATGACCTTCCAGATTTTTTATGCAACCTTCTTTGGAAGAAGTGGACATGGAGCAAAAGGAAAACATAAACGAGCTTTGACGAGCCAGGAGAAGAAACAGTTTTCTGATGTTGCTAATTGGCAAGAGATAAAAAGAAATAGTCAGAGACTTGAATATGATAATACAGGGCATCTAAAAACAAGATCCATATTGATATGGTTGGATCATGTACTAGATCCATTTAGAAGGTTCTGGAATGAATGCTGTACAATCTTGAAGGTTTCTGATAAGTACCGTAAAAACACAATCAGGACATATGAAATAGCAGGCAAGAAAACGAATTTTAGAGGTGGTATTCCGCTAGCTGTGAAATGGAATAGACTCTATGTTGATGCAGGTGATAATCACGCAATTATCAATGCATCATCAAATGCCGGTAAGACTGTTTCTTTTGTAAATCCAATGATTGATGCCTTGCGTATGACAGGCGAATCCATGATTATTAACGATCCAAAGGGAGAGCTACTTTATGAACATAAAGAACAATTACTTTCTGATGGATATGATGTAAGGGTAATTAATTATATCCACCCAGAGGAAGGAGATAGATATTCTCCGTTAAGTATTGTTATTGATTCATATCGAAAGGCGGAGAAAGAATACCTGGAGAGCAAGGAAGAATACACTGCAAAAATCAAAGAATACCTGGATAAAATAAACGCTGCTAAAGGGCTACAAAAACAAAGGTTAGAGAATGAATTATTGGAGTATAAGAAGTACTACGCACCAGAGTTTGACTATTCTAAAGCAGCCATGTTTTTAAGGGAACTTGCAGATCAGTTCTTTTATGATCCAAAGGCACACAATGAGGCACATTTTAATGATCAGGCTTCTAGTTTGTTCCAGGGAATCGTATTTCTACTATTAGAGGAAAAGTCCTATAATCCGGAAACCAAGAAAAGAGAACCTGTTCCAGATGAGGAAATCAACTTCAAGTCTGTAATGGAGACATATAGATCAGGAATGGAAACAGTAATGGTTAAAGCAGGTGCAACCGTTATGAAAGTACCAAAATTGAAATTCTTGTTAGAGAAAAAGCGTAAGAAGACAGATGAATCCTATAAGAAATTAATGGCATTCTTGAGTACTGGAGATAAGGAAAGAGGTTCTATTGTTACTTCATTTGAAAATAAGATGAAGGACGTTACCTTAAATGAAACTGTCTTACGAATGATGGCAAAATCAGACTTTGATGTTGCGGATATTGGAAGGAAGAAGACAGCATTATTTATAGTCGTTCATGGCGAAAAGGACACCTATTATAGATTGGTATCTTTGATTATCAATCAAACCTTCCAATTACTTATGCAATTAACTGAAGAGCAACAAAAAAAGACTGGTAAAAAGAGACTGCCTGTACCTTGTAATTTGATTTTTGATGAATTTGGAAACTTCCCAGCATTAAAGAATATTAAAGGTATTTTGACTTTTAGCCGTTCTGCAGGATTTAGATCATTCATGGTTGTTCAGGATTTACATCAGTTCTCTGAAATATATGGTAGGGATGTTGAATCAATCATAGAAAATAACTCAGCTAACTTTATTTACCTATATGGTAAAGATATGGATACAATCAAGCGTATTTCAGCTATGAGTGGTAAGAAGCTTGTGTGGAAATCTGATAAGGGTTCCTATGAGGAGGCTCCCGTTATTTCTACGGATCAATTACAGCAATTATCTATGGGTGATGCAGTCATTATCAGTGCAAGAAAGAAGGCATATATCTTCAGAATGCGTAATTATAAGAAGTATTCCTTCTACAAGAATAAGAAGAAGTATGTTCCTGGAGAAACAAGAAGATTACGTAATGTTAGAGTGTATAACGTTCAAGAGCATTATGATGCAGACCAAAAGATTAGTGATGCATTTGATAGTAAGAAAGACCTACTGTCTGGTGATCCTCAGTTATCTGCAGGGTTAAAAACAGGTATTGAACAACTGCAGGAGAAACAATCATTGATTCCAACTGCAGGATTTGGATTAGGTGCAGCAAAATAAGGAGAAGTCATAATGAATACTATAAAGTTTGTAGAAGAAGTACGCTTAAAGGAAGCATTTTGGGATAAATATAAATACAGATCCAATATCCTTGCCAGTCAATTTGAAAGTATTGCAAGGCATGGTGGAGTAGATCTTCTTACTGCTGAATTGGTGGAAAATAAAACAACAAAAGAAACGGCAATCCAATTTGTATCCTTCGAGTTCAAACTGGATGATATTAAGAAGGCTATAGCACAAGCTGAAGAAAACAGCCGTTTCTGCCATAAGTCTTTTATAGTGATTCCATTAGAAAAAGAAAAGGTAATCAATGATAGATACAAAGATTACCTGAAGAAGGCAAAGTATATTGGAGTCATGGGAGTTGCGACAGATGGTCGATGGACGATTCTGCATAAACCATGGACTCATAAAGATGAAGAGCTAGTATACAACCAGGTATTATTAAAGATGCTGGTAAATAGTAGCAAATCAGTAATATAAGACTTTGCGAGAGATTGTATTAAATGTATAAATGTGATATCATTCAGTTGTAGTTAGTGGAGAGTCCTAGCCGTAGTAGGAATTTGACAAAATGTGGAGAGTCCTAGCCGTAGTAGGAAGTTAAAAAATGCCTCATATTGAGGCTTTTTTTGTGGAGGAATTATGGAAAGAAAAATATATCTATATACAATATCTAATAGTTATATGAACTATCTTCAAGCATTTGACACAAGAATATCATTGCACAACTCAACACAAGGCGGTGTATATGTGGGTGCTGTGTTAGAGATAAGCAATGATGTTTCATACTTTGTGCCTTTGACAAGTTACTCAAAGGAAAAAGAAGAAAAAATGAAATATAGAAAGCAATTCGTTTTAAGCTTACATGAACTTGGAAACAGTGATAACAAACTAGGGTATATGTTATTTAATAATATGATTCCTGTTCCAAGGACAGAATTACAACTAATTGATTTATCAAATCAAAGCATTCCAAAGAATAGGATGATGAAACTGCAGCAAACTTATATGCGAAGTATCTTAAGTGGGATAGAAAACAAATCGGCGGTGGTATATAGAAAACAGATTGATGGTGATCCGTATTATGTTAAATGGTGTTGTAATTTTACTTTGTTAGAAAGAAAGTGCATTGAGTTTATTGAAAGTAACCATAATCAGTCACAGTTAATTGAAAAAAGTGATGATTTAGAGATGGAATTTTAGAAATGTTTGGACTTTCAAAAGATGATTATTGCTATAAATCAGGTAAATTTGATCGTCCAAATTTTGAAAAATATACCATTGAAGTAGCAATAAAAGAAATCAATCAAAATACACGGATGAAAGTTGAATATAAAAAAATAAAAAAATAACCGTGTAGCAAATTATCAGTTTAATTTCATAGAAATAATATAAAGTAACAGAGCGTAATTATTTAAAATTATGCTCTGTTACTGACACTACATGTATATAATATTGGTCAATTTTTTTACTATTCAACTATTCTAATTTCATAAATGCCATCACAATATAATCCGTCAAATTGATGAGCTCCTTTTAATGTATAAAACGAATCGGTAATTGCATCTACTTTATAACAGATCGGATAGAAATAGATTGTAATAACAATATCTGAAGATGGAATGAATTGTATTTGGCTTAAGTTATGTGATATTGGAAGTATCGTATTAAAACCAATAATACGTTGCAATATATCCCTCATCTTTATGTTGTCATTTTCAACACTTGAATAACTTGCAAGATTTGCAAATTCAACAACTTGTTCTTTTAAAACTTTATAATTTGCATCAATCTTAATAGGAGATAAAATCACTTCACTAATAGATATAGATGATTCATCAATTATATAATATTCACCTTTTTTCAATATTATTTCGCTTAGGTTAATTGGATTTCCATCCAAATCAAAAAATTTAGAATTATCTGATACGGATATTTCAGATATTGAAATTTCATGTAATGATGACAATTTATTAACATCAATAGTGACTTCTTCTTTGTTGGATTGACTATGTTCAGAAGAATTATGTATTTCTTTATTTTCCTTTTGAACAGTGCAACCTATCAACAAATTTAAAGTGACTGCCATCAAGAATATAACTGATATACTTTTTTTCATAAATTATCCTTTCTTTCTGTATTATCTATATAAATCTTAGTGCTGATAATTATTAAAAAAACAGTCTGAAATTTATGTTGGAAAAGCGTTATAATTATATTTAGTCAAACAAAAAAGAGAAGTTTATCACTTCTCTTTTATTGTGATTTGATAAGAATAAATAACACGATCGGTATTAAACCAATTCCTAACTTGTGTTTTTAGAGTCTATTTTCTAAAAAAAGCAATTATGTGAATTTAGGGTGTTCAATATACCTTAAATACACATATAATATTTAAAAAGGAAAGTGTCTAAATAGACTATAGTTCATTTGGACAGGTATACACATATGAATATTTTATTTCTGATTGGAAATGGACTTGATCTACAATATAAAATGAAAACATCATATAAAAATTTTTATGACGATCAGAGAGTCATTTATGAAGAACGAAAAAGCAACGCAACTGATAAGAGACCGTATTCAAATTATATATACAAATCACTATATGACGAACAAGATAAAAATGCAGTCAATGAGAAAAGCAATTGGTTAGATTTGGAGTTATATATTGGTGAGCTTTCAAAAAAATATTGGAAAACAAATCCGAAAGATGGATGGGATAAGTTTGTTGAGGACTTTGAAGAAGTCGAATATGATCTTAACTTATATTTACAGAAACAGGAATCCGACTATGTAACGGACGGAAAACAAATAAATTTTAAAAAAACATTAGATAATTTATTGGTGGATTTAGAAGAAGCCTACTCTTCAAGGCTGCACTCATATGTTAAGGGATTTGTTCCCAGTTCTGATAGAGTGAGAATTCTCACTTTCAACTATACAATGGTATTAGATAAAATTTTAGATAGTTCACCCAAGAAGTATGATGGGTCATTTACGTCTGAAGCATATTCAACAACAATTGACAAAGTTTGCCATGCGCATGGTTTGCTAAATAATAATCCTGTTTTAGGTGTAAGTGATGAGACACAAATATCTGATTTAATGGGGGAAGAAATATCTAAATTTTTTGTTAAAGAAAAAATAATTGAATATTGTAAGAATAATAATAATCAAAGAAATGAAGCAATGATAAATGAGGCTGACTTAATAATAATCTTTGGAATGTCGCTAGGAGAAACAGATAGCTACATCTGGGAGAAGGTTGCAACAAAATCTATATATTCAAATATACCGATTGTAATTTATCATTATAAAGATAATTTCGAAAGAAGGATTCCTGCTACAACAATACGAGAATATATTAAAGTGGAGAATAAATTTATAAAGAATTCTAGAGTGAAAGATGAGAATATTGATAAATTACGCAATAATATTCTAGTTGCTATAAACAAAGCAATATTTGAGATTGAAGAAAAAAAATAAAATATATTTTGGGTTAAATATTCTATCTTTTTATAAAACATGAAAACTCAAAATCTTAATGGCAGCTTGGATAATGCAATTTATACGCTGCTTTTTATTATGGAGGAAAATAGATTAAATGAGAATATTTTATGAAAGGGTTTCTACGGCACATCAATCCCTTGCAAGACAAGATGAATTACTCAAAAAATTAAATATTGAAAAAGTCTATGCTGATAAGGCAACAGGGAAGCATATGGACAGACCACAACTTAAAACTATGTTGGAGTTTGCTAGAGAGGGAGATACAATCGTTGTTGAATCGTTCTCTAGGTTAAGTAGATCAACCAAGGACTTGTTACATTTGGTGGACAGCATGCATGCAAAAGGAATAGCATTTGAATCTCAGAAAGAGAAAATTGACACTAGTACGCCTTCAGGGAAATTATTTCTGACTATCATAGCTGCATTAAATGAGTTTGAACGTGAAGTGCTATTAGAACGTCAGGCTGAAGGAATTGCTGTTGCTAAGCAAAATGGCAAGTACAAAGGGAGAGCGCATGCAAGCATAGATAAATTTTTATTTGCAGAACTCTATAAAGAGTATAAAAAAAGAAATATTACTCAAAAATACATGTGCAAGAGATTAGGGATAAGTCGATCTACACTATATAAAGAAATTAAAAAATATGAATTAAATAATCTATAAATACATAACTAAGATACCAGTATACGAATATTGAATATTGGTGTTTTTTCTTGATGTAATTAAATGCGTGCTAGATGCCGGCACACAATAATAACACAATAACAAGGAGATAAGTTAAGTATGAAAAAAATAATTGGATATGTTCGTGAA
>ERZ773055.398-NODE-398-length-27610-cov-8.119869_pt1 | contig 27610 bp, 24 predicted proteins | sample MGYA00580515_ERZ773055 | MGnify/ENA primary metagenome ERZ773055 (study PRJEB29015, sample SAMEA2737993) | human oral metagenome | biome: human oral; feature: human-associated habitat; material: dental | place: China | collected 2064 ...
CCATTGTCCTCTCAACCACTCCCGCAGTTGACAAAAATTATTCTATCAAATTTTACCCCCTCTTGTCAATAACTTTTTTCAATTTTTTTTATATATAACAGTTATCGTCATTTGAATCTCATTATTTTAAAGAGATAGAACGTTGTCAAATAATTTGATTTTTTTTATAATTACTTTTTTCTACATTTCAATTAATTACTTTTATTGCTTATTATAATGTATAAAAAGAAAATAGCTGTCCTAATATTTTAGGACAGCTACTATATTTAATTTAATAACTTTTATTTACTATTTTGCAAGTTCAACAAAGTATTTCAATGTTCTTACTAATTGAGCTGTGTAAGACATTTCATTGTCATACCAAGAAACTGTTTTAACTAATTGTTTGTCTCCACTTTCGATTACTTTTGTCTGAGTTGCATCAAATAATGATCCGTAGTGAATTCCAACTATATCAGAAGATACTAATGGTTCTTCAGTATATCCGAATGATTCATTTGAAGCTGCTTTCATAGCTGCGTTAACTTCTTCTTTAGTAACTTTTTTACCTAAAATTGAGATTAATTCAGTTAATGATCCTGTAGGAACTGGTACTCTTTGAGCTGCCCCATCAAGTTTTCCTGCTAATTCAGGTATTACTAATCCAATAGCCTTTGCTGCTCCAGTTGTGTTAGGAACTATATTTACAGCTGCTGCTCTTGCTCTTCTGAAGTCACCTTTTCTATGTGGTGCATCTAATGTATTTTGGTCTCCTGTATAAGCGTGGATAGTTGTCATTGATCCTGCTTCAATTCCAAAGTTATCTTGTAATACTTTAGCCATTGGTGCTAAACAGTTAGTTGTACAAGAAGCTGCTGATAATACAGTTTCTGTTCCATCAAGAATTTCATTGTTTACATTAAATACTACTGTTTTCATATCTCCTGATCCAGGTGCTGATATAACTACTTTTTTAGCTCCTGCTTTAATATGTTTTTCAGCTTTTTCTTTAGAAGTGAAGAATCCTGTACATTCAAGAACTACATCTACTCCTAATTGTCCCCATGGTAAGTTTTCAGGGTCTGCATCTGCAAAAGTTTTGATTTCTTTTCCATTTACTACGAAAGCGTTTTCTTTAACTTCGATTTCCCCATTGAATCTTCCTTGTGCTGTGTCATATTTGAACAAGTGTGCTAACATTGCCGCATCTGTCAAGTCGTTAATTGCAACTACATCAAATTCTGGATCGTTTGCCATTAATCTTAATGCCAATCTTCCTATTCTTCCAAATCCATTAATTGCTACTTTAACTGCCATATTCCTATTACCTCCTAAAAATTTTATATATTAATAATTAATATATTTTAGTATAAGTTGAGTATATCATAATTCTTCTAACTTTTCAATAGATTTAACACATAAAAAACTGCATACTGGATTAGACCCAAATTCATACTGGACAAAAGTATCCATAATCCCGAGATATTTTCCGGTATTTTTCCTGTTAAATCTTTTTTTAAAAATTTTATCATAAAGTATACTGATAATGCTAATGTTATAGTTAATATAAGTTGGCCTGCTAAGAAGTATTCCTTATTTATATTTAAAAGTCCAAAAAGAACAAGAATGTACTCAATTGCATAAAGCATACACAATATAACCACTGCTTTTTCTCTTCCCCACAGTTTGCTATATGTCTGTACTCCGTGTTCTTCTTCATCACTCTTTCTAGTCTTCCTTCCAATTTCCAGGACAATTCCATTTAAATAATTTAATGCAAAAAGAGGAATTAGTCCTATAAAAATATTTTTTCCGTATTTTTCTACTGATAAGTACAAAGTTTCTAAAAAATGAGACTCCAAAATATATCCTGTTCCTTTTACAATAACAAGGGTAATAAATATCATTATTACAACATGGGAAAGGGCATAGATTAGAATTCTTTCTGTTAGCCAGTTCTTTATAAAGAATTCCTTTGTCATTAAAAACATATAAACCCACACCAATAGCATGAAATAAATTAGTTTAGGATTTATAACGTGTGCAAGAATTATTTGTATTATAATGGTTGCAATTCCTATTTTTCCCAATGCTTTTAAGGAAATTATTCCTCTTTGAACAGGTCTGTAAGGCCTATATTTTAAATCTTCTTCATAATCCTTAAATTCATCTGTAATTCTCAACTGAAAGAAAAACATGAATATTATGATAAATAAAGGAAGTAATTTATACCAGATTATTGGTACTTTATCAATTTCTTTATCCCAGAGTAGTGCGGCTCTATTTACTTCTTTTGACAAAATTGGCTTTATAATTTTTGAATTATAGAGTAATCCTGTGTAAATATATCCTGACAAAGTAAAAATCAGTACAAAAAACGAATTTTTTCCTAATGGAAACCGCTCATTCAGATATATTTTAAAATTTTTTATATTTTGAATTATTGATTTTTTTGAATTTATATTACTTTCGTTCATTTTTATTTTCTCCTCTTAGAATATTATATATTTTACTGGCAATAAAACTCAACCATTGAAAGTAAATATCCAGTATTATCATCTACATTTGTTTCTTCAAGAAAATCTTTAATTTTGTATCTCAATATTAATTTTTTTTCATTATATCGTTCAGATTTTGTGTTATCTATTACCATTACAGGACTTCCTGCACTTGCGAAAGCATCAAGAAATCCTAATGCGAGGTCAAAAAACATTCCTTTTGCCTTAGCACGTGTATAAGTTTGATATTTCTTATCCAGATGTGATAAATCCGCTTCGTTTTCTTTTGCCGAACGATAAAACATTTTTAAAGTATCTCTATTGTATGATGAAAATAATTTTAATCCTTCCTGAATTAATTCTTTTGCTTCTTTATTCATAAAATTTCCTTTTCCTTTCTATATTTTTTTAACTATCTCTTCCAGCTTCTTATAGTCCGTCTTGCTGTTATGCCTCTTATCCATAGGAATTTCAGTTTCAACTATTTCATATATCCCAAACTTTTTCTTCAGTTCCATAATTTCAATATTTTCAGATAAATTTCCTTTATATTCGGAATTTCTTTCAACAAGAAGATAAAGCTTTTCATTTTTTGAAGTCAGTACTGATTTTTTGAGAATTTCACAAAAGGAAAATGCGGTTTCCACTGCAAAGGGATAGTAAATCTTTTCTCCAATCTGTATTCTCCCTTTAACTCTTCCTAGTAATACTAACTGGCCATTACTGTTGATATACCCCATATCTCCTGTCCTATGCCATTTTTCATCAGGATTTTTTTGAACGTTTAAATATCCGTTTACTACATTTTCACCCTTTACAAGTATTTCTCCTCTAACTTCTGAATTAATTTCTACATTGCTATTTTCTTCTGCAAAATTTCTATCTGGTTCCTTTTCCTGTATTTTTTCTATTTTAAGTTCCAATCCTTCAACTATCTTTCCTGCAAGAAGTCCATCTCCATTTTTCATATTTTTTATATCATCTTCTGTTATATCTTCAAAATTCAGCCTTGATATTGGTTCAGCTTCTGAAGCTCCATATAATGCGCTAATCTCAGCATTTATAAATGTTTTTCTGATTTTCTCCATAAGCCATGGAAAGACAGGTGCTCCCCCTGTGTACACTGTCTGAACATTATTTAGCTGTATCCCATCTTTTTTACAGCACTCGGTAATATTTTCAAAAATTACAGGAGGAAGAATAATATTTTCTATATTATTTTTTCTTATACACTGTACAATATCTTGAAATTTTGATTCAGAAGGTTTCTGCCAGTTTATGTCAGGAATAAACACAGTTGCTCCCGCAGCCATATGGGAAAGCAAAAATATTGGAAATGACGAATACACCGCTGTTCCTTCCTGAAATTTCAGATTCTTTTCAAGTACATTGTGCTGGCCAATTAAAAATCCATGTGTTCTCATTATAATTTTAGGGAAACCTGTACTTCCGCTAGTAAAACTAATGAGGGCCGGTGTATTTTCATCTACTTCCTCGTACTCTATATTGTTTGTAAGCTTTGTTTTTTCAGCTTCTTCTATTATTTTTTCATAATTAATTTTTTTACCGATTTTTCTTATACCTTTTAGAAAAAATCCCTTTAAAAGAGTTTTTCCACTTCCAATTATTCCTTCAGGGGAAATCATTTCACAGCATCTGTTTATATGTTCAATACCTGCATATGGATCGATAAACACAGCCTGAAGGCCCATTTTAAATATGGCTGTCAGAATAAGATAAAATTCTATTCCAATGGGAACAAAAACTACAACTTTATCTCCCTTTCTGAATTTTTTTCCCTTTAAATAGGAACATATCCTGTCAGATTTAGCATCAAATTCCCTGAAGGTAATCTTACTACCTGTTTTTGCATCTATCAGTGCAGTCTTTTCAGGATATTTGTCCTTCAGTTCCTTCATTTTACTTATTATTGTCATATCTCACCTTTCAAAAAATTCTGATATTTTATAATTCTTTTATAAACAAGGTATATCTTCTTAAAATATTTCCCAGCTGCAGTCCTATATTTTTAGAGATATTACTTTCATGCATCAATGCATATATGACATTTTCATATCCTTCCTTTTCTGCCTCTTCAACAAGAGAGTTTATAAGAATATACCCCATTCCTTTTCCATTATATACAGGAGAAACGGCTATTGTTTTAAGAATCATTGTCTCTATTTTTCCTTTATATCCAAGTTCTGTATAATCAGGTATTCCAAATACATATCCTATAAGTTCATCTCTAAGATAAAGCATTTTAAAAAGTTTTTTTACAATTTTATCCTCATAACTCATGTACATCTTTAAAAATATTTCCCTCTCCAGTTCAGAGTATAAAAAGTTATTTTTAAAGGATTCCACCGTCAAATTATAAATATCATTCAGAACTGTAAGTAAATCCTTATCTTCAGCTGATTCCACCCTTATATCCTTATAGTAGGAAAATTTTTTCAGCCTTTCCATTTTTTTATCTATATTTTTTCTTCCCTCAGAATTCATGCCTTCCATTATAGTAGAAATATATCCTGCCAAATGTTTAAACCCAATTTTTTCAAACAATGATACATAGTAGTCTTCATTCCATGGTTCAAGTAAAAATCTTTTTCCATTTCCTTTTTCAGTTACATATCTGTATGTATTCCATGTAGTCCCGTTTAAAGGCCCTATTATTGTTTCTATTCCTTCCTTCCTTAAGCTTTCAAATATTTCATTGAAAATATTTTCTTCATTTTTCCTATATTTTTCGATTATATTTACATTTCCTATATATGATGTCTTTTTTCCATTATAGTCCGGCCGGTTATGCCATAAATGTAAACTTCCTGCTGTTTCATTATTTTTATCATGCATAACTATTATTTCTGATGGCCGTTCTATCATTATTTTCTGTGTTTCTTCCTGAGAAATATTATTTTCCCTAATATATTCCTGAATTTTTTTATATCTTTTCATTTCCATAAATTATCAGCTGCTTTCTGTTAAATTTATTGTGAAACTTATCTAAAATTCGATTTATAATTTATAATACTTAATATTTCCAATCTAATTCTGAATTTTATAAAATTTTTTATTACAATTTCTACTCTTTCATGTTTATATTATCCCCTGCCTAAAGCATTCCTATCCCAAGCAGCAGCAACGAGTAGAAGAAAACTATCCCGGAAGTTATAAATACTTTTGTTTCTCCGCTAAGTTCCTTTTCCTTTTCAACCATATAATATATTTTCATAACTGTTTCGTATGTAAATATTCCTGCAAATATTAGAACTATTACTCCTGCCAGCATTTTAAAATCCATAATTCCTGATAAAATAATATGATTTATTATAAAGAAAAGCAGAGCCTTTCCTATACTTCCCATCAGAAATTTCATCCTGAATGTTTCCCTGTTTATATTTCCTGCATTATCTCTTATTAGATTTATAATTCCAAAATGCAGTGAGAAGGAAAATATATAAATTAGGAATAATTTATCCTTATCCATTACTATACTTAATGCAAGCCATATGGATGTAGTAAAGGCAATAGTCAGAAGCCCCTTCAGTGAATCTTTGACCTGGCCTTCAACCTTAGGAGTAATATGGTAATATCCAAGATACATAATAAGAGGTGGTACAAGCCATTTTATTCCTCCCATTATCATGATTATATAAAGAAAGAATAGGCTTGCAGTCTGTGCAGTTCTTGTGAGAGTTGTCTTTTTCCTGTTTAATATTATAATGACAAACAGTATCACCATTATCCAGAATTTGTACATAAGTTCCTTTTCAGCGAGGTAAAGGTTCAGCCTCAGAAACATGTATACAAAGAATGGTACAAAAAGATTATCCAGACCATTCCATGAAATAACTTCAAGAATCATTGTAAGAATGCTTAATAATAGGGAAACTAGTACAATATTTATATTCCCGATATCACTGAAAAAAAGAAAAAAGTTTATACATATGAAGTATGTTGTAAGAAAAAATGCTACTGAACCTTCTATTGATTTCGTACCAAATCCCGTATTAAATTTATACTTGCTGTAAAACTCACCTATAAGAGCCGCAAAGGCATCAGAAAACATTAAAATTATAATGGGGAGGGTATACATTACCTTATTGTCGCTTGAAACAAGCCATAGTCCAAGAATCGTCATAATAAAATATATGTCTCCAAAAGTTTTTCTATTTTTGGTTTCCAGAACCTTTTTAAATCCTGTCACCTTATGCTTCATAATTCTTATGGAAACAAGCAATACAAGAAACACAATCCCAAGTATTACAACTGAACTTTTTCTTTCAAAGATAAAAGGAAGTGCCAGTCCTCCAATTCCTGAACCTATGTGTAAAATCTTCCTTACAAATTCTGAATTAAATTTTCCGCTTTTTTCAAGTTTATTAAGCAGAAGAAAAAACAGTATAAAAGCCGCCAGAACAAATATCATTTTAACTATTTCCATTTTTTATCACCTTTTCCACTACAAAATCTGTATAGAAAAATGTCATATCCCTTTTGTGAAGTCTACTATCAAGCTCCTTCATCCTTTCGAATTTTTTCCCGTCTACATTTTTTTCTTTTCCATTAACTGCTATTTCGCTATCCGTCTTTTTATAATCAAGTTTTTCTGAATTTCTTTCAACTATTAGGTTCCAATATGCCAGCAAAGCATCCTCATTAGCATTGTCGTAAATTTTTTCCATTAATTTGCTGTAATTTTCGACTGACATATACTCAAATATGTCACTTAAATTAAATTTATTTATTTTATAATCAATATTGTCCAGATACTCTTCAACTGAACTTTGTATAATTTCCACCTTATGAAGATTTTTTCTTATTTTATCAAAATTTTCCTTTCTCAGAAAATAAGGGAGACAATCCTTACGGTAATTTCCCGTCAGAATATAGTTAATATAAGGATTTTCATGCGGACTTAGCTCGCAGAGGGCGTATCTGCTTCTTTCCTTCATTTCCTCAGAAATATTTTTTTCTGCATATCTGAAAAATTCCTTATCCCTTCCCAGTTTTCCAACTATATATTTTGAAAAGAACAGCTTAAACATCAGTTTCCATCTGAAATTATTCCAGTATTTATCATAATAGTCCACTCTTTCCTGCTCTGGTTTATCTTCAAGAAGTTTTTCCACTCTTTTTCTATTATGCACAAAAGGAAGTATTTTTTCCCTGAAAATTTTAAAAAACTTCTCAAATTTTCCTGTATGGATTATTCCATTTTCAATTGCTTCCCTGTTAAAGTCCCAGTATTCCTTCACTTCTTTATCAAGATTTTCTTTTATTCTGTCATACATTTCAATTCTTCTGTCAGATTTTGTAACCCCCATAAATTCCAGCATTTCATCATAGGGAAAACTATTAAAAACTTCCTTTTTCAGCTTTGCAAGTGCTATCTGAGGAAAACTTATATCAAGTGCAACCACCTTCTCCGGATTTTCTGCAAGCATGGAAAATACATTGTCTCCCGCAGACAGTATCCCAAAGCATATATCATTTTCCTGTATATTAAGACTTTCCAGTAAAACCTCCGTATCTTCCCAGCATTGGGAATACCTTATCAAAGAAAAATCGACCCTGTTTTCTTTTACTTCACTTTTCATCTATAACTTCCTCCAAATTTATCTGTATACATTTTCTAATCTGTCTTTTTTATTGATTTTATATTTCATCTAACTTTTTTATTATTCCCGTACTTCCGTCAAACTGGACAAAATCTCCTGTTTTTAAGGCTGTTGTTGCTCCCTGCACTCCAACTATGGCAGGTATATTCATTTCACGTGAAATAATTGCACTATGTGATAAAAGACTTCCCTTTTCCACTATAAGCCCCTTTAATAAAGGAAAAACCATAACCCAGCTTGGATCCGTAGATTTTGTAACAACAATATCTCCGTCTTCAACTTCAGTATTCATAGGATTTAGTACAATTTTTACTTTTCCCTTGACTACTCCCTTGCTGCATCCTGTTCCCTTAAGAATATTTTTATCTCCCCGTTCATTTCCTGTCAAATCTTCATAATGGAAGTTTTCCCCTAAAAATCCCCTCGTTAAAAATCTGTCAGGAAGGACAGCTTCTTCTTCATATTCCTTATATTTTTCCTTTCTTAAATCTATCAGCTTTTTCAAATCTGTATCAATTAATGCCCCGTCTATCAGCCCAAAAATTTCGTCAATTGTCAGATAAAACACATCCCTTTCATGAGCTATTATATTTTCTTCCTTCAGGTAAGTTCCCATTTTTTTCATAATTTTTCTGACCATGCCAAAAACCTTTGTTCTTTCATATCGTAGATTTTCCCTTAATCGAATAAATTTTTTTGCATAGGATACTGTTTTTTTCAGTATAAACTTTTTCAATAGACTGATTTTAAGATTTTCATATATTTTGTTCTGTTCCTCTGAAATGTTCCTTTTACTATGTTCCGTTACTTCCTTTGTCATTGAAATCGAATATACCATTCTAATCAGAAATAACGGATCTTCCCTCAATGTCAATGCTTCAAGCTTCAGCTCATGCACCGTCCTGTCACCAAATTTTTGCATATATTCTTCCAGTAATGAGTTAAATTCTTTATTCCCAGTTAAATTTTCAATATTAATGTCTGTTGCAGTCTTTTCAATTATCCCTTTTATTTCATTTTGTAAATCCTTATCCTTTTTTATTATATTGCTCATTTTCATAATATATTTTGAAGGCTCAACACTTATCATGTCACTGCCTTCCTGAGCAATAAGAATATTATGCACTTCCTCAAAATTTTCCTTTATATATTTTTCGGCTGCTTTTTTTGAAAGGCCAAACCATACCATTACAAGAAAATCATTTATAATAGGAATTTCCCAGTTTTTTAAAAATTTATTTTCAAGAAATTTATAATATTTTTTCAAGTCCTTTACACTTTTTTCTTCCAGCCTGCTATTTTTTCCATTAAGATTTTCATCTATAAGTTTATAAAACTTTTTAGCCTTATTCTCAATCAGAAACATATTTAGGAATAATGTTGTCCCTGCCTTCAACTTTTCAATTTTGTTTCTGAATTTTTCCCACGAAGACATTTTTCCTTCCGCTTCCAGAAGGTTTTCATTTATATCCTCTTCAGACAGTTCCTTTTTCACCCCCATCATCTGCTCCATAAATTTACTGTTATTCCGTGAATTAGGAAACAGCGTGAGAAGTTTGTACCAGTTTATCAGATTATAGTAAACCCTTCCCTTCAATAATCCAAGCATGTTGTCATATACAACCTGATAGCTTTCAACAACCTTCGGTGGCACTCCTGTAATTTCAGAAAATCTTTTATATACATCGGAATAGGCTTTTCTTATAAAGCTGAAGGTAAGAGGAAGCGTAATTTCAGGATAGCTTTCTACAATATTGCTATTGTCCCATATTATTGTATTTGCTGTTTTTTTATTTGCTTTTTTTAATGTTGTTATCGGCCTTGACTGCAATATGTAAAGTTTCCCCTTTTCAAATGCCCATTCCATATCCTGAGGTTTTCCATAATATTTTTCAATATTTATGATATTTTCACCTAGTTCCTGTACTTCGATGTCATTTAATACTTCATCTTCAATATTTATTTCTTCTGTTTTTATTTTCTTATTTTCAAAATCTAAAACCTGTCTTATTTTTTTTGTTCTTATTTCCTTTTTTATTTCCTCCGTTTTTTTATTATATATAAACAGGTCTCCATTTTCATCCCCATCAACTATACTTGTTCCTAGTCCATAAGTTCCTGAAATTACAATTTCATCATAATTTCCATTTACGGGATTTACACTGAATCCGACTCCGGCCTTTTCAGAATTTACCATTTCCTGAATTATTACTGCCGGAACATTTATTTCATTGTTTATTTTTCCTTCTTTCCTATATTTCATGACATGTGAGGAAAAGGAAGAAATCCATACTTCCTTCACTTTTTCAATTATATTTTCCTTTTTTATATATAGATATGTTTCAAACTGACCTGCAAATGAAAAATTGCTGCTGTCTTCCTCTATTGAAGAAGATCTTACTGCATAATAGCTATTGTTTTCTGCTATGTTTTCTATTTCTGCCAAAAATTCTTCCTTAATTTTATGCTCTTTTATGACTTTTATTATATTTTCTATCTTTCTTTCTGTATTTTTATCAAATATGCTATTCCAGTCACTTATTTCATCTTCATTTCCTTCTTTTCTGTTATATTCTTTTATCTCATCTAGTATTACTTCCCTGAAATATTTATTTGTAACTACTGAAAATTTAGGCACATTAAATCCCTGAACTGCCAGTTCAAGTAAATTCTGTGCCTTTTTTCCTATTTTTTCTTCAAAATCAATTTTTTCAGTATAATCTTTTGTTTTTTCAATATTATAGATATATTTCATTCTTCTGTCCCCTTTCAAAGATGAAATCAAAACTTATTTTTCAAGAAACTCCTTCATATCTTCAGGTAATGATATTTCTATTTCCATTTCCTTCTTTGCTGCAGGATGAGTGAACTTTACCCTGTAGGCATGTAAAAACTGTCTTTTTATTCCTTTTTCAGGATTCAGGCCATTTCCATAAAGTTCATCACCTGTAATTGTATGGCCTATGGACTTTAAATGCACCCTTATCTGATGCGTTCTTCCTGTAAAAAGCTCACATTCTACAAGTGTCACATTCTTATCTTTAAATTTTTTTATAGGTTTTACTACAGTTTTTGCATACTGCCCTCTTTCATCTATAATCCTCTGTAAATTATCTCCGTCCCTGTAGATAGGCTTTTCTATAACAATTTCCTCATCAGAATCAATAATTCCGTCAACTATCGCCATATATTTCTTTTCAAATATTGAAAAATTCTGTAAAAAAGCCTGGGCAAAGCTGTTTTTTGTTATTATTATAAGTCCTGATGTGTTCATATCAAGCCTGTTGTAAAATCTCGGTACCATTTCCTTGCCGTATTTTTCCTTAAAATAATATACTATTCCGTTTGCAAGGGTAAAATCAGCCTTTTTTTGTGTAGGATGTGTCAGAAGAAAAGGCTCCTTGTTTACTATCATTATGTCTTCATCTTCAAATACTATATCAAGATTAAGTTTTATTGGCTTTATATCTGTCCCCTTTTCCTTTTCAATTACCCTCAGTATACCGCTTGAAGGCAGTTTTTTTGTAGTCCTTACTTTTTTCCCATTTAGGAATACCTCCACATTTCTAAGACTTCTCCCTGAATAATTCTGAACTTCCCTCAGATACTGGGATATTTTCATTCTCTGGTATTCCTTTTCCAGTCTAAATTTTTTCATTTTTTTATACTACCTCATAATTTATAATTTCTTTCTTTTAAGTTAAGACAATTTTTCCAGTTAAAAGGCTTCTCTTAAGTTATCCTTTTAAATTTGCTATTTCCTTCTCCCATTTTTCAATTTTTTTCTTTGCCTGTATTATTTTAACTTCAAGAACCTTTATTTTTTCTTCTGTTGTAAGATCATTTTTCAAACTTTTTTCAATTTCATCTATTTTCTTTGAAGGCTCTTCAGCTTCAATAATTTCAATTACCTGTTCTTCAGGAATTTCATTGCTGCTTATATATTTTATTGTTCGCACAGATAATTCTTTAATTTTATCGTTATGATATTTTAAAAATATTTTATATCTCTGTATTTCCCTGTAAACAAAATCTTTTTTTAGCCCTAGATTGAGAAACCAACCATTGAATGCACCGTTTTTATTATTTGCCAGAAGTTCCTGAGTTTCAAATAGTATTTTTCCTAGTTCTATTGTATTTCTCTGTATCTGCATTATATTTCTTTTAGCTGTTTCTTCTTTTTTTAGAAGCTCGCTTTTTGTAAAATCATCTTCAATTCCATAAAATTCAAAATCAAAGTTACTTGTAGTTTCCACTGTCTGCTGAAATTTATTTCTTTTTTCTAAAATACTATTAATACTCACTTTCTTCCTCCTCCTCTAAAAATTCGTCAATAAGATTTTTATAATCTATCGCCGCATTGGAATAACTTCTATAGGAAAATATATCCTTCTGCTGTTTCATTGAATTTAGTATATTCTGATCTTCCCTCACTGAAATTTCAGAAAATTCATTATTGGAAAAATATTTCATAAGTTCATCTTTTGTTTCCTTGTAGACTATTGTATTCTGTTTTGTCTGCACAAGGAATATCTTCCTTATTTCAAGTTTTGGATTAATTACCCTTGAAATATCATACATATTAAGTAAATCTGCCAGTCCATTTATATCTATAGCTGAACTTTTAGAAGGGGCAAAAATATAATCAGTTGCCTTTAAAACTGCTTTTGTAAGGTTATTTACCGTCCCCTCTGTATCAAATATAACATAATCATAGTCTTCAAACAGGTAAAGTATATTTACAATACTGTCAATTTGAGACTGTGCATCCTGATTTTCAACTATAAAATAGCTGTCCATTTTATTTAATTCAGCATCTGAAATTATTATATCAATCCCATTTTTTTCTATTATATATTTTTTTAAATCAAATACATTTAATTTTTCATACTGTTCTTTTATTAAATGAAACAATGTATTTTCATTTTTCAATCCCAGATATACTGAAACCGCTCCTCTTGCATCAGCATCAATTAACAGAACTTTTTTACCTCTATTATGCAAAGCATATGAGATATTTACCGCCGTTACTGTCTTTCCTGCTCCACCTTTCGGATTAACAACAGAAATTATTTTCATTTTTTCCTCCATTTTTATATTTTATATTGTCGCACACGTGCGATAATATTTTTCATTTATTTATATTATACCTTAATAATCTATTTTTTTAAAGTAAATATGAAAATGTATAATGTTAGTTATTTTGTGAGAAATCAATAAAAAAAAGCTATTTAGAAGAAAAAAAGGAATTTTCACATAAAAATTATATTTTTGAATTATTTAAAATTTTACAATGTAAAACAGGATATGAATTTAGGAAAAGTCATCTGTTTGAGCTTTTAGGCGAGTTTTTGACTTTTCCTTAATAAATGACTGTTTTATATGAGTAAAATTTTAGTAAATGAATAAATATAATTTTTATGTGATTAATTCATGATTTTTCTAACTTAATCAGCTCCTCTGTATTTAATGTTTCCTCAAAATAACTAACATCTTACCTTTTTTAAATGTTACTTTACATTCATCAGAAGTTATTATGTTACTGACAAGGCGGGAAATTTTTCTTTCTGCATCAAAGTTGAAAGTTTCATATTTAAATCCTTTTAATGTCAGTTTTTCTATTATTTCATCTAATGGAATTATTGAGAATCCATAATCTTTTCTGTTATTTATCGAAAAAGATTCATCTTTATAAAAAATTTCTTCATCTTCTGATAAAATTGTAATATTAGGATAATTTTCCATAAGAAATAAATTACTTAATGTCAAATCTATTCTTTTTCCTAAAGCACCCAAAATATTAATAGATTTATATTTAAAGCCATTTTTCTTTTCCAGTTCATCTATTTTTTGCAGAATTAATTCAAAATCAGTATAATCTTTTTCAGGATTATATTTCACTATATTTATCCCCTGTGTTTTGAAGTATTCCAGAACAGGATTATCAATGGAATCTAGATCACCTATTATATAAGATGGTCTTTTACTGTATTTATACGCATAATTAGCTCCTCCGTCTGCACATAAAAGAACTGTCTCCTCATCAAACAGGCTGTCTATAAATTCCTGCGAATATTTATATTCTCCATTTAAAAATACAACTGCCTTCATGTCATCATCCTTTTTTATAAAATATATGTCTGTATTTTCTCTGTAATTTTTTACTAATTGATTTCATAAAAAAACATGACCCCGAAAATTCTTATATTCTACATTTTTAATTTTCATAGGTCATGTCTATTTTCACCTCTTATTTTACATTTTAAAGTTTTTTTGTGAGATACTTCTAAAATAATGCTACTGTCTCAATTCTGCCATATAATCCTTTTTCATTTTAGCCAGAATTTTGTCAATAATATCATTAATCTCCTTTTCTTCAAGAGTTTTAGAGTCATCTCTTAACAGAATACTTATCGCTACACTCTTTTTACCAGGTTCTACTCCTATTCCCTGATAAATATCAAATAATTCCACTTTTTCAACCTTTTTGTCTATTTTTTCAATTGTTTTCAGGACATCCCCAACCAGTATATTTTCATTCATTACAAGGGCAAGGTCTCTTGGAACTGCAGGATATTTAACAATTCCCTGATAAACAAATGGTTTATTTATGTACTTTTTAATTAGCTCAATATTAAATTCTGCAACTAGTACAGTCTTTTTATTCAATCCAAAATTTTCAAGAACATCAGGATGTATTTCCCCAAAACTTCCTATGTATTCTTTTCCAACAAATACATCAGCTGATCTTCCTGGATGGAATTCAGTCTGTACAGATCTTTTTATTGAGAAACTTTGAAATTTCAATTTTGAGAAAATTTCTTCCACAATTCCTTTTAAATCATAAAAGTCATAGTGAACAGGTTTTGGATTCCATAAAGTCTTGTCATTTTCACCTGCCAGAATAATTCCCACTTTTATATCTTCTTTTGCAAGTTCTTCAGCTTTTTCAAACGTTCTGCTTACTTCAAAGAATCTTATATTTGAGACATTTCTGTTCATATTATCCTTGGCATTTTTTATAAGACTGTACAGTAATGTAGGTCTCATTGTAACAAAATCTTCTGTTATCGGATTTGAAATATCAATCAGTTTATCTTCTGAAACTCCTGTGAACTTCAGTTTCTGCAATGCATCTTTAGGAATAAAGCTGTAGTTTATAACTTCCTTCAATCCTACGCTTGCACATATAGTTTTTACCCTGTCAGTAAGTTTTGTAGTATCAAGTGTTGAATTTTTGTTTATATCCACTCTTGGAAGAATATTTTCTATATTATCAAAACCGTACATTCTTATTACTTCTTCAAAATAATCCTGTTCAAGTTCCAGATCTCCTCTGTATGAAGGAGCTGTAAGAGTAAGCGTTTCACCATTATCTTTAACATCTATCTCAAGATTTCTCAAAATTTCTATTACTTTTTCCCTAGGAATAACTTTTCCGACAAATCTGTTAAGTCTTTCAAAATTAAGTTCCGCTACTTTATTTTCATGCGGAACAGGATAAACATCCACATAACCGTTTAGAATTTCCCCTCCTGCCACTTCCTGTATAAGGTTTGCAAGTCTGTTTATTACTTTTATTGAATCTTCTACATCGATCCCTCTTTCAAATCTGTATGAAGAATCACTTGATAAAGTCAGTCTTCTTGAAGTTTTTCTTACATTCTGAGGATTAAACTGTGCAACTTCCAGAAGAATATTTTTCGTATTATCTGTAACTTCCGAATCAAATCCTCCCATAACACCACCAAGGGCAAGTATCTTCTTACTGTCACATATTACAATGTCACCATCTTCAAGTTCTCTTTCCTGCTCATCAAGAGTTATAAGCTTATCTCCCTTTGCTGCTGATTTTACTTTTATTTCATTTCCTTCAATTTTATCAAGGTCAAAAACATGGTTAGGATGATTCATTTCCATAAGAATAAAGTTGGATACATCAACTATGTTGTTGATACTTCTAAGCCCAACAGCCTCTATTCTTTCCTTAAGCCATTTTGGACTTTCCTTTACTGTAACATTTTTCAGTATTCTTGTCACATATCTTCTGGAAAGATTGCTGTCTTCTATGCTTACTTTTACATTGTCTGATGTTTTTTCTGAAATTTCACTTTTTATTTCAGTTTCAGGATATTTCAGTTCTTTACCGTAGTATGCTGAAAGCTCCCTTGCAATACCAATGTGCGAAAGGCAGTCAGGCCTGTTTGGGGTTATTTCCAGTTCAAATACAGTATCATTTATTCCAAGATAATCCTTAAAAGGTACACCTATCGGAGCATCTTCAGGAAGTATTATAATTCCGTCCTTGTCGCTTCCTATTCCAAGTTCTACTTCGGAACAAAGCATTCCACACGATTCTTTTCCTCTTATTTTACCTTTTTTTATAACAAAATCTTCACTTAACTTTGCCCCTATCTGTGCCAACACCACTTTATCCCCAGCTTTATGATTTGAAGCTCCACATACAATCTGAAGTATTTCTTTACCATTATCCACTTTACATACTGTCAGATGGTCAGAATCAGGATGCATTTCCTTTTCTATAATTTTTGCAGTCACAACATTTTCCAAATTGCTTCCTGCTATTTCTATTTTTTCAACTTCCTGTCCTATCATAGTCAGGGAGTTTTCCATTTCATTTATTTCTATTCCGTCTAAATCTATATATTGCTTTAACCAATTTAAAGAAATTAGCATTTTTCCTCCTTAATTTTCTTTTTCTTGTACTATTACAGTACATTCTTTTCTTCTTTCAGGAATTTAAAATCATCTGACCAATATTGAGATACAGATTTATAAATTCCTATTTAATATTAGAACTGATCTAAAAATCTTACATCATTATCATAAAATGCCCTTAAATCATCAATTCCATATTTCAACATTGTAATTCTTTCAAGTCCAAGTCCAAATGCAAATCCTTGATATTTTTGTGGGTCAATTCCAACACCTGAAAGCACTTTTGGATTTACCATTCCACTTCCAAGAATTTCAAGCCATCCGGTTCCTTTACATACTCTACATCCTTTTCCTTTACATACACCACATTCAACATCCATTTCTGCCGAAGGTTCTGTAAATGGGAAAAAGTGAGGTCTGAATCTTACATTTCTTTCTTTTCCGAATATTTTCTTTACAACATTTTCAAGTATTGCCTTAAAGTTTGCAAAAGAAACATCTTCCCCTATCATAAGTCCTTCCATCTGGTGAAACATAGGAGTATGGGATACATCATAATCAGGTCTGTAAACTTTTCCAATAGACACCATTCTAAAAGGAGGTTTTCTATCAAGCATATATCTTATCTGCATTCCTGAAGTCTGTGTTCTAAGCACTACGTCATCCTGAATATAAAAAGTATCTGATACTTCCCTTGAAGGATGTGTTTTTGGAATATTCAGTGCATCAAAATTATATTTTACATATTCAATTTCAGGTCCGTCAACAATGTCAAATCCCATATCAGAAACTATTTCCTTTATTTCAGCAACAGTTTTTGTCAAAGGATGAAGAGATCCTTCATTTGCTTTTCTTCCTGGCAATGTAATATCTATAGTTTCATTTTTCAGTCTTTCCTGTTTTGCCATTTCCTTTAATGTATTAAATTTTTCATCAAATCTGTCCTGCAGAACAACTTTTAATTCATTTGTCACTTTACCAAATTCAGCCCTTTTTTCAGCTGCAATTTCTGCCATTCCCTTCATTATGGCTGTAAATTCTCCCTTTTTACCTAAAACCTTTACCTTAAGGTCATTCAGCTCATCAAGATTTCCTACATTATTAAGTTTTTCCAGCACGTCCTCTCTTAAACGGGACAGTTTTTCCAACATATTTCCTCCTTAACTTATACTAAACATTTATACTTCCGTTTTATATATATTATTTTCATTTTATATTTAACTTAGATTATATCACAATTTATAACTAATTTGTACCTTTAAGAGAATTATTAATTGAAAAAGTTTTATATTAATGTTATTATCAGATGGGAGAGAAATTCATATTCAGAAAGGACAATATGAAAATAATATACGTTATACTTGGATTTGTTTCCATGGGGCTCGGAATTGCCGGCTCTTTTCTACCGGGACTTCCTACAGTACCTTTTCTTCTTCTGGCCAGTTTCTGCTTTGCGAGGGGATCTGAAAGATTTCATGGATGGTTCACCCAGACAAAGATATATAAGAATTATCTGGAAGATTTTGAAAAGAACAGAAGTATGACTCTAAAAACAAAAATAGGATTATTGTGCCTATCGAGTACAATGATTGCTTTTCCAATTTTTTTGTAAAAAATAATTATTTACGGTTAGCACTTATTCTAGCTGTAATATTTAAATATTACTATTTCATATTCTGTATAAAAACTTCAAAACTGGATAAGTAATATAATAAAACTATCTCAGAAATGACTCTTACGCCTTTCATGAGATAGTTTTTTCTATATTATATATTTTATTTTTAAAAATGGCGGAAGTAGAGGGACTCGAACCCACAAGACGTTTAACCGCCCACAGCTTTCCAAGCTGCTGCCCTACCATTAGGCGATACTTCCGCAAAATTACTCACAGAAGTCATTATACTAAACTTATACTTAAAAGTCAATGGTATGACAGAATTATTTGATTTTATTCAAAGAAATATCCTTATCTTTGGTATTCTTACATTTTTCAATATTACTTCCTGTTCTGAATTTAAAAATTATTTCCTATTGTTTTCCTAATTTTATCACATTTTTAGGCGATTACCATTAAATAATTTCTGTAATCACTTCAAAAATCCAGTTTCAGGCTCTATAATATATCTTCTATTTAAATATAATAAGTAGAACTCCCGCTGCAACTGCAGATCCTATTACTCCGGCAACATTAGGTCCCATTGCATGCATAAGAAGAAAGTTGCTTGGATTTTCCTCCTGACCTATTTTCTGTACAACCCTCGCTGCCATAGGCACAGCAGAAACTCCTGCCGCTCCTATCATAGGATTAACTTTTCCACCACTCAGTTTGCACATTATTTTCCCAAACAGTACTCCTCCCACAGTTCCAAATGCAAAGGCAAACAATCCTAACGCCAATATTTTCAACGTTGTAACATTCAGGAATGTATGGGCATTTGCTGTAGCTCCTACTGTTACTCCAAGTACAATCGTTATACAGTAGAGCATGGCACCTTTTACATGTTCAACAAGATTTCCTACTACTCCTGATTCCTTTATAAGATTTCCCAGCATAAGCATCCCTATAAGAGGAGCCGCAGAAGGTATAAGAAGCGTAACTACTATTGTTACTGCTATAGGAAATAAGATTTTTTCACCTTTACTTACTTCCCTCAGCTGTACCATTTTTATCTGTCTTTCCTTTTTTGTTGTAAGTAATTTTATTATTGGCGGTTGTATTATAGGCACTAATGCCATATAGGAGTAAGCCGCAACTGCTATTGGACCAAGCAGGGCAGGCGCCAGTTTTGTTGTTGTATAAATTGCTGTAGGTCCGTCAGCCCCTCCTATTATTCCTATGGAAGCAGCTTCCCTTCCTGTAAGTCCCAGCATGATTGCACCTATAAATGCAATGAATATTCCCAGTTGTGCAGCCGCTCCAAGCAGAAGGCTTTTAGGGTTGGCAATTAATGGGCCAAAATCAGTACTCGCACCTATTGCCAAAAATATCAATGGCGGATATATACCAAGTTTTACTCCCTGGTACAGATAATACAATAATCCTCCAGGTTCCATCATACCTTCATTTGGTACTCCCGGCAGATTCACAAGAAGCATTCCGAAAGATATGGGTAACAGTAAATATGGCTCATATTTTTTTCTTATTGCAAGATACAGTAAAATAAGTGCAACTATTATCATTATAAACTGCTGCCACGTCAGCATGGCCAGTCCTGTTGTACTATAAAGTGTTTTCAGTAACTCCATTTCCTTCTCCTTTCGTAACTATGACAAACTGATAAGTAATGCCCCAGTTTCCACAGTATCTCCTTTAGATATATGTATTCCCTCCACAGTAGCATCTACAGGGGCAGCTATAGGATTTTCCATTTTCATTGCCTCAAGTACTATCAATGTTTCTCCTGCCTTCACCTTCTGCCCTGGAGAAACATTTACACCTACTACAAGTCCTTGCATTGGTGCTTCAACTTTTATATTTCCTGCCTTTTGTTCTGTTATCTTGTCCTCTGGTTTTTCCGGCTTTTCTTCTTTTATAGTCTCAGGCTTTGCAGCTTCAATTTTTCCTTCCTTTTCACTTACTGCTTCCAGTTCTACTTCATAAACTTTATCTCCAATTTTTATTTTATATAATTTTATCATAATAATCTCCCTGCAGGTTATATTTACGTTCATTCAGGATAACGTATAATCCTTATTTTGTATTTTACCTGTTTACTGATTTACTTCCCTTATTGATTGTACCTTTATATAGGCATTGTCAATTTCTCCGGCTGCATCTATAACTGCGGCTGCAACAGCTGCAAGCATTTTCTCATCCTTTATGTCTTCCGGTCCTATTTTCTTTCCTTCTGATGCAGAATTTTCTGATGAAACAGAAGATGCATCTGCTAACGGTTTAACTGTAACTTTTTTATTTTCAGTTACTTTCTTTTCAGGAGGAAGATATTTTAAAAGGGATAGTATAAAAGAAATCAGAATCAAAACTAAAAATACTGTCAGCATACTCACTACTGTTATAACCAGCGAATCTCCAAATGTTATCGGAGAATCTCCATATATTATTTTCATTCATTTCTCCTTTCATTTAAAATACTACATTTATAGTCTGTACTTTTATTTCTTCTTCAGGATTATTACGTTTTTCAAAATATGTCTGTGCCACCTGAGGGAACATTGCGTAAGTCAGTACATCCTCTTCGTTTCTGGCAAGATTTCCCACTTCTTTTTTTATTTCGTCATATTCATTAGTTAAAAGATCTGCAGGTCTTCCAGTAAATACTTCCTCATCTCCTATTATTTTTTTCTTCATTTCCTCTGAAATAGGGACAGGTGATTTTCCGTACATTCCCCTTACATAATCTTTTATTTCCTTAGGTATCATCTTATATCTTTCTCCTGTCAGGACATTGAATACTGACTGGGTTCCTATCATTTGGCTCATAGGAGTTACTAATGGCGGATATCCAAGATCTTCCCTTACTTTCGGTATTTCCTTCAGTACATCTTCATATCTGTTTTCCGCCTTCTGTGCCTTTAGCTGTGAAAGCATATTTGAAAGCATTCCACCTGGAAGCTGGTATTCCACTATGTTTGGTTCTGTACACAATGCCTGAGGATTTAATGTTCCTTTATCAAGATATTTTTTTCTTATTGGTTTAAAATATTCTGCAATTTCCTTTAACAGACTAAGATCAATTCCTGTATCATGTCCTGTTCCCTGAAGGGTTCTCACAAGGGATTCTGTAGTTGGCTGTGAAGTTCCTCCTGAAAGTGGTGAAATTGCAGTATCAACTATATCTATTCCCGCTTCCACCGATTTCAGGTTTGTCATTGCTCCTAGCCCTGCAGTATTATGAGTATGTACTTCTATTGGAACGCTTATTACTTTTTTCAGTTCAGTTACAAGTTCATAGGCTCTATATGGAAGAAGTATTCCTGCCATATCCTTTATTGCTATGGAATCTGCTCCCATATTCTGCATTTCCAGTGCAAGATTCTTATAATATTCTATTGTATGGACAGGACTTATTGTGTAACATATTGCAAGCTGGCTGTGTCCTCCATATTTTTTAGTACTTTCCGATGCCTGACGTATATTTCTTACATCGTTTAAGGCATCAAAAGTTCTTATTATATCTATTCCATTTTTTATTGATTTTTCAACGAATTTGTCTACTATGTCATCTGCATAATGTCTGTATCCCAAAAGATTCTGTCCCCTCAGAAGCATCTGAAGTTTTGTATTTTTTACCCTTTTCCTTATTTCCCGTAATCTTTCCCATGGATCTTCATTTAAAAATCTGATTGCCGAATCAAAAGTTGCTCCTCCCCATACTTCGAGGGAATAATATCCTGCACGATCCATTTTTTCTACTATTGGTAAGATTTCAGCTGTTGTAAGCCTTGTCGCCATTAAAGACTGATGACCGTCCCTTAATGAAGTTTCTGTTATTTTCACTCTGCTCAAAGTTACTTCCTCCTTCATTTTCAATAGATACTCTATTTTAATTGTTGTTTATTATGCTAATTAACTGTATTTGTACATGATATGTCTTTTATATAATTATACTATCATTTTTCTAAAAAGCAACTTTATATATTTCTTATTTATCATTTTAATTTAATTTTTTTCGTATTATTTTATCTGTTATATTTCTAATTACAGATTTTTTTTATTTTTCTAAAATAGAAAAGCCCTGATTCTTAAACATGAAAAATCATATTTATTGATCAAGGCTTTACCTATTTCTACTATTGTTGTATATTAGTGTAGTAAATTTTCGTTTTTCAGCTATTTTGTCACAAAGTATTTAAATTAAATTCCCAATTCCTTATGAAAATACTGTAATGCACTTTTTGATAGAATTGTTTTATTTTTATTAGTATCAGGGGTTTTTAAAGTTTTTTTATATATTTTCAGATAAGATAGCATCTTTTTTTCTATAAATTTTCTATTTTTATCTAATTTTAGATATTCTTCATGATTTATGACAGCTTTATTATTAGATAGATATTTTTCATCTATAATAACAACTGTTTTTGTAAAATCTAATCCCTTATTTCCTACTGTTTTATATGAAAAATTGTGATTAATATTACTTCTGACAGGTATGGCAAATGTTAAGTTATTATACCTTATCAAGTGAACTGCATAAGGTCTTTTCTGTTTCTGTAATATTTCTTTACAGTTTTTATACTTTTCATAAAATTCAGGTGTTAAATAAAAAAATGCCATACTTTTATTTTGCATATTATTTCCCCTCTTTTAAATTTCTAAGTTACAATAATTATCTTTTAGTCTATTATATCACTTTTAATATAAATTTAAAAGCCTCTTAAAAATAAGAGGCTCATCCTTTTGTATACTTCTTTTTTTTATCCTGCTCGCTATACTACGAGCATATCATCTTAACAATATTATATATGATTTTAAAAATTTGTCAAGAATTATAATAAAATACCCTTAAAAAATTCTCATCCTTTTTACATTTACTCAGCTTTCGGTCCTGCTTCTGCAATGTGCATCGGCATATTAGGATATTTCTTTGCAAAATTTTCCTGGAACATTTTTGCCAGCTTTCTTGCGTAAGAATCATAAGCTTCTTTATTATCCCATGTATCAGCAGGATTCAATATTTCACATGGAACATTTGGGCAGTATTGAGGAACATCCACATTAAAGATTTCATTATGTCTGTATTCTACATTATCAAGTTCTCCATTTAATGCCGCTGTTACCATTGCCCTTGTATTTCTCAAATCTATTCTGCTTCCTATTCCATAAGGACCGCCAGACCATCCTGTATTTATTAGGAATACTTTTGTATTGTATTTTTCAATCTTCTTACCGAACATTTCTGCATAAACTGCTGGATTTAAAGGCATGAAAGGTTCCCCAAAGCAAGTTGAGAATGTCGGCTGAGGTTCTGTAACTCCTCTTTCAGTTCCTGCAAGCTTTGATGTAAATCCTGTTATAAAATGATACATTGCCGCATTTTTATCCAGTCTTGATATTGGAGGCAGAACTCCAAATGCATCAGCTGTCAGGAATATTACAACTGAAGGTATTCCACCAACTCCAGGAATCTGTGCATTTGAAATATAGTTGATAGGATATCCCACCCTTGTATTTTCAGTCAGACTCTTATCCTTAAAATCAAATTCCTGTGTCTTCGGATCCATTACCACATTTTCCACAAGGCTTCCAAATTTTATTGCATGATAGATTTCAGGCTCGTATTTTTCCTTGAGGTTTATACATTTTGCATAACATCCTCCTTCAAAATTGAATATTCCATGATCAGACCAACCATGTTCATCATCACCTATCAGTTTTCTGTTTGGATCTGTTGAAAGTGTTGTTTTTCCTGTTCCTGAAAGCCCAAAGAATACGGCAGTTTCCCCTGATACAGGATCTATGTTTGCAGAACAGTGCATAGGAAGTACGTCCAAATCAGGCATCAGGAGATTCATTACACAGAATACCATTTTCTTGATTTCTCCTGAATATCTTGAACCACATATAATTCCTATTTTTTTCTCAAAGTTAATAATAATTGCAGCTTCAGAATGTGTTCCATCCAGTTCCGGATTACATTGGAATCCAGGTGCGGCAATAATTGTAAAATCTTCCTTTCCATAGTTGTTCAGTTCATCTTCTGTAGGTCTTATTAAAAGCTGGTGTATAAATAGGTTCTGACTTGCCATTTCATTTACTATCCTGAATTTTTTTCTGCATGTAGGATCTGCTCCTGCCAAACCATCAAAAATAAATATTTCCCTATTTTGCAGATAGGAAATAAGTTTTCCATATATGAGATCAAATTTTTCCTTTTCAATAGGTTTATTCACACTTCCCCATGCTATCTTATTATGAATATCAGGAGTATCAACAACAAATTTATCTTCAGGGGAACGTCCTGTATATTTTCCAGTTGTTACAGATAATGCACCTGTACTTGATAATACTCCCTCACCTCTTTGGATAGCCATTTCTATAAGTTTTGTAGGAGTAAGGTTTCTATAAACTTCTTTTGGATTGAAAAGTCCCAGTTTTTTTAAGCCAAATGTTTTCATCTTTTTCATAACTAACCTCCAGTAAAATATTATTTTGTTATTTATATATTTAATTATTAAAATACTTATTTCTGCTTTAGTTGTTATGTACTATATTTAATTGTCTGTAACTGTTTCCATGAAAAGTAGGATTTTTTGTAATATTATTTCTATATTCATAGTTTACCTCTATTTTCCTAAAAATCAAATTTTATTTAAAGAAAATTTTCTTAGGAATAGAAAATAGCTTTAAAATAAACAAATAAATATAAAAATGTACCTTTAAACTAATATTCACTGCTTAGTTTTTAGGTACATCTCCATTTATATTTTTAATTCTTTTATTTTATCTAAATTTCTAAATTCTATTTATTTTACAATATTGATATCTTTATTATAAAGTCTTAACAGACATTTTTTTATTGCGTTTTCTGGAAACTTATCATTTATTGCAACTATTAAATGTTCCATTATTAAAATAGTATTTGCTATTCTACCAGTTAGTTTTAAGCTTTCATTTATATACAATTTATTTTTCCATTCATTTAAAATTTTGGGTTTTGTTTTAAAATCATTCCTCTTTTTTTTAACAACTCTATCTGTTCTTTAATACTCAAATATTCCTTTTCCATAAATATCTCCAAATAATTTAAAAGCCCTACAAGAATCAATTAATGATTTGTAGGGGACTTGATATGCTTAATTATACTTACTTTTTTTACCTTTGTCAAGTGAAGGATTAGTAAAACTAGACAATTATATGAATAAAATTTAAAAAACAATAATTTCTTCAACCTATGTATCTCTCATTTTTTTTCTATAGTTCTTTCACTATAGGAACCCAGAGCTCCATTTTATATGTTTCACTGTACATATCCCCTTCTGAGTAGACTTCAAAATCAGGTTTTCCTGAATGCCTGTATCCCTGTTCAGGAAAAAATACTTCAAAAAGATACTTCCAGCCCGCATGAATTGAATCAGGTATTTTTCCTGTAAGTTCCACAACTGCGTATTCAGCCGTATCTACTTCCATAATTTCAAGACCCATTTTCTCTGCCTTTTCTATGTCCTTTACATCATAACACGCCATATAGTTGATTTTTTTCGTATTTTTTATATCATGACAAATCCCGTAGCTTTGACCATTTCCAAGCTTTTCCAGTTTCTCAGGAGAGTATTTTGAAAACAGCTCATCCCACACTTTGGGACATGATGATGGCTCTATATTCTTTGTATTTATTCCAGCAACTTTAAATGCTTCCTTTTTCTGAATGGTAATATTCATATTATTTCCTCCTTTGACTGTTAACATCAACCTTACTCTTGAAACTACACGGAAAGACTTTCCTTTTCTTACTTCTGAAGGAGTATATCCATGAAAATTCTTAAAAGCCAGTCCAAATGAATCAGGTGAATCATAGCCATATTCAAATGCAATTTCTATTATTTTCTCATCTGTTTCACGAATTCGCTTTGCAGCTTCAGTCAGCTTCCTTGCCCTTATATACTCGGATAAAGTTGTTTCAGTCAGAATTGAAAATATCCTGCGGAACATAGCATATGAGTAGCCTGACAGCTCCATAATCCTCTTTTCATCAATTTCATCTTTCATGACACTTTCAATATAATCAATGGTTTTATTAAATCCTTCAATCATTCTCATTTGCTTTTCCTCCTTTCAATTCTATTATAGCAGTTCTGAAGTGTTATTTCCCTATAAAGGCTGTACAGAATTTATAGGTTTTATTCAATCTTTAATATTTTATATATTTTACCATATTTTTTGTGATATAATTATAAAAAACAGGACAGGAGCTGAAAAAATGAAAATATACAGTTATGAAACTCTCGATTCAACTAATGAATTCATGAAAAATAATATTTCAAAATTTGAAGAATATGATGCGGTTACAGCAGAAACTCAGACTCTCGGTAAGGCAAGAAGGGGAAATACATGGGTTTCACAAAAGGGAATGGCTCTTTTTACGTTTCTCGTGAAAAAAGATGAAAATAGCAGCATTGACGATTCTGAATATTTAAAATTACCTTTAATTGCAGGACTTTCCGTCATAAAGGGGCTTAGAAAAATAGAAAATCTTGACTATATGTTTAAATGGACTAATGATGTTTATCTTTATGGAAAAAAAATAACAGGTATTCTCGTGGAAAGAGTTGAAAATAACTTTTTTGTCGGAATTGGAATAAATATAAATAATTCACTGCCTGCCGAACTTTCAGAAACAGCAGCTTCCATTTCTGAAATAACTGGAAAACACTATGATATTAAAGAAATTATTACTTCAGTTATTGAAGAGTTTAAAATTCTATTTGAAGCATTTCTAAATGGAAAATGGGAGGAAATCCTTCTTGAAATTAATGAACTTAGCTACCTGAAGGAGAAAAAGGTTCATCTTAAGATAAACAGGGCTTATTTTTCAGGAATCGTAAAAAATATAAACCATAATGGAGAACTTGAAATACTTATTGATGATAAAATACATACTTTTTCTGTAGGAGAGGTTTTTGAAGAAAAAATGAGAGTTATCAGATAATTTTTAAAGTTAGAAATAAAAACACCGCCAACATAATATTGACGGTGTTTCTATCTTCTTCTCTAATTTCTGAATTAAAGATTGTATATTTTAAACAGAAACTTTTTCCTTCTGATAAAAAGTTATTAGTAAATAACTCTGAATCCTAATCCTCCTCTTACATTGTGACCTTTTGTATCATATCCGGCATTAAATGTTACTCCAAATCTTTGATTTTCTACTC
>ERZ773055.402-NODE-402-length-27404-cov-11.953929_pt1 | contig 27404 bp, 28 predicted proteins | sample MGYA00580515_ERZ773055 | MGnify/ENA primary metagenome ERZ773055 (study PRJEB29015, sample SAMEA2737993) | human oral metagenome | biome: human oral; feature: human-associated habitat; material: dental | place: China | collected 2064 ...
CGCCTGCTGAAAGGCCGCGATCACGCAGTACATGTTGATCTCGATCGTGAATGCCGCCGCAGACGCCGCCATGACCTCCGCGCCGAGACTATTCAAAGCCGCCTGAATGACGAGGTTCGCAAAGCAAAAGACCATACCCTGCACGGCAGCAGGCATACCGATGACGAAGATGCGCTTCGCATGGTGACGGCGCACGCGCAGGAGCCGGAAGTCGAGCCGCAGGACGCCCTCTTCACGGCGCAAGGCGCGGATGAGCAGGGAAGCTGCCACGAGATACGAGAGCACCGTGCCCCACGCCACGCCGTCAGCGCCCAACCCCAGGACGAGCACGAAGCCCAAGTCAAGGACGACGTTGAGAGCGCTCGCCGCCAGAAGCGCAATGAGCGGCGTGCCCGTATCGCCATGACTTCGGAGGATCGCCGATGCAAAATTATAGACGCTCATAAAGGGCATTCCCATAAGAAATACGCGCAAGTAAAGCTCCGCCAGCGGCATGACGGCATCAGGCACGTCAAGCAAGGAAAGCAATGGCGCAGCGAAAAGCTCGCCCAGCAAGGCCACGCCTATGCCTGCAAGGATCGAAAGTGCAAGAGCCGTATGGACAGCACGGCTCGCCTCCTTGAGGTGACGTGCGCCGATATACTGCGCAATGACGACATTGGCGCCTAGCGAAAGTCCGAGGAAGAGCGTCACAATGAGTCCGACAATGGGCACGTTGTTGCCGACTGCCGCCATCGCCTCCGTCCCGACGAAGCGCCCGAGCACCGCGACGTCCGCCGCATTGAACATCTGCTCCAAAATGCCCGTCAAAGCGATGGGCAGGGCAAAGACGATGATCTTATCCCACAGCGAACCTTCAAGCATATTGATTTCTCTTCGATGAATCCCCAGCAAAAAACTTCCTTCTTCCCTTCAAACTTCTCCGTCAATCATTATAGTGTTCCTTATTCTCCTCACTGTAAACTACACGCACAAACGTCCACTTCGTGGACATTGTGCGCCGCCCTTACAGAAACCTAGCCAATCAGTCTGCGCCTTCGGCTTGACTTCTTGGGGTTTCATGGTAAAAATGGTCGCCTGCCGATACGCGAAACGGTATGGCACGGTCTTTGACCAAACGCTTGAGAAAAATCGTCATGGCAGATGACATGGTCAAGCCCATTTCCTCACAGACAAGTTCCGCCTGCTTTTTAAGTTCCGGATTCATACGAACAGTAAACGTAGCATTTGCTGCCATATAATCAACTCCTTTCATTACAATTATACAACAAAACACAAACATTGTTAACCATTTAGCGCTTCAAAAGCACGCCCTTGATCTGCGCCGTTATATCCTCTCTGCCCTTATGGCTGCGGACGGACAAGCCGACATCATACAGCCAAAGGCAAGTGTTTTCATCTATATCTATTCTAAGCTCCCGCGTGAATTTTCCCGTTCCTCTCGCATCCTCCTTGTGCGCGTATGCCAAAAGCTCCTCAAGATACACAGAAACATCGAATCGTTCCTTTGTTCCGTCGCCCTTATCCACAAAAATCACGCCATCCTCCACGGCCGGATTATCAATCCGATAAGCTTCCTTCCAACCATCTACAGGAATGCAGACAGGATTTTCCGCTTGGAACTCGAACCATTCGGTAGTTTTTCCCCTCTTCTGCATCCCACGCAGTTTCGCAAGCGTCTCACGCATGCCCGGCGTTTCGAGAAACGATGTCTTCTTCTGATCGGTCAGATACTCCGAAGCGCTCAAGAGCCTGTCACGCGCCCCCTCAGCAAGCGCAGGATTCTCCACGACTTCGCCATCCTGCAGCATGCCGTTTTCCTCAAGCACGCCCCAAAGGCGCGCTTCCTGCGTGCGAAGCGGCACATCGACGATATTGAGCGGCGTCAGAGTGAATGCGGCAATCATAAATGCCAAGACAAGAAGCGCAGGACGCGGCGAGCGGCGCAGGAAAGCAAGCACGAGCAAAAAGATACCAAAAATCGTGCAGTGGATCGACGTATAGCGCAGCACCGTCAGGCCGTACGGCTCGACTCGCTGCCAAACAGCGGCAGCCTGCACCGCAAGAATCGGCAGAAAGAGTAAAAGACCCCATCGCAGGAAACGCTGCAGCAGCGAATAGCGCGCATCATTCGCAAAGCAGAAGAAAAACACGCTGAAGGCTAGAAGAGCCAACGAGGCAAACCAATTCATCATGCCGACGGGTATCGCCCAAACATAGATGATCTTTGCCACATAGAGATAGAGAATCGCGAGCAGGATCAAATAGACGGGCCAAAGCACGCGCATGAGGAGAGCACGAAAGAGCGCGGGTGTCTCCATGTTTTTCCCCCGCTCAGGCAAGCTCGCGAGAAAGACCTGTATCCCGATAAAAAGGAAAGAAAACTCTGCAATGAGAAAATACAGCGTCGTATGCAATCTGCTTTCCAAAGAAAAAAGCAGTGAATCGAATGCCGTCAAGCATGTATTGAGAGACACGATCAAAAGAGTGCCGACAAGCCATGCCTTAGAGACTGCGAAAAACACGACAAGTGCCGGCTCCTCGCCTTCGTTCTGCGGTTCAAGGCAGTAAAGACCGACAGAAGCAAAAACAAGCGCCGGCCCTGCCGTCTTGAGCAGAATATAGGGATCCGTCCAATCATGTCCCTGCACAAGAATGAAGAAAAACACAAATACGACAACCGTCAGCAGCGCCTCGAAGCCATGCCGCTCCTGTCCGCGCCTCTCCAAGAATAACCGCAGGGCGACAGCGAAGATGCAGCCGATCGCCGCCGCCGCCGCGCAGCCAATCTCCTCCGTATACCAATCTTGCATCTCATACACATGGCGGTACGTAAGCACACCCACACAAAAGAACAGCACGATGTCAAGAATCATCGCCGTACGAAAACGCTGATAGCCGCCCTGCACCGACCGGCAGAGCCTCTGGCCCATGTCCTTTACGCCCATACCTGCACCTCCACCATCACCGCCCTATCCCTTCTTTGCCTATTCGCCTTCCGTTTCATTCTTTCCTGCTGCACACACATTATACTTGGATTCCAAAAGCATCCGCATCGTCAAATAATCCATTAGACAAAGCGCTCATTCTGTGCTAAATTCTTCTTTGGTATAACTATCTTCCAAAGGAGCATTGCCATGACACAAAGAACCATTGCCCCCGAGGAGCGGCTGCCGCTCCTCCAGACGATTCCGCTCTCCCTGCAGCACCTCTTCGCGATGTTCGGCTCGACGGTGCTCGTGCCGATCCTCTTTCATGTCAACCCTGCGACCGTGCTGCTCTTCAACGGCATCGGCACGCTCTTCTATCTGATCCTCTGCAAGGGCAAGATCCCCGCCTATCTCGGCTCAAGCTTCGCCTTTCTCTCGCCCGTATTCCTCGTGCTCGCCGACTACAGCTACGAGGCGGCGCTCGGCGGCTTCATCGTCGTAGGCGTCGTCTTCTGCCTCGTGAGCTTCATCATCCATGCCATCGGCACGGGCTGGATCGACGTGATCTTCCCGCCCGCCTCTATGGGCGCGATCGTCGCCGTCATCGGACTTGAGCTCATGCCGACGGCGGCGAAGATGGCGGGACTGACCGATGCCGAGGCGGATCCGACCGTCGTCTTCGTCTCCATCGCCACGCTCGCCGTCACGATCTTCGCCTCCATCGCGTTTCGCGGCTTCCTCGCCATCATCCCCATCCTCATCGGCGTCGTTTCGGGTTACGTCATCGCCTATGCAGCGGGCATCGTCGACCTCTCCGCCGTCGAAAACGCCCCCTGGTTCGCCATCCCGACCATTTACACGCCGAAATTCGAGCCGGGCGCGATCCTTATCCTCCTGCCGGCTTCCATCGTCGTCATCGTCGAGCACATCGGCCACCTCATCGTGACGAACAACATCGTCGGCCGCAACCTCACGAAGGATCCGGGACTCGACCGCTCGCTTCTCGGTAACGGCATATCGACGATCTTCTCGGGCTTCTTCGGCTCGACGCCGAACACGACGTACGGCGAAAACATTGGCGTCCTCGCCATCACGAAGGTCTATTCGACATGGGTCATCGGCGGCGCCGCCGTCTTCGCCGTCGCGCTCTCATGCCTCGGCAAGCTCGCCGCACTCATCCAGAGCATCCCGACGCCCGTCATGGGCGGCGTCTCCATGCTGCTCTTCGGCGTCATCGCCGCCTCGGGCATCCGCATCCTCGTCGAATCCAAGGTAGACTATGGCAAACCCACGAATCTCCTGCTGACCTCTATCGTCATGGGCGTCGGCGTATCGACGGCAAGCCTCACGCTCGGCACGGTGACGCTCAGGGGCATGTCGCTCGCGACCGTCATCGCCATCATCCTCTCGCTGTCCTTCCGCCTCATCTTTCGGCTGCGCCGCGAAAAAAGCGCAGCAAGCGAATAGGCACATACTGAAAGAAAAGAACCCGACATTTGCCGTGCGTCGGGTTCTTTCTTTCGCTTTCACAAGAGTGCATAAGCATTCACAGAAATTCGTGCATGCAGCTCACATCAATCCCAGCACGAGAATCGCGCCGACGACAAGGGGCAGGACGTAGGCGAAATAGCCGCGCGCCCATCGAGGAAGTTTCCAGCCGCTTCCCGTATTCGCCTCTTCGTAGAACTTCTGCCAGCCCCAGCCGAAACGATGCATCGTGTAGAGCACAAAGATGAGCGACCCACCGGGCAAGAGGATGTTGCTCACGATGAAATCCTCGATGTCAAGGAAGCTGCTCTCGCCGCCCATCGGGTGAATGCCCGCGAGGAGGTTGAATCCCAAGGCGCAGGGCAAAGAAAGCACGAGGATTGCCGCACAGTTCACGAGTCCCGTCTTCTTGCGGCTCCATCCTGTCAAGTCCATCGTGCAGGCCATGATGTTTTCAAAGACAGCGAGCACCGTCGAAAAAGCCGCAAACGTCATGAAAAGGAAAAAGAGACTGCCCCAGAGGATGCCGCCCGCCATGTGATTGAAGATGTTCGGCAATGTGATGAAGATGAGTCCCGGCCCGCTGTCCGGCTCGACGCCGTAAGCGAAGCACGCGGGGATGATGATGAGTCCCGACGTAATGGCAACAAGCGTATCAAGGATGGCGACGTTGACCGACTCGCCGAGAAGCGCGTGATCCTTCGCGATGTAACTGCCGAAGATCGCCATCGCACCGATACCGAGGCTCAGCGTAAAGAACGCCTGATTCATCGCCGCGACAATGACGTTCGTAAAGCCGATCTCCTCCATCTTCGCAATGTCAGGGCGCAGGTAGAAGGAGATGCCCTCAGACGCGCCGTCGAGAAAAATGCTGTTCACGGCAAGCACGACCATGATGAGAAGCAGGAGCACCATCATACCCTTCGTCACGCGCTCCAACCCCGACTGTAAGCCATGCGAGCAGATGAGAAAGCCACTGATGACGACGATCACCATTGGCACGACCTGCAAGATAGGATCGCCGAGCATTGAGCCAAAGGCCGCGCCGATCTCCTTCGGGGAAAGTCCTGCAAACGTGCCGCACGCTGTCTGATAGAAGTAGAGCAGCATCCAACCCGCGACCGTCGTATAGAACATCATGAGCATGATGCAGCCGAACCAGCATGCGTAGCCATGCCAATGCCAGCCCCACTTTTCGGGCGTCAGTCTCTGATACATGCGCACGGGACTGCGCCTTGCCGCGCGTCCAAGGGAAAATTCCATCGTCATGACAGGGATACCGAGCACAATGAGGAAGAAAAGATAGATAAGAACGAACGCCCCGCCTCCGTTCTGCCCGACGAGATAAGGGAACTTCCAGACATTGCCGATACCGATCGCACAGCCGGCACTGAGGAGAATGAAGCCGAAGCGGCTCTTGAGCGTTTCTCGCGCCATGAATCAAACCTCCTGAAAAATATAATGAAAGGCACAGCCAAAACGAAGGCTGTGCCTTTCATTATATCATAAGGTGCAAAGCTGTAAAGCGGCAAACATCAGATAATGTGCTCACCGTGGTACTTCTCGCCGCCGATTTCGGGATAGACGCCGTACTCGATCGCCCACTCGCACTTGTACTTGAGCGCCTGCGCATGAATCGTCTTGATGCGGTCAATTGTGCGCACGACCTTGCCCGGCATGCCGACGACGAGGGAGTTCGGCGGAATGACCTCGTTCTCGCGCACGAGTGCCCCTGCGGCGATGATCGAGCCTTCACCGACCTTTGCGCCTGTCAGAACCGTCGCGTTCATACCGATGAGGACATGGTTGCCGATCTCCGCGCCGTGTACGACGGCGCTGTGGCCAATCGTCACATAATCGCCGATGATGCACGGATTGTCGTCCGCCACATGAAGGCAGACGAGATCCTGTACATTCGAGCATTCTCCGACAGAGATATAATTCACATCACCACGCGCAACGACGCCCGGCCAAAGGCTCGCATACTTCGCGACGCGCACATCACCCGAAAGGAACACCTGCGGTGCGACGAATGCCTCCTCGTCAATCTGCGGCTTGATGCCATGAAATTCCGTGCTGGAAAGCGTATACATAAGACTCGCTCCTTTTCTTCGATTGAATTTTCTTGCTGCATTCTATTATACAACGATTGAGGCGGAAAGGGAATATATCGTACCCAAGGATGTAGATGCAGACACAGTAACAATCTATGAACAGTGCGAACGGTATCTGCACCAAATGCAAAAGTCGCTCCCTTCCCAGCTCGTCCGAGCTAGGAAGGGAGCGACTTTTACTTGCAGACTGCTGATAGATACTGTGGAACTCATAAATCCTTCAAAGGGAATTTTATCTCTCCACCAAATTCATCAGAAAGAATCGCATTCCCGCCGAAAGCGAGGCGCTAAGGTGATGATAGCTTGAGTTTCCCATTAGATAGTACATGGAACTCCGATCGTTTGATGAAGGCTGCTTGTAGTTTCCTGACGGGCAGGTAAAATCGTAACCAAACGGTTCACCGTCTTCTTTCGGTATAAGCCTCGTGTTTTCAATGCTGCCATCTGCAAGAAAGCGGCGTCGAGCGTATGGCGCATTCGGATGCGCTGCAAGATATTCGGAGCTAACGGTGTGCGGTCTGGCATATACACTGAACTCGCCCGTATTCTCATCATAAGTGAACGCATACGACCAGTCATCGGGATTTTTCAACGGCGCTACAATATAGCGCTTGCCCTCCCCCTGCCATGACTGGTCAAGTAGCAGAACGTCATCATATTCGTGAGAATTATTGTTGCCAGCATAATTCCAATCCACCGACGAGACATTAAACGGCACATTCTCTTTTTCAAAAACAAGCTCAGCATGTGCAAGCCCTCCTGGCAGCAACGCAAACACACCGCAGAGCCACGCAGCAAATAAACATCTTTTCATTCGTTTCATATCTTTTTCCTCCGATCTCACGCATTTGACATCGTCGCTTTCAAATACGCAATATACACTATAAAAGCAAACATACAATCACAAATGCAGCAACAACAGTGCGAGCGCCTCTATATAAGTAGCAGTTGGAAGAGGCAATGGGCATAAGACACCGAGAGAAACATCCTACTTCTTCACTTGCCACCAGAACAGCATCATGCCGTCTGTGATATATCGAATTATTGAAGTTTGGTCATGGTAGTACTTGCCATCGCTTTGAATCTTATATACGCCCGATGAACCCTCACCTTCGATCGACTTAACCAGCAAAGTTCCATCAGGAAGAAACCGTCTGTAGGAATATGGTCTGTTTCCAGACTCTGGTCGATACATTGTGAAAGTCTCATTGGACACATTGTAGGTGAAAGCAATCCATTCATCGGGATTATTTTTATTCACCATGATATACCTCTTTTTGCCGTCTTCTTTCGCTCGATGATCTATCTTCAGTTCAAACAAAGACGTGTCATCATAGGTATCCAAACTTTCATAAGTCACCGGCTCCTGCTCTAAATCGAACTGCGCATGTGCAAGTCCGCTTGGCAGCAACGCAAATACACAGCCAAGCCATACAGCAAACAAAAACATTTGCATCCGTCTCATTCCAATCCTCTCCTTTTCCACTTCAAAATCATTTCTTCTCAAGCGGCCACCATCGGTTTTGCAGATAGGCAGCTCCCATTCCCCAGAACAGCATCCTAAAAATCTCGACAGCCACTGCATATTGCAGTATATCGCTGTAACAGAAAAACAACACACATAACATGAATGTTGAAAAACCCCAACCAACTAGAAGCTTCGATTCTGTCTTCCCCCCTTGATATGCAAAACGAATCAATACAACAAGTGTAAACGACAGCGCCCCATTTCTCAGAAAATCCAACCACCATCCCTGTATATCAATGCATGCAAGCACAACCGTATAAAGGAACATCGCAGCCGCATAGATGTAGTAAACGATACGATTTTTACGGGAAGCTTCCCGACCTAAGAAATAAGCTATAAACGGCCAGAGAATAAATCCTAGGACTATTTCTATCCATTGTCCCATAACATCCCCTTCTTTCTTGTCTACAATTACTGTTCTATTGTCTTATATGATAGCACATTCACCCCCCCCGCAAGACATTTTTAAAAATTCCCCAATGAAAGATTCCCTGCGAAAACGCATTTCCTTTTAAATGAAACAAAAAAAGAGGGCTTTCGCCCCTAAAGATTACGTCTCATACTCATTTTCATGAAAGCACACTTGCCCTCGCTAAAGCATCATCTGTATACGAATTTCATCACATGCGATGCCTTAGCACAAAACCCCAAGGAATCAATCCAAAAGCGCAGACTGATCGGATACATTCCATACACTTAAAGCAAGCTGTGCATCTTGCCAAGTTCTTTCACTTTTTCCAAGGAAAACTTCGACATGCTTGCGATCATTTCGAGCGGCAGCTTATTTCGCAGCATTTCCAGAACAATATCAACCTTTCCTTCCTCCCGCCCACGTTCCATGCCGCGCTCCATGCCACGCTCCATGCCACGCTCCATGCCACGCTCCATGCCTTGTTCATAGATGCCTGTACTCAGATTACACATTGTCCTCATCTCCTCTTCTATATCTGCACTTATATCCATATCAAATTCACTTTTTAAAAGCTGCTTCTTCGCTGCCGGAGATATTTCCATGTCTTTGAACAAGATCTGCAGGAATCGAATGAGCCAATCCTCGTCCTCCTGTCGTTCATTTCCAAGATAGATCGTGATGATGCTCATCAAATCATAGTCAGCACGCTTTTCTTTATGATGGTGCAGAATATGATGTTCGGCAAGGTCATAACGATTGATGGCGCTCCTGCCGTCTGGGGAGTCCATGCAAAGCCAAATACTGTAGACTTTCTTGATTTCATCGTAGGATGATCCTGTAAATTCAATCTCTTTCTGCGAAGAAATCAAGCGGCTCGCATAGTAGATGGCTCGGCGCAGGAGTGCATAGCCCAGCTTCGCTCTTTTCTGTGTCCGCTGTGCCTCAACATTGATAATCAAGGTAATGCGTTCACCCGATTGGGGAACTCTCGCGTGGAAAAGTATATCGAAGCGAACCCAGCCTTCCGTGATGCCGACATTTTCCGTGGCATCACCGAGGAATTCTTTCGGCGAATCTTTCCTATTTTTTACGGTATTCGTCTTATCCCTATCCACGGGAATCTCACTGATCTGTGGCGTGCCCTCGATATATTTTTCTGCGATGTCAGAGATTGCAACATCCTTAAACTCTGGCACAGTTCGCTTCAAGAGACGTGCCATGATCGCTCTTTGTGAAAGCAAACGTTTGGCATGTTGATCGTATGTCGGATCTTGATAGGAATCTCCTACACTCTCTGCCATTAAGATTTCTCCTTGTTGTATGAGAACTGTTTCTCTTCCACCTTCTATTATCATTATAGCACCGATTACGCACTTTAGCCAGAAAGTTACTCTCCATACCCATTCGGATGCTTCTCATGCCACCGCCATGCCGTCGCGATGATTTCTTCCACGTCGGTGAAGTGCGGCTGCCAGCCGAGGATGCGGCACACCTTGTCGCTGGAAGCGATGAGCTGCGCAGGGTCGCCTGCACGGCGTGCGCCGATTTCTGCCGCGATCTTCTTGCCCGTCGCCTTCTCCGCGGCGGCGATCATTTCCTTGACCGAGAAGCCCTGTCCGTTGCCGAGGTTGAAGATGTCACTCTCGCCGCCCCTCCGCAGGTATTCGAGCGCAAGCACATGCGCGTCGGCGAGGTCGACGACGTGGATGTAGTCGCGCAGACAGGTGCCATCGGGCGTCTTGTAGTCATCGCCGTAGATCGTGTATCGCATCGAATACGGCGCGGTCGCGGATGTCGCCTTCGTAAAACTTTGCCCGCGCGTGAATCGCGCCGCGATGACCCGTCTGCAGGTTGTCAACGATGACGACTTCTTCTCCCTTTTCAATGAGCTGATGAACGGCATGAGAGCCGATGTAGCCGGCGCCGCCGCAAACAAGAATTGCCATGGAAAATTCCCCCTCCCAAACATATTGCCAAAAACTATCGCAGAACGCACCTCATGCCTTCGCCACAGGCAAACAGCAAACGCTTCAAACGCCGCCGATCTGTGCGATGAAGGCGAGCGAGCGAAGAGGTTTGCCGAAAAGCGCACGCAGGTAAGCGAGCAGCAGACTTTCCGCTGCCAGAAGTTCCTGCTTTCTGACGGAAAACGGCGCTGAAGAGCGTACGCCTGCCGCCTTCTGCGGCGAGTGAAACGCCTGCCAATCGAGAGCAGTCAGCTTCTCGATGAACTCCTTCAAGTCGACAGAAAAGAGCGGCATATCCTCTTTGCGGCAATCCGCGCACAATGCGCCGCCCTCGCCGATGTCAACGGACATCGGCTCTTCAAAGGGCGCACCGCAGTGGACACAGCTTGCAAGATGAAGCGAAAGCCCCGCGAGCGCAAGGAGCTGATACGCCGCCGCCAGCGCTACGAGACGCGGATTGCGCTCCTCAAAGGCGCAGAAAATCTGCAGCAGACGGTCGAAAGCGTCGGGCGCAGGCTCGTGCTCGGGAAAAAGCTCAAGCGCCAGTTCCGCCACGAAGGAGCCGTATGCCATGGCCGAGAGATCTTCCGAGAGATGGCGAAACCGCCCCTTGAGTGAACACTGCCGCACCGTCCAGACCCTGCCGCCTTCCGTAAGCTCCACATCGAGGTGGCTGAACATCTGCATCCCTGCCGCAAGTGCGCTCTTCGGGCGGCGGCAGCCGAACGCCGCCGCCTCGACGCGCCCGCACTCACGCGTCAAGAGCGACGCCATCTTGTCCGCCTCGCCCCAGTTCCTCGTGGCGAGCACGAGCGCCTCAGCGCTGCGGCGTGCCATGCGGTTCGGCCTCCTCGCACGCTTCCCCGACTGCACGCGCAGACTGCGTCTTCGACGCCGCCACGACCTCGTCCGCCAGCCTCGTCGCACTGCCCGTCTCCTGCGGTTTCGTCGCCATCTGCCGCTGCGGCATGACGGCGCCCGCCGTCAGCATGTACTGCAGCGCCGACTCGTTGCTGATGTCGAGATAGATGACGTCGCTCTTCTTGACGAAGAGGTTCGTGCCCGAGGTCATGTTGAGGCTCCACGGCACGAAGACGCAGACGTAGTCGTCGCCGAGCTTCTCGCGCAAGACTGCCGGCACCTCTGCCATGACGAAGCCGAGCGCCCGCGACTGATGAAACGGCACGAGCACGACGTGGTCAAACATGTTGTTCGACTCAAAAACGGCGGTCGAAAGATGCTTGACACTGTTGTAGATGAACTTCACGACGGGAATCTTGCCGAGCAGCCATTCGCCATAGGAAATCACGCGCTTCATGAACCAGTACGACGAGAGCCAGCCCACGAGATAGATGACGAGCAGCACCGTCACGATGCCCATGCCCGGATAATAGACGGGAAAATGCTTGCCGAGCACGATCTCCGTGAAGTTCAGCACCTCTGTCACGACGAAAACCGTGATGGCCAGCGGCACGAGAAGGATAAGACCGTTAATAAAGCGCTTCGATACCTTGTTCATCCTGCTGCCGCCCTTTCCCTATTTCCTCTCATTCAAAACCGAAGTTGTGCAGAACGCCCTCACGGTTGCGCCAGTCCTTCTTCACCTTGACCCAGAGGTCGAGAAAGACCTTCGCGCCGAGAAGCATCTCGATGTCCTTTCTCGCCTGTGCGCCGATCTCGCGCAGAAGAGCGCCCTTTGCGCCGATGACGATACCCTTCTGCGACTCGCGCTCCACGTAAATCGTCGCGCGGATATAGAAGCCCCCCTTGGGGCGCTCCTTCATCTCGTCGAGGTCGACGGCGATAGCATGGGGCAGTTCGTCGCGCGTCGCGAGAAGCGCCTTCTCGCGCACAAGCTCCGCCACAATGAGTCGCTCGGGCTGATCCGTCACCATGTCTTCGGGATAATAGGCAGGACCTTCGGGCAGATACTTCTTGACTTCTGCAAGAAGCGAGTCGAGGTTTACCTCTTCCTTCGCCGATATGGGCACGGCGCCCGCAAACGGATATGCCTTCATGTAGCTTTCGAGAATCGGCAGCACGGCGGGCTTCTCGATGAGGTCGAGCTTGTTGACGACGAGGATGCACGGGCACTTCGTCGCCTGCAGGCGCTCTAAGATATAGCGCTCGCCCGGCCCCATCTTCTCCGTCGCATCGACGACGAAAAAGACGGCGTCGACCTCCTTCAAGGTGTTCTCCGCTGCGCGTACCATGTATTCGCCGAGCTTGTGGCGCGGCTTGTGGATGCCCGGCGTGTCGAGAAAGACGATCTGCGCGTCCGGCTCCGTCAGGATACAGAGGATGCGCGTGCGCGTCGTCTGCGGCTTGTCGCTCATGATGGCGATCTTCTGCCCAATGAGGCTGTTGATGAGCGTCGACTTACCGACGTTCGGCCGCCCGACGACAGCGATGAAGCCCGATTTATGCTTTGCCTTTTCCATCGTTCTCCCCTTTCGCTGTCACTTGCCCCGTGCATTCCGCAGAGCCTTCCGCCGCTTCCTCGCGCGTCACGCCGAGAGCCGCCATCACATGGCGCTGCTCCTCCTCCATCTCCTGCCGCTCCGCCTCTTCTACATGGTCGTAGCCTAGGAGATGCAGCATGCCGTGTACCGTCAAGAAGACGATTTCGCGACGCAGGCTGTGCCCGTAGTCTGCCGCCTGCGCCGCGGCGCGCTCGACCGAGAGGATGATGTCGCCGAGGACATTGACGGCTGGCCCGCCTGCGATCGCCGGCTCCTCGCTCTCGTTGAGCGCAAAGGAAATCACGTCCGTCGGACGGTCGACCCTGCGGTACTCGCGGTTCAGCACATGGATGTGCGCATCGTCCGTCAAGGTGATGCTGACCTCGGCGTCCGCCACATCGTAAAGCTCGCCGACTTTTTCCACAGCGCGCCGAATCTCCGCCTCCATGATCGCATCAAGAGGCAGGTCTTCCACCTCGTGACTGAGCAGGATGTTCATGCGTCCGCCTCCCCTCTCTCTGATGCCGTAGCCTTTTCCTGAGCCGCCGGCTTTTTCTCCTGCAGCTCTGCCGGCTTTTTCTCAGAATCCCGACGCGCCTTGTCCGCGCGGTCATACGCCTCGACGATGCGTGCGACGACGTCGTGACGGATGACGTCGAGCGCTTCCAACCGGACGACGCCCACGCCGCGCACATCGCGCAGGATGCGGCTCGCCTCAGAAAGTCCCGAGAATACGCCGCGCGGCAAGTCGACTTGGCTCAAGTCGCCCGTCACGACCATGCGCGAGCCGAAGCCCAGGCGCGTCAGGAACATCTTCATCTGGCTCGGCGTCGTATTCTGCGCCTCGTCGAGAATCACGAAGGCGTCCTCCAGCGTGCGTCCGCGCATGTAGGCGAGCGGAGCAATCTCAATGACGCCCTTGGCGAGGAGCTTCTGGTAGGTGTCAAAGCCGAGGATGTCATGCAGCGCATCGTAGAGCGGGCGCAGGTACGGATCAACCTTCTCCTGCAGATCGCCGGGCAGAAAGCCCAGCCGCTCGCCCGCCTCGACAGCGGGGCGCGTGAGCACGATCTTTTCCACCAGCCTCGCACGAAGCGCCGCCACCGCCATGACGACGGCGAGGTACGTCTTTCCCGTGCCTGCAGGTCCAATGCCGAACGTGATGGAGTTCTTGCGAATGGCGTCGAGGTAGATGCGCTGGCCGAGCGTTTTCGGGCGCACATGACGGCCACGGCTCGTCACGAGGATCGTGTCGCTGAAAAGGCTGTGCAGCGCCTCACCCTTGCCGCGCTTGACAAGTCCCACGCTGTAGCGCACCTCATGCATCGTGAGCGTCGTGCCCTGCCGGTGCAGGTACTGCAGCTCGCGCACGACCTGCGCCGCCGCCCGCACGATCTGCGCCTCGCCGTCGATCGCAAGCTCCTCGCCGCGGCTTATGAAGCGGCAGTCGAAATTGTCCATGAGCACCTGCAGGTACTCGTCGTGCTCGCCGAGAAGCGCCGTCGCCTCGCGCTGATCGGCAAAGGCGATCTTCTCCTCCAAAACCTTTTGCAAAGAAAGACTCCTCTCTTCTAAATTCATCGTTCCCATTATACCTTGCAGCCGTCGAGGAAGCAATAGCAGTCCAAGGTTAACCCGGATTTCCATATCAGTTGACTATATGCGCCGTCTGAAATATAATGGGAGGAAATGCAAACTTCTTGAAAGAAATGAGGCTCTGCCATGACAAAGGAAAACGCCGTCAAAAAACTCACGAAAGAAATTCTCTGCGGCCGCCGCATCAAGCGCGAGGACGACCTCTCCATCTTCCTTGATGCGCCGCTCGAAGCGCTGCAGGAGGGCGCACACGAGCTGCAGCGGCAGTTCTGCGGCAAGCACATCGACCTCTGTACGATCATCAACGCGCGCAGCGGTCACTGCAGCGAGGACTGCAAGTACTGCGCCCAGTCCGCGCACCACAGGACGGGCGTCGAGGAATACGCATTTCTCGCACAGGAAGAGATCATCGCCAACGCACGCGCCAACGAGGAGGCGGGCGTCAACCGCTTCTCCGTCGTGACCTCGGGCAGGGCGCTCGCGGGCAAGGAGTTCGACGCCGCGCTCGACTGCTACCGTGCCATGCGCAAGAAGCTCCATATCGACCTCTGCGCCTCGCACGGCATTTTGACGCGCGAACAGTTCCGTGCGCTTCGCGCCGCGGGCGTCACGAGCTACCATCACAACATCGAGACGTCGCGCCGCTTCTTTCCCGAGATCTGTACCTCGCACACTTACGACGACCGCATCCGCACGATCCGTCTCGCACAGGGCGAAGGGCTTAACGTCTGTTCGGGCGGCATCATCGGCATGGGCGAGACGTGGGAAGACCGCCTCGACATGGCGGTGAGCCTTGCCGAACTCGGCATCGAATCCATTCCCATCAACTCCCTCATGGCGATTCCCGGCACGCCGCTTGAGGGCCGGACGCCCTTGACGAGCGATGAGATCCTGCGCACCATCGCCTTCTTCCGCTTCATCAACCCGACGGCAAACATCCGCCTCGGCGCGGGACGCAAGCTCATCGAGGACAATGGCACGCCCGCCTTCCTCTACGGCGCATCGGCCTCCATCACGGGCAACATGCTCACGACTTCGGGCACGACCATTGCCGAGGACATGGCTCTTCTGCAGCGGCTCGGCCTCTCCAACGAGACGGCGGGCACAAGGCAGGACGCCGCACATACAGCCAACGGGTGAATCTGTATTTTTTCTAAGGAAATGTGATAATAGCAACAGACAATATCCCCGCGTTGAAGTAGACTGAAGGGTGGAATATATTTCAATTCAACAAAGGATAGGTGATCTTCATGGCAATCCATGTCATTGATGAGGCGCGCCGCTGCCTCCAGTGCAAAAAGCCCCTGTGCCGCATCAAGGGCTGTCCTGTGCAGACGAACGTCCCCGAGATGATCCGCCTCTTTCTCGAAGGCAGCATCAACGAGGCGGGCGCTATGCTCTTCGAGAACAATCCCCTGAGCATCATCTGCTCGCTCGTCTGCGACCATGAGAAGCAGTGCGAGGGCAACTGCATCCAACTGCGCAAAGGATCCGCCATCCAGATCTCCAGCATCGAGCACTACATCTCGAATACCTACTTCGACCGCGTCGCCTTGGAGCGTGCGCCTTCTACGGGGCAGACCGTCGCCGTCATCGGCTCGGGTCCTGCCGGCATCACCGTCGCCATCAAGCTCGCGCAGAAGGGCTACGACGTGACGATTTTCGAGCGCATGGACAAGATCGGCGGCATGATGCGCTACGGCATCCCCGACTTCCGTCTGCCGCTGAGCATTCTCGACCGCTATGAGAAAAAGCTGCGTGAGTTCGGCATCTGCATCCGACCCAACCGCACGATCGGCGGCCTTCTGACGCTCGACACGCTCTTTGACGACGGGCACGACGCCATCTTCATCGGTTCTGGCGTCTGGCGTCCGCGCAGCCTCGGCGTCAAGGGCGAAAGCCTCGGCAACTGCCACTTCGCCGTCGACTATCTGCAAAACCCCGACTCCTTCGCTCTCGGCGACCGCGTCGCCGTCATCGGCTCGGGCAACTCCGCCATGGATGTCGCGCGCACCGCGATCCGCAAGGGCTGCCGCTACGTCACGGTCTATTCGCGCAGCAACAAGGTCGCCGCCAGTGTGCGCGAATTCGAGTACGCGCAGGCAGACGGCGTAGAATTCGAGTTCTGCAAGGGCGTCGATTCCATCACGAAGGACGGACCTTTGATGCGCGACCGCCACTTCGACGAAGAAGGCAAACTGACGGGCGAAGGAGATCCTGTCCTGTGTCCTGCCGACAGCACCGTCATCGCCGTCAGCCAAGATCCGAAAGACAAGATCGTGCGCACGACCACGGGCATAGAGACGAACGAAAAAGGCTTGGTCGAGGTCGATGAAACCGGCGCCACCACCCGCCCTGGCGTCTTCTCAGGCGGTGACGTCGTCCTCGGCCCGTGCAACGTCGTTCAAGTCGTCAACGACGCCAAACATGTGGCGGAGGCGATGGACGCTTACCTGCGCGAAAAGCGCGGCGCGAAATGAGGCTTCGTTGACAAGACGACCGAAGCGGGGCGAATCAAGCTGGCGTCGCCGCAAAAAGATATAAGCAAAAACGACAACAGGCAGAACCGCCATCCCATGCGGCTCTGCCTGTTGTCGTTGCTGAGATCTTTGGATCACACCCCACTCTTCTCCCTCTCCCGCGCCTCGATCAACTCCTTGCGCTGGGCGAACTGATAGAGGATACGCTCGCGCGAAAACCCCCTGCCGCGCACTTCGGAAGCGTTCGCGATGATGAGGAATGCATTCTTGTCCAAGTGATCGCAGATTGCCTTGACGCGTGCTAGCTGCGTCAAAGAGACGACGACGAAGACGACGGCTTTCTTTTCCTGCAGAAAGCCGCCCCGGCCTTCGAGGTAGGTGACGCCGCGGTGCAGGCTCTCCATGATGGCGTCGCCGATCTTCTCACTTTCCTCTGAGATGATGAAGATCGCCTTCTCGCGATTGAATCCCGCCGCCCAGCGGTTCGTAAGCTCCGCTGTCGCATAGATGCAGACGAGCGTGAAGAGCGCCGTCTCCAGATCGAAGAGCGCCGCCGACGCTGCGATGACGAGCATATTGAGTAGGAATACGCCCGTACCGACGTCAATCGACCAATACTTCTTCAAGATGGCGCCGAGCACATCGACGCCGCCCGTATTCGATCCGAAGCGGAAGATGACGCCGTAGCCGATGCCCGAGACGACGCCGCCAAAGATGGCGTTGAGCATTGTGTCATGTACGGGATGAAGCGCCGAAAGCGGACTGAAAGCGTCGATGCCGAGGGAGAAGAGCACCGTGCCCAAAATCGTATCAACGGCGTAGCGCTTTCCCACGAAGCGATGGGCGAGGTAGAGAATCGGCAGATTGTAGACGAGGAGCTGCGCGCCGACGGGCCAGCCGATGAAGTAGTGCAGGAGGATGGCGATGCCTCCAAGGCCGCTCGTCAGCAAATTCGCTGGCAGTATGAAGAGGTTGATGCCGACGCCGCAGACGGCACAGCCGAAAAGGATTACAAAGTAGCGGCGCACCTCATGAATGATTTCCTTTTTCTTCATCGTCATGCCCTTCCCTCTCCTCACGACTTCCCTTCTCCCTCCCAGCGTCCTCGCTCGCCATGCGTGCGATTTCTTTGGGCTTGCCGCGTGCGACGAGGTAGAGAGGCCGCCGCTTGACCTCCTCAAAGATGCGCCCGATGTACTCGCCAAGAATGCCGAGCGCGACGAGCTGCAGGCCGCCGAAGAGCAGCACGCAGGCCGTGATCGTCGCCCATCCGGGCACGGCGCTCCCCTCGATAAACTTGATGTAAAGCACATGAAGAAGCAGCAAGATGCTCAATATGCCGCAGATGAATCCCGAGTAAAGCCCCAGCCGCAGGGGCACCGTAGAATAGGCGAGGATGCCGTCGAGGGCGAAGTGCAGCATCTTGCGCGGCGAGAATTTGGAGACGCCCGCAAAGCGCTTGGGCGCGACAAAGCGGATCTGCACCTGACGGTAGCCCATGGCGCCGATCATGCCGCGAATGAAGCGTGCACGCTCGCGATAACAGCGAAATTCCAGCACGACCTTGCGATCCATGAGGCGAAAATCCGAGCCACCTTCCTGGATGTGGACGCGCGAGATCTTGTTGAGCGCCTTGTAGTACCAATACGACGTCGCCCGCTTCAAGAAGCCGACGCCCTCCGTCGTCTCACGGATCGTCTGCACGACGTCAAAACCTTCTTCCCACTTGGCAAGAAGCGTCGGAATCAGCGCAGGTGGATGCTGCATATCGCCGTCCATCATGATGACCGCCGCACCGTCCGCGTGGTCGAGACCGCATGTCAAGGCAAGCTGGTGCCCGAAGTTGCGCGAGAGGAAGATGGGCTGCACGCGTGCATCCTTGTCCTCCAAGCGGCGCAGGATCTCACGGCTCTTGTCACACGAGCCGTCGTCGACAAAAATCAGCTCGAAGTCGTACTTCGTCGCGGCCATGACTTCAGAAATCGCCTGATAAAAATGTTCGAGATTGTCCTCTTCGTTGAATACAGGGACAACGATGGAAATGAGCTTCAATCTTTTTCTCCTCACTTCAGTGCGGCCTCGAAAGTGATCGCACCATCCTTGTAACGAACCGCGAGCTTTCCCTTGAGATAGCTGACGATTTCAGCAGCGATCGTCAGGCCGATGCCGTAGCCAGCCTTCTCGCTGTTATGTGACGCATCCTCGCGGTAGAAACGCTCGAAGAAGCGCGAATAGTCTATGCCCTCGCCCGCCGCATAGGGATTCGTCACAGAAAAGACCATGCCGCGCCCGCGCCTGCCGCTCGCGAGAGCGATCTGCACATCGCCGCCGTCATCCGCATATTTGACGGCATTGTCGACGAGGACGTTCATCAGCGTGTAAATGATGCGTTGATCGGCAAGCACATGAACGCCGTCTTCGATTTCCATCACGATCCGCTTGCCCTGCTCCTTCGCTGGAAGTTCAAAGGAGGCGGCAACCTCACGCGCCGTCTCCGCACAATTAACATCGATCGGGTGGAAATGATCCGAGACGCGCTCTTCGAGCTTCGCGAGCGCGACCATGTCGTTGACGAGACCCGAGAGTCGCTTTACCTGCTTCAAGATCGTCTCCGTCCACTGGTTTTTGCCCATCGTGATCTCAAGCACTTCCGTATTCGCCGAGATGATGGCGATCGGCGTCTTCAGCTCGTGACTCGCGTTCGTGACGAATTGGCGCTGGCTCTTCAAGTTGCGCACGAAGGGCGCGACGAGGCAGCGCGAGAAGCACGCGACGAGCGCGATGTAGAGCAGCACGCAGAGGAGGCCGACGAGGACGGAAAAGCGCACGCCGTTCCAGACCATCTGCATCTCGCGCGTACAGTCCATGACGACGACGAAGGAGCCGCCCCCCTCAAGCTTCGTGACGAGATAGGCGTAGTAGGCGCCGTCGGCTTCGTAGTTGCCGCGCAGGCTGGCGCCATGAGCGAGACGCGCCGCCAGCACCTCGGCTTCCTCGTCGGTGACGGCGGCGATGTGGCTCGCATCCGCCGCAAGGAGTGCACCATCCTCACTGAACTTCGCCCAGTAGTAGCGCGTCTGAAAGGCGAACTCCGGCGTATAGTCGAATCCCTCGTCAACGATGCGCTTTTCGGGCAGCTTGCCGTCGTGGCGCGTGATGTAAGAGAGCACCGCCTCGATGCGGCTTCCCTCGTCGTAGAAGCTCGCGAGGTTCAAAGCGGCGAGCACGACGAAAACGATGAGGACAACGGCAGCCGTGCCGAGGGCGATGAACTTGCGCCGCAGCCGCGATACCATTTCCATCTAGCCCACCTCGCAGATCGTGTAGCTTCCCCCTTGCTCGCCGCGAATCGCAACGTCGCCATGAATCGCCTTGAGTTTCTGTCGCAGGTAGGAGATGTAGACCCAGACGATGTCCGCGCCCTCTTCCGCTCCCTGCCACACGCGCTCGTAAATCTCCGACGTCGTGACGCGCTTTCCTGCATTCATCATCAAGAGCTGCATGAGCTGCGTCTCCTTGCTCGCAAGGCGCACGGCGCTCTTCGCCGCCAGTTCCTGCTTTCCGACGTCGAGCGTGACCGAGCCGAGCGACAGCTCGGCGGGCGCATAGACTTCGGCGCGGCGCGTCAAGGAACGCAGACGTGCGAGCAGCTCCCCCATCGCGAAAGGCTTGGGCAGGTAGTCGTCCGCCCCCGCGTCAAGCCCCTCGATGCGGTCGCCGACTTCCGCCTTCGCCGTCAGCAGCAGGACGGGCGTCGTATCGCCCGCCGCACGCAGCTCTTTCAAGGCCGTCACGCCGTCCATCACGGGCATCATCACATCGAAGACCATGCAGGCGTAAGTGCCTTTGTGCGCGAGCGCCAGAGCCGCCCTGCCGTCGCGAACGGCGTCGACCTCGTAGCCCGAATGCTCCAGAACTGCGACGAGCGCCGCCGCCATATCCTTTTCATCTTCCGCCAGCAGGAGCTTCATGCCATCACCTCGCCCATCACATCGGACTCTCGAATCAAGTTGCGGATCGTCTGCATCGAAAGGTCGCACGAAGCAAGCTCATCGGCGCAGCGCTTGAGCTCCGCCGCCAAGAGTTTGCGATTCTTGACCGTGTGCTTGTACATCATCTCGTGCTCCAAGCTCGCCCAAGAGTCCATGGCGAGCGTGCGAAGCTGCAATTCCACAAAGAAATGCCCGGGGTTCCTCCCTTCCACATCTTCGAACGGCGCTTCGATCGAAACGATCATGTGGTAACTGCGATAGCCGTTCGGCTTCACGTCGCGAATGTAGTCCTTCTCCTCGAAGACCGTCACGCCCGAAAGCGCCTTGAGTGTGCGCACGACGAGGTAGACATCATCGATGAAGCGGCAGACGACGCGGACACCGATGGCGTCACGAACCTTGCAGAGAGCCGACTGCGGCGTCTCGGGCAGTCCTTTGCGGCGGCACTTCTCGCGCATGCTCTCGTCCGACTTGACGCGGCAGATCAGATGCTCGTAGGGCGCCGATCCCGTGCGCTCCTTGACGCGTGCGCTGATCTCCTCGATGCGCGTGCGAAACGCGCCGAGAATCTCAGGGAGCGCCTCTCCCTGCTTGCCATAGATGCTTTCCAAGAGAATCCCTCCCCTGCTACTTCTTCACGAGGCGCAGATGACGCTCCGCTTTCTTCTTCGCCACATCGCGCTCCAAGGCTTCCCGGAGCTTGCTGCGATTCGACGCGCCCGTGCCATGCTGTCCAATGTTCAAGAGGATGCCGACGCTCGCCATACTGATCATCAGTGACGTGCCGCCGTAGCTGATGAAAGGTAGCGGCACGCCAATGACGGGCAGGAGGCCGCCGACCATCAGAAGGTTGATGACCGCCTGACCGCTGATGAGCAGCAGGATGCCCGTCGCGAGGAACTGCCCGTAAGCGTCAGCGGCGGCATTTGCGATGCGTGCACCATAGACGGTGAATGCCGAGTAGAGCACGAGCACGAGAATGACGCCCAGAAAGCCTGTCTCCTGACTAAAGATGGCGAAGGCGAAATCCGTATGCGCCTCGGGCAGGTAGCTGTACTTGCTCACGCCCATGCCAAGCCCCATGCCCGTGAGGCCGCCCGAGCCGATGGCGGACAGAGACTGCACCGTCTGATAGCCGATGCCCTGCGAGTCCGCCCACGGATCGAGCAGAACCTTGAGGCGTGCAAGGCGGTACGGCTGCAGGATGGACAGTGCCGTGCCCGCCGCCGCAAAGACGGCGACTGTCATCATAAACTTCGTCTTTTGAAGCCCGGCAATGCAAAGGAGCATGAAGGGCACGAAGATGACGATGAACATCGTGCCGCCGTCCGGCTCCAGCTCGATTAACAATCCCATGAAGAGGACGAGCAGATACTGCGGATTGGGGAAGAGAATGTCGATGGGCTTGTCATTTCTCACACGGTACGCCGCATAAGCAGAAATGAGCATCAGGGAAACGAGCTTCGCGATTTCCGCCGGCTGAATCTGGAAGCCTGCCGTGCCGAGCCAACGCTTCGAGCCGTTGACCTCCGCGCCCACGAGCAGGACTGCGACGAGCGAGAGGATCGTGATTATGACGACGGGCACGATCCACGCACGCCAGCGATGGTAATTCACGCGGCAGCCAAGAAAGAAGCAGAAGAAGCCCGCCGCGAGGTTGAAAAGCTGACGCTGCAAGAAGAAGTACGGCGTGCCGAACGTCGTTTCCGCCAAGATGAAGCTTGAGCTGAACACGTTGATGCTGCCGAAGACGAGGAGCACGATGAAGATGGCGAGCACCGCCTCCATGTCGCTGACCCAGAAGCTCTTTTTGCCCTTGTCTTCTGCGGCTTCCTGTCTTTCCATAGTCCCCTCCTTCACGCGAACGTGACCTCGCAGCGGTTGATCTTCTCGCCCTTGCCGCTGAATTTCTTTTCATACTCCGTCATCACGTTGTCGGGACGTGCCTCGCTGTGCAGATCATAGGAAACGTCGTGCAGTGAAAGCCCCATCTCGCGAAACTCCTCCAACGAAAAGTCGAAGAGCGCGCGGTTGTCCGTCTTAAAGACAAGCTTGCCGCCGGGCACGAGGAGTTCCTTGTAGCGAGCGAGAAAACTGCGGTGCGTGAGGCGGCGCTTCGCATGACGCGCCTTGGGCCACGGATCGCAGAAGTTCACAAAGAAACGATCGACTTCCCCCGGCGCAAAAATTTTCTCAAGCTGGGCGATGTCGAATACGAGCAGGCGCACATTCTTCAGCTCCTTCTCGCGCACCTTTTTCGCCGCCGCGATGAGCACATCCTGCTGCTTCTCGATGCCGATGAAGTTCACCTCAGGGGAGCGCTCAGCCATCTGACGGATGAAATCGCCTTTGCCCGTGCCAAGTTCGACAAAGAGCGGCGCCTCGCGTCCGAAGATCTCCTTCCAACGTCCTCTTTCCGCCTCGCCCGCCGGGCGATCCTTCGGATAGACAAAATCATCGTATGCGTGAATGGCCTCATCCACCCACGGCTTCCTGCGCAGTCGCACAGAACTTCCTCCTTACACTTTTTCCAACTGAAACTTCTTCAAATAGCGATACAGCGTGACGCGGCTGACATCGAGAAGATTCGCCAAGCGGCTGACGTTGCCGCCCGCCGCCTGCCATGCACGCAGGAATATTTCCCGATCCGTCTTCCAGTCATCATCGGGCTTGACGTCGCCCATGAGATTGATGTTCTCGGGCGAAATTGCCATGCCCTCCGTATGGAAGAACGCCTGCTCCAAGATGCTCTGCATCTGCTTGATGTTGCCGGGCCAATCGTACTCTTCAAGAAGCGTCAGCGTCTCCGGCAGAAGCCGCTTCCTCTCCATGCGGTGCTGCTCGGCGAGCTCGCAGATAATCTGCTCGGCGAGCAGGGGGATATCCTCGCGTCGGTTGCGCAGCGCCGGCATGCGTATGACACTGCGCGAAACGATGTCGTAGAGACTTCGGTCGAAGAGGCCTCGCTCCGTCAAGCGCTTGAGATCGCCGTCACAGTCGGCGATGATCCGCACGTCGATGGGGCGCACGACCGTCTCGCCGAGACGATGCGCCTTGCCCTCGCGCAGAGCCGCCGCGAGAGCCGCCGCCGTCTTCTTCGGCAGCTTCTCGATCTCATCGAGAAAGAGCGTGCCGCCAAAGGCAAGCTCCAATTTGCCGGGACGGCTGACATCGGGGGAAAGCGCCGCGCCGAAAAGCTCCTCGTCCAGAAGTTCCGGCTGCACATCGCCGCAGCGGAAGGAAATCAAAGGTCCCGCCGCACGCGCCGACGCCTGATGTATGCCGTGCGCCAGACGCTGCTTGCCCGTGCCGCCCTCGCCCTGCAGCAGCACATGATTCTTTCCCCTCGCCACGCGCAACGCCTTTTCACGCAGTGCCTGGAACGCCTGTCCCTTGCCCGCCATCGTGGCGAGGCTGTACTTCGCCGTATAGCCCGCCGTGTGCGCGACGAGCATTCTAAGATCCTCAATGGGCATGGAAACGGTCACGACGCCATTGACCTCGCGCGTCACAGGGCTTTTGATCGGTACGACAGTCGTGACGTCCTCATACGTCTTCGCCTCTGTGATCCATGTGACCTCCTTGTTGTAGCAGGGCGTGCCGCTGAATCCCTGATAGATCGGCGTGTGACGATAATTCAAAACGATATCGTTGAGGTTCGACAGACGGCTCGTCGCCTTATCGCGCGCTCCGATGCGCGTGAGACGCTCCAATCCCAAGCGGTTCGCGTAAGCGACCTCACCGCTCGGCAAGATATGATAGACGGCAAACGGCGCGGCATCCAAGATCGCCTCCTGCGCCTGCAGTCTGAGGTCGCGCGCCAAGGCGGCCTCAAGCGAGCGCGCGATGATCAGAAGCTGAGCGATGACGGCATCCTGCGGCACGAGCTTCGGATCATCCACGACGATGTTTACGAGATAGCGCAGTTCGCCGCCGACGAGGACGGGCGCTGTACAAGCGTCGCTTTCGTGAGACGCCTCGCGCCAGATCTCTGGTCCGAAGACCCAAAACGGCACACGCTTCTCCTTCGCTATGCTGATGCTCGAAGCGCCGATCTCTTCGATGCCAAGGCGCGAGCCTTCGACCTTGCCGGGAGGCAGACGCATGAAGGGCAGCGTGCAGCTCTTCAAGACGAGCGCCTCGGCGTCGAGCAGCAAGAGACTCAAGCCGTAACGCGCAAAGAACTCCTGCACGCCCTCCGTCAGCTGCAGAAGGCAGTCGATGGCAGGAGTATGCCTCTTTTGCAGTGCACAGAAATCCTCCGCAGAAAGCACGCGCTTCGGCTCCGTCCCCATCGACGGCACGTCGAGCCGCCTGCTCTCACGCCACGCCTCGGCCACCCACGGATGCACGTTGACGTCGATCTCTCCTTCGTCGCGAAACTTCTGGTAATACGCCTCAAGCTTCTCCCTGCTGCGCTGCTCCCGTATCATATCTCTCCCCCGTCCCAGCCAAATGTATTCTATGAATGAACAATCTCGTTTCCCTCCGTATCATACTATCTCATTCTACTACGAAATGTTAAGAGCGACAAGCACATTGCCAAGTTCTCATATCCCATGTATAATAGAAAAGATATGAAAAAAGAAATTATTGCATAGAAAGCAGGGATTCGATATGGCCAAACAACTGAAGAAGATCCGCAGGAATCTGAAGCCGCAGGCGGGCGGCACGAACACGGAGAAGCACCCTGAAAAGAAGGGTAAGGACACCTTTCTCCTGATCATGATTGCGCTCACATTCTTCATCGCGTTCATCGGCTGGTCGGAAATGACGTGGCTGAACCGCTCGATGTACGGCTCCCTTGCCGCCTCCCTCCTCCTCATTTACGGCTATAAGCAGGGAAATTTCGGCGAGAGGGAAAAACTCTGGATGACGCGCGCCAGCATGTTCTTCATCGCCCTCTCCTTCGCCCTCTTCGCGGCCATCTGCTACTTCCAATACTTTGCCTGATACAGAAACCCACCATGCCCGCTCGGCGTGGTGGGTTCTTTGCTTCTCCTTGCTTTCCGCCTTCTCAATCCTTGAGGATATGCCACTCGCCGCTACGATTCGTTCCCGTGCGCTCGATGACGCCCGCCTTGTGCAACGCCGTCGTCATGCGCTTGACCGTGGCGATCGATACGCCGAGCGCTTCCTTCAAAGCTTTCTGCGTGACCTTGGGGTTCTCACGAATCACATGGAGAAGCCTTTCTTCCATCGATTCTTCTGACAAAACCTTCACAGTCTTTTCCAAAACTTCTTTCACGGTTTCTTTCGTAGATTCCTCCGCAATCGCTTCTGCAGATTCTGCTGCATCGAAAGAAAGCTCCTGCTGCCCCGCGCTCACCTTTTCTTCCCGCGGCTCTGCCGGCCCTTCCTCAAGGGAAATAGCATCCGCCTTGAGATCCGCAAGGGATTCAAGCTCTAGTTTCAACTCGGGCGCAGGCTCAAGATCCGGCTCATGATCAACTTCCACTTCTTGAACAAGTCTCGCATCTTGTCCATCTTCCAACGAAGTCCCGGATGCCAAAACATCGCCTGCACCGCTTTCTTCCTGCAACGGTGCCTGTTCTTCCTCTATTTCCTCCGGCAAAGGCTCTTCTTCCCGTATAGGTTCAGCTTCTTTTGCAAGCTCTATTTCCTGCACAGATTCAGCTTCCTCGGCAGGCTCATGCTCTTGAACAGACTCCACGATCTCAACAGGTTCAGCATCCTGTACGAGTTCGGCTTCCCCGACAAGTTCCTGCTCTTGGACAGGCTCAGCCTCCTTAGCGGCCTCAACAGTCTGCACAAGTTCAATTTCCTCGGCAACACCTTCGTGCTGCTGTGCTTCTTCCTCGGCACGGCAATAGAGATTGATGCGCACGGAATCGCCGAGCGTGATGACGGCAGGCTCGGGCAGGCGCGCCCGCTTTGCCGCACGATAAAGTTCGGGCAGGATACTCTGAAATCCCGTCATCATGCCCATGTAGAGGAACGCCGCCGCAATCGCGCGGTTGCGTATCTTGGAGAAGCCCGTCTTGAGCTTCCAGATCGTCATGTCCTCTTCCAGCAATCCCGGTACAGTGATTTCCAAGCGATCCTCGTAAAGCACGAGGGAGATGCGTCCCGGCGCCGCATAGTTCCTCTGGCAGACAGCGCGAGCAAGCAGGCGGCGCATGAGATCTTCCGGAAGCTCCTCCAATCCACGCGCCTTGACGCCCCGCGCCAAAAGGCGCTCCTGCACATAGTCCGCCGCACCGTCCACCTGCTCCGTCAAGGAACCGGCAAACTCTTCGCCGCCGACGAAATCAAGGCGCGTCGCACCAAGATACTCGGCGCACTGGATGAAGCCCTCGGGAAAAAGTTCCTCCGCCGTTCCTGCGAGCAGATGCCAGCCGCCCGTCGCGCGGCACTCGCCCTCCTCCTCACGCAGAAGCTTCCATGCCAGGAGATCCTCCTTCTGCAGGCGCA
>ERZ773055.404-NODE-404-length-27275-cov-23.392763_pt1 | contig 27275 bp, 28 predicted proteins | sample MGYA00580515_ERZ773055 | MGnify/ENA primary metagenome ERZ773055 (study PRJEB29015, sample SAMEA2737993) | human oral metagenome | biome: human oral; feature: human-associated habitat; material: dental | place: China | collected 2064 ...
TCTGCGTCCTCATCATCCCCCTCGTCTGGCCGTTCTGACACGCCAAAATTGCATAGAAAAAGCTGCCGCACGAAGTATCTCCTCGTGCAGCAGCTTTTTCTATGTTCCTCTATTCATCCTTCAACAGGCGCAATTCCTTAAAAATCTAGAACGAATATGTTGTACCAAAGGTGTAGGTTCTCTCGTTTGCCGCTTCACCTGCATAGTATTTGCGGTTAAAGAGGTTCTCAATGCCGAACTGCATTTTAACGTTCTCATCGAGCTTGTAATTGAGATACAAATTGGTCACGAAGTAACTGTCTTCCGAGCCATACTCTCCCGTAACGCTGTCCGCGCCCTGACGCGCGGCAATGTACTGGGCATCGAGTACGCCGTTAAATTTATTACGATTATATTCGATACCAAACCGCATCATGTGTTTTGGCAGATCCCAGTCACGCTCGGTCTTGCCGCCACTCGTATACTCACCGGACTCAAAGGTATAGTTAAAATACGCACGCCAGTCACGATGAAAACGGTGTTTCAGTTCAAACTCCGCCCCCTTGACCATCGCTTCGTTCAGATTATAGTAGGCACGCACGTTATTCCTCTTTGCAATCGCAATCTTGTCCTCCGTGTCCACGCGGAACAGCGTCAGTCCATAGGAGGTATTCCTACCGATCTTCTGCTTGACTCCCAGCTCAAGTGTACGGGAGATCTCCGGGGTCAGATCCGGGTTCGCCTGGATAGAGCTCGCACTGTTTCCCGCACGGCGATAGAGCCGATAGATCGACGGGGGATTAAAGGATTTTCCATAGCTTACATAGAGCATTGTATCCTTTTGCGGCTCATAGCTAACGGCAAACTTCGGACTCCACGCATGGAACGATGTGTCCTCGTAGTCCCTGCGTGCGGCTCCAATGTAGGAGTACCCGTCCTTCTTGTCGAAGCGGTCATAACGTATACCGAGCTGAAGTTTCCAGCGTGCATCCAGTGCCAGCTCATCCTGCAAAAAGAGTGCCGACGACATCACAGAACCGCCGCTCTGCTGATACGGTGCGCCATAGGTCGAGCCCCAATCCTTCCAATGGAGGAGATCGAATCTGCGATAGCGCATTTTATCCTTCATCCACGAGAATCCGGCAAGCAGTGTATTGTTGCCAAGCGTCCACTTTTTCTGCAGATCCGCATTATAGTTCTTGGCCGGATACTCCGCACGGTCGCCGGCACCCGTCCAGTCAATATCCGTTGCTCCTTCAGCACTGGAGTATCCATCCTTCCAAGTATTGCTGTAGCCAATTCCTGCCTTGAAACCGTTCTTTGTATCCTCATAGCGCAGTTTGTGAATATCCTGCTCCCGCTGGCCATAGTAGCCAAGAAAATCATCGGGCGAAGCACTGATATAGTTTCCGTTTGGCAGAAGGACAGTGCCTGAGAAAACAGGGAGCCCGGCGGCATCCCTGAAATAGGTGATGGGATCATGATAGGAGTACTGATACGAGGCATGCAGATAGGTGTAGCCAAGTGAGCGGTTCTTGTCAAACGCATAGTTCAGATCGACGAAGGTATTCTCACTGTCCTTCTTCTTTGCCCCACGGCTGCCTATAATATAGTCGCCATCAGACAGCCTCCTGAAGGAACCGGTCGCATCGGGCGTATAACTTCCACTGTCTTCCTCCGCCGTTACGGCATAACCGACCCATCCGTCCGACGTACGCTTCTCATAGCCGACGCGGAAGGAAATATTCTTATCACCACCTGTGACCTGAAGTCCGCGCTGCCATGTATTGTTGCTGCCTCTCTGAAGATCGACCTGTCCATGGATCTGAGGTTTTGTCGCCTCTGATGCAGTCGGCTTCTTCGTGATGATATTGATGATGCCCGCGACGGCATGTCCACCATAGAGCGACGATCCGGCGCCACGCACGATCTCAATGCGATCAATATTGGTCAGTGGGATGGAGTCCCAATTGACACCTCCGTCAAAGGCAGTGTTCAGCATCTGCCCATTATACATGACGAGGATATCTGCGCCCGAAAATCCGCGTAGCATGACACCATCCTTGACTTCGGCTGTTGGTGCAACGTAAATGCCCGCCTCACGTGTCAGGGCATCGCGCAGACTAAACGCATGCCTTTTTTCAAGATCCTTCGCGGTGATGACCGTCACGTTAGCAGGGATTTTCATGCGTGGCTCTGCGATACGAGTCGCCGTCACAACGGTTTCGCCAAGGGTATGTTCATCTGGTGATGCGTGCACGTCCGCCGCGCCCTCCTGCGCCGCTGCCGGCACCGTCCATGCTGCGCTCAGTGCCGCCAATGCGACCGCAAGTGCCAAATTCCGTCGTGTCATTTCCATTCCCCCAAAATCACACAGATGACCGTGTACGCCCGCAAAAAAAGCCTGCCGTCCTGTCCATCGCAGGATGCAGTGGCGCGCGCCATGAGCGCACCGGCGTACGAGATTCGGTAGGTCTTCCGGCTCTGCTTCATCGTTGCCCTGCCTTCCCGGTTTCCCAGTGACATCATAGGGCATCCTCAGCATTACGGCGGCGGGACCGCATCGGCATTGCACCGATTTCCCTGTTACGCCCCGAGGGGCACCGAACCTGCTTATTTATATTTGCTATCGTAGTATACTGTAGGAATATCGCAGTGTCAATTCTTTTTACGGATTTCATTCGTGTACGCCGCACTCTCGTCCATCCCCGTCGGGGGCACGATTCGGTGTTCGATCTGCTGCGGATTCATTCGCACAAACGCAGGCTTTTCACACTTTTCGCAATATGATATAATGAGAATCAAATTATATGATGCATCGCTGAACAGGAGGGTACTGCATGGCTGACCGCATTATTGCGCAGGCGGATCTTTCCGGGATATGGAACTGTCTGCGGGAGCTCGGTGAGTACATCGACACAACCAATTCCAACGTCATCACCGTTGGCAAGAATGTCGACGCGCTGCAGCAGGATTTCGATGCGCTGACGGCGGATTTCCACGCCTTCGTGCAGGCGCACCGCCTCACCGCGCGCGCCCAGCTCGCGGAGACTCGTCTCGTCAAGCTGCGGCAGGAGCTCGAGCAAAAGTACGGGCACTACGCCGAGATCCGCCGCACGACGAAGGGCATCCTGCAGGCGAACGATCTCGCCATCGTGCGGCAGGAGACGGTGCGCGCGGCAGGCGAGGAGCTGATGCTGCGCGCACCCGAGTACTGGCTCGCGCCCGCGCTTGTCGCCCTCTCCGCCTGGATCAGCGACCACGAGGAGATCGCCGTGCGTGCGCTCCGCGAGGCACTGCGCCGTGACGAGGAGAAGACGGCGCTCTTCTTTGCCCTCGTCTGCCGCCGTGCGGGACGCGGTGCCCCTGCCCTGCACTGGGCGCAGCACTATCTCATGCGTCAGGATGAGACGGCACTCGACCGCAAGGCGATCCTCATCGTCGATGCGTATGCGAGCGGGCTCCTAGGCGTGGACACGGAGGGGCTGATTGCGCAGCAGCTCGACGCATGGCTCGCCCGCCTCTCCGAGCAGCCGGGCTTTGTCGAGGCGCAGGAGGGCCGCTGGAAGGAGGCGCTCTCCCTCATGCAGCCCGAGACGCCCGCCGCGTTCCACTATCCCTATCTCGAGGAGCACAGCCCGACCGTCGCCGATCTGAAGTCCACACTCGCCGGCGCGGAGCTGCACGGCAAATTTTACGCGCACGTCCAGCAAATCGTCATGCAGAACCCGCCCATGCGCACGCTGGTGCAGGAGCTCGACCGCGTCCTCACGAGCCTCGTGACGGATTTCGACGCGGCGGAGCAGCCCCTGCGCGAAGCGGTGACGTTCGAGCAGCTCGTCGCGGATGAGGGCGGCGACGAGACGCGCGCAAAGAAGGAAATGCAGCTCAAGCAGGAGGCGTTCGAGGAGCGGCGCGACTTTATGCAGCTCCTGACCGACGCCGCCATGAACCCGAAGGAGGCGCAGGCGAGCGTCGCGACGCAGAAGATGGCGCTCGCCATATCCAAGGACTGGATGCTCTCCGCCTATCGCGACCACATCGCGGAGAACCGCGCCGCCGTGCCGCACAGCATTGCGCTGCGCATCGGAGAGTTCGAGGGGGAGACGGAAAACGGCGAGAACGAGGAGGAGCTCCTGCGGCAGTTCGCCGCGTGGAACGACGCCATGCGCGACCGCGAGCTGGCAAAGCTGCGTCTGACCGGGAAGCAGGAGCTCTGCAAGTGGGCGGGCATCGTCCCCATCGTCCTCGGGTTCTATCTCGGCGGTGCGGTCGGGCTCGTCATCGGCGCGGTCATCGGCGTGCTCATCTACCTGAACTACCGCAGCGCAAAGCGCGCCCTCGAAACGCAGCGCGAGGAGCTGCAGGAGCACTTTGCCGAGCAGGGCAAAACAGGGGCGGAGATCGTGCGCGGCCTCCTCGCCGAGGTCGTGGACTACCGCGAGGCATACCGCGCGCTCGACGCCGAGAGCCAAAAGACGCTGGATTACCTCACGGCACTGGACGTTTCCGCCTTCCGCACCGTCCGCGAGGGCGGCCGCAGGATGCAGATATAGGAGGCTACGATGAACGGGCTAGGGAATCACTGATAAAATGAGGTCTGCCAGATTGGCGTAGATTTTTTGTCCGATTGAGGCAGCAAACCGGACGCATAGCGAGGGCTATGTGGAGGATTTGCTAACGAAAAGCGGGCGAAAAAGATACGTCAAGATGGTCGTGCCGAATTTATCAGTGATTCCTAAATATACCATTCAGCGCATTTGGAGGTTCGTCATGACATTGCCCAACAAGCTCGGAATCTCGGATTCCACGGCCCTTGCCCATGAGGAGGAGCGGCTGACCAAAAAGCGTGCACAGGAACTCTATGACCGACATATCATCGGGACGTTTGCCGTCGGCACATACGCTGGACTGCAGGAGATTCACCGCTATCTGTTTCAGGATGTATATGACTTTGCCGGGCAGACGCGCACGGTCAACATCGCCAAAGGACATTTTCGCTTTGCCCCCGTGCTCTATCTCACGGAGGCACTGGCGCAGATCGACCGTATGCCGCAGGACAGCTTTGACGCTATCCTCGATAAATACGTCGAGATGAATGTGGCACATCCCTTTCGGGAGGGCAACGGGCGCAGTATGCGCATCTGGCTCGACGCCATGTTAAAACACGGGCTCTCTTGCGTCGTGGATTGGGATAACGTGGATAAAGACGACTATCTGCTCGCAATGGAGCGCAGCCCCATCCGCTCAACGGAGATCAAGGTCCTGCTGAAGAACGCCCTGACGCAGCGCATCGACGACCGAAGCATCTATATGAAGGGCATCGATGCCTCCTATCGCTATGAGGGGTACAACGCCTATAAAACGGAAGAGATATAATAATATAAAGCATCCCCCCCACCTGTGGGGGAAGCGGCGAGCACAGCACGCCGATGAGTACTCATACCGTCCCTTTAGCAACTCTCTAGTTCCGTTTTCTGCTGCGCCGCCCGATGTTCGTGACGGTCTTGCCCGCCTTTTTGCTGCGCGGCTTCGACTTCGTGCGCTTGGGCAGCGCTCGGCGTTTTGCATCGCGCGGCGGATGTGCTTTTTTCTGTGCGTCCCCCTCCCCTGCGGGCGGTGCGAGACGCTTTTTTTTCTTGACTACGTCACGGCGCAGGCATGCCTTCAGCGCCGCCTCCATCTTGCGGAGTTTTTCGTGCTGATGCGGCGCAACGAGTGTGATCGCCTTGCCTTCGGCCCCTGCGCGCCCCGTGCGGCCGATGCGGTGGATGTAGTCGGTCACCGTCGGCGGCAGGTCGTAGTTATAGACGTGGGTCACGCCCTCGATGTCGAGTCCGCGCGCCGCAATGTCCGTCGCGCAGAGGATCTGCAGTTTTGCACTGCGGAACTGGCGCAGGACGAAACTGCGCTGCGTCTGCGTGAGGTCGCCGCTGAGCGCATCGACGAGATAGCCACGCTGTGCGAGCTCCATCATGAGCGCACGGGTGCGCTCCTTCGTGGCGCAGAACACCATGGCAAGATACGGTGCCTCCTCGTTGATGGAGGCACAGAGGCGGTCGAGCTTGTCCCCTGCACTGACGGGTATGACGACCTGTTCGATGGCGGCGAGTGTCACGGTCTCGCCCGCGAGACGAATGTGCGCGGGGTTAGTCATGAACCGCTTGGTCAGGCGCACAATGCGCTCGGGCATCGTTGCCGAGAAGAGTGCGAGCTGATAGTCCTGTGCCGCAGCACCGAGCAGGGTCTCCACATCCTCGATGAAGCCCATCTTCAGCATCTCGTCCGCCTCGTCGAGGACGACCTTGTTCACACTGCCGAGCGCAAGCGTTCCGCGCCGTACGTGATCGAGCAGACGTCCCGGCGTACCGATGACGAGCTGCGGACTGCGGCGCAGCTTTTCCTTCTGCCGCTCGATATCCGCCCCGCCATAGATCACGACGGTGCCAATACCAAGGGGCTGGGCGAGCGGTTCGGCGACGCGCTCGATCTGGATGGCGAGCTCACGCGTCGGTGCGATGACGAGTGCCTGTGCCGCCGCGCCCTGCGGCTTGATGCGCGCAAGGAGCGGCAGGAGATAGGCGAGTGTCTTGCCCGTCCCCGTCTGCGCCTGTGCGATCACGTCACGCCCCGCGCGCATGGGCGGGATCGCCTGCTCCTGCACGGGGGTCGGCTGCGTGATGCCCTGTTTTTGGAGGAGTGCGGTCAGCGTCTCCGAGATGCCGAGCTGATCGAAATGCGTCATGATGAAAGTACCTCTGCGCCTGTCTCTGTGATGAGAATGGTCTTTTCCCACTGCGCAGAGAGCGTCCCGTCCTTCGTCCGCACCGTCCATCCGTCCGTGCGGTCAACGGTGACATCGTAGTCGCCCGCATTGATCATCGGCTCGACCGTGAACACCATGCCCGGCACCATGAGCATTCCAGTTCCCGGCTCACCCTCATGCGGAACATACGGCTCCATGTGAAAGTCCTTGCCGACACCATGACCGCCGAGTGCCGTGACGACCGAGTACCCGTTGGCATGCGCCCAGTCGCCGCACGCCGCACTCACGTCGCCGAGGAAATGCCACGGGCGCGCCGCAGCGATGCCGCGCTCCATGCACTCCTTCGTCACCTTGACGAGCCGCTCCGCTGCCGCCGGTACCTTGCCGATGAGATACATCCGCGAGGCATCCGCATAGTAGCCGTCAACGATGACGGTCGAGTCAACGTTGATGATGTCGCCCTCTTTGAGCACATCCTTGGTCGACGGAATTCCGTGGCAGACCACGTTGTTAATCGACGTGCAGATGCTCTTGGGGAAGCCCTCAAAACCGAGGCAGGCGGGAATGCCGCCGTGTGAGACAATGTACTCATGCGCCGCACGATCCAGCGTCTCCGTGTCAACGCCCGGTGCGACGAGCGTCCCCATGAGGTCGAGCACCGCATCGTTGATGACGGCGGCACGGCGGATGCCCGTGATATCCGCCTCGTTATTGATGATCTTGCGCGGCGGGCGCACCTGCCCCTTGATCACATCGTAGCGGATGGAGGCGATGCGCTCGTCAAAGTCCTCATGACATTTTTTATATTTCTTGCCGCTGCCGCACCAGCATAGATCGTTTCGATTCATTCCTGTACTCCTTATCATCTTGGGGAATCCCAGCTATTTCTCTCCCTGCATTATAGCCCGCCCCATTGGTGGATGTAAAGGGACGATCGCCAATAGATTTTTTGACAAATCTCTGTTGCCCCTGTATAATCAATTTATTAAAATTTTATGATTCTTTTGTGGATAGGAAAGCATCCAGTATGAAACAGCGGCTGTCGAAAAAGGAATATCTCTTTGTCGCATCTCTCCTTTTCGGTCTGGTCTTCGGTGCGGGCAATCTGATCTTTCCCGCGTCGATGGGACAGCGGGCGGGGATGGAGATGCTGCCCGCCCTTGTCGGGTTCTGTATCACAGGCGTGGGGCTGCCCCTGCTCGGCATTGCGGCGATCAGCATCACGGCGAGCGACAGTCTCTCCGCGATCGGGAACAGGGTGGGGCGGCGTTTTTCCCTGCTCTTTACCTGCGCGCTCTATCTCTGCATCGGGCCGCTCTTCGCCATCCCGCGCACGGCGACCGTCTCCTTTCAGGTTGGCGTTCTGCCATTTGTCGCCCCTCCCCTGCACGATGTTCTGCTCCTCGTCTTTACCGCGCTCTTCTTCGCCGTGGTGCTCTTTTTCTCCCTGCGCCCGTCGGGGATTCTGATCTGGATCGGCAAGGTGCTGAATCCGCTCTTTCTCTTTTTCCTCGCTGTCATGATCGTCGCTGCACTAAGAGAGCCAATGGCCAGCGTGTGGACGATGCCGGCCACAGGAGCGTACGCGGAGAATGCTTTTTTCACAGGGCTGCTCGAGGGCTATAATACGATGGATGTGCTCGCTGCTCTCGCCTATGGCAGCATCCTCGTCGACTCCATCCGTCGCCTTGGCCTCTCCTCGCCTGCTGATCTCTCCTACAGCACGATCATCTCGGGCAGTCTCAGCACGCTGCTCATGGCGCTCATCTATCTCGCGCTCACCTACGTCGGTGCACAGAGCCGCGCCGTCTACGGCATCGATGCCAACGGCGGCGATGTGCTCGCCCATATTGCAGCGCATTACTTTGGCGCGTACGGCGGCATTCTGCTTGGCATCACGATCACCTGTGCATGTCTCAAGACCGCCATCGGACTCGTCACAGCGTGTGCGTCCACGTTTGCCGCGCTCTTTCCGCGCAGCTTTTCCTATGCAAAATACACGGTGATCTTCGCCGCGTTCTCATTCGCCATATCGAATGTCGGCCTCAGCCGCATCATCGCGTATTCCCTCCCCGTGCTCTACTTTCTTTATCCCGTCGCCATCGTCCTCATCGCTCTCTGTCTTATCGAGGGGCTGATCGGCTACCGCCGCCCACTCTATGTGTGGAGCATTGTCGGCACGAGTGCGGCCGCCTTCTTCGACTTTCTCCGTGCACTGCTGCCCGCTCTGTGTACGGCAGGAGAGGCGCTTCCCCTCGCGTCCCTCGGGATGGGGTGGGTTGTGCCCGCGCTGATTGGTTTTTGTGTCGGTGCGCTCATCTGTGCATGGCAAAAAACGCGCAGCTATTGACGCGGCGACGCCTTTTTGATAGAATGCAAAAGTATTGTATTCCATACAGTGTATGGAGAGGTGTCCGAGTGGTTTAAGGAGCCGGTCTTGAAAACCGGTGATGCGGCAACGCACCGTGGGTTCGAATCCCACCCTCTCCGCCATAATGAAATGGTAAAGGGTTGTTATTACGAGGTCTCTGTCTTCGTAATAACAACCCTTTTTTGTCAAATGGGAAGGCGGTCTATCCGCCGCGTTCAGACGCGCTCGCGTATGACGACCTTTTCCTCCGTATCGGTGTCGTGAAGCTGCACCGATACGTCCTCGGCAGATGCCGTCGGTACGTTCTTGCCAACATAGTCGGCGCGGATCGGGAGCTCGCGATGTCCGCGGTCGATGAGGACGGCGAGCTGGATCATGCGCGGCCGCCCAAGGTCGAGCAGGGCGTTCATCGCCGCCCGTATCGTGCGCCCTGTGTAGAGCACATCATCGACGAGGATGACGGTCTTGTCCGTGATGTCAAGGGGAATCTCCGTCGTGTGCACGATGGGCTGATAGGCGAGCTCGTTGAGGTCGTCGCGATAGAGCGTGATGTCGAGCACGCCGCGCGGCAGTTCCCGGCCCTCGATCTGCGCGATCTCTGCGCCGAGCCGCGCCGCAATCGGTACGCCGCGCTTGCGGATGCCGACGAGCACCAGATGCTCTGTCCCATGATTTTTCTCTACAATCTCGTGCGCGATGCGCATGAGGGCGCGGCGGATGCCGTCCTCATCCATCAGCACGGCCTTTTCTCTAAACTCAGTCATGCGATCAGCTCCTTCGGAGTGTGTGCAGAATCTCCTCCATATCCGCCGGCAGTGGCGCGGTAAACGTCATTTCCTCCTGCGTACGCGGGTGTGTCAGCGTGAGGGTCAGCGAGTGCAGCGCCTGTCCCGTAATGGCAAAGGGGTTCTTCTTCGCCGTATACTTCGTATCGCCGACCAGCGGATGTCCGATGCTCGTCATGTGAACGCGAATCTGATGTGTCCGCCCCGTCTCCAAACGACAGGCGACAAAGGTGTAGTCACCGAACCGCTCAAGCACCTCAAAATGGGTCGTCGCGGGCTTGCCGTTCTCACGGACAATCGCCATTTTCTTGCGATCCGTCGGATGCCGTCCGATGTCCCCCGTAATGACGCCCGCGCGCTCGACGATGTTCCCGTATACGATGGCGCGGTACTCACGCCGTGCCTCCTTGTCCCGAATCTGGCGGGCGAGGAAATGATGTGCCATGTCGTTTTTCGCGGCAACCATCACGCCCGAGGTATCCTTATCGAGGCGATGAACGATGCCGGGGCGCAGGTCTCCGTTGATCCCCGAGAGATCGCTGCAGTGATGGAGCAGTGCGTTGACGAGCGTCCCCGTATATACGCCCGCGGCAGGGTGCACGACCATGCCGCGCGGCTTGTTGATGACGATAATGTCCGCATCCTCATAGAGGACATCCAGCGGGATGTTCTCTGCACGGATCTCAACCGCCTCTGCAGGCGGGATGGTACACGCTACGCTCTCGCCGCCACTCAGCTTAAAATTCGCCTTGCGCCGCTCTCCGTCCACCGTTACGTATCCCTCTGCGACGAGGCTCTGTGCGTAGCTGCGCGAGAGGGTCGGCAGCTGCCGCACGAGGAATACATCCAGCCGTTCCCCTGCCTGATCGGAAATAAATGTGCTCACGGAAGAAACTCCTTCTTCTGCACGAAGAGCGCCCAGAGAACGCAGATCGTTCCCACCACGATGGCGATGTCCGCGATATTAAATACCGGCCATACGCGGAAATCGATGAAGTCGATGACGTGTGCGAAGCGAATCCGATCCGCCATGTTGCTGAGCGCTCCTGCCGCAAAGGCGACGCTACCGTAGTGAATGAGTGCGCTGCCGCGCGCGAGACGCGGATAGAGAAAGAGGAATACGAGGAAGAACAGCGCGGCGGTGAGCAAAAAGAGCCACTGCTGACGCTCAAAGATCCCGAACGCAGCCCCCGCGTTCAGCACGTAGGTCAGATGGAGGTATGACGGAATGACGGGGATGCTCTCCCCCGGCAGCATGGTCGAGGCGACGTACGCTTTCACCGCTTGATCCAAAATTACTGTCCCGCCAAAGAGCAGTGCGGCCTTTCCGCACCTGATCATCGTCTTCAATCGTCCTCCTGTTCCTTCACGGCATCGTCCTTCGGTTTTATCGGCGGTGCAGGAGGTGCGGACGGTACCTTCTTCTCATGTACCATATCCGGCATCTCTGCAATGGCATCCTCGATGAGGGTCAGCTCTGCCTGCACATTGGATTTCATGCGGCGCAGGAACTGATGCTTTTCGCGGACGAGCCGCTCGTACTCCGCCACGATGGCGCGTACCTTGTCCGCAGCCTCGTCCAGCTGTGCCTTTGCCTGCAGTGTCGCCTCGCGGCGCATGTTCTGCGCCTCTTTCGCCGTCGTCTCAAGCAGGCGGTCGGCGCCCTGCTTGGCGCTCGTGCTCATCTCCTCCGCCGTTTTCTGCGCGACGACGAGCGTCTCGCGCATGCTCTGCTCGATGCGGCGGAACTCTCCGTTCGCCGAGCGTTCGCGCTCCAGCTCGCCCCGCAGGCGCTCATTTTCATCCAGTACCGCCGTGTACGCCTTCATGATCTCATTGAGAAAATCGTTGACCTCGTTCTCGTTAAATCCGCGAAAACTCCGACCAAACTCCTTGGCATGAATATCCATCGGTGTCAGCATCGCGCTCCCGCCTTTCTTCAAAAGAATCGATGCAGTACAACAACCGTGCGGCCCTTCTTCGTCTGACCGCGCACCTCAGTCACCTCGACGCGGCCGCGCCCACGCATGGAGAGGACATCTCCCTCCTTGACCGTCTTGGAGGCACTCGCCGCACTCTGCCAGTTATGCTTCACCTTATCGGCGGTGATATCGTCCGCCGCACGGCTGCGCGAGATGCCAAACCCTGCCGCGACGATGGAGTCGAGCCGCAGCGACGCCACCGTCGCGCGGATCTCCTTCGTCCGCTCCTCGCGCGGTGCGATCTCCGTCAGCTCCGCAGGCACGGTCTTCACGCCGACCGCGCCGATCATCGTCAGGTTCTCAATCAGGAACGGGGCGATCTTGGCATCACAGAGGATTTTCGCCGCATCGGAGGCAGGCAGGATGTCGCCGATCATCTCGCGCTCAATCCCCAGCCCCATCACTGCGCCTAGGACATCACGATGCGTGAGCCGTGCAAACTGCCCGTTCCACGTGGCCTCTACGCAGGCGATACCAAAATCCTCCGTCTGCCCCGCAAAGTCCCGATGGCACAGCATCGCACGCGCGCGTTCTGCCCCCTGATAGCCGCCGTCAAAGTCAAGCTGCAGATCATCATAGCTCGCGCGGATCGTCTCGGCGATCTCCTGTCCATAGGGGTCGAGAAAGGGACTGATGCGAAATTTGCGTGTCTTGATGACTGTCTCTGCGAGGTCGAGCAGGCGCACCGCCGTCTCCTCCCCTTCACTGCCACGATAAAAGCGGAGAATCCGCTCCTTCTGTTCTGATGCCATAGTCCCCTCCTTTGGGAAATCGTCCTGCGAACTGTTACTCTTTGCCGAGTTCTTTCGACCGCTCCGCTGCGGCAAGAACCGCCTCGATGAGCGCGGAGCGCACGCCGGCGCGCTCCATTACGCGCAGCCCCGCCGCTGTCGTCCCTGCAGGGCTGGTCACGGCAGCGCGCAGTGCGGCGGGCGCAGTCCCATCGAGCACCATCTGTGCCGCGCCAAGCAGCGTCTGTGCAGCAAGCAAAGACGCCGTCTCGTGGCGCAGCCCGGCCGCAACGCCGCCGTCGGTCAACGCCTCGATCATGAGGAACGCATAGGCGGGACCACTACCCGAGAGCCCCGTCACCGCATCGAGGTCATGCTCCTTTACCTCGACGACGCGTCCCGCCGTGCCGAGCACGACATTCGCCGCCTCGCGTGCGGACGCATCCGCATCGTCGCTGCACGCATAGGCGGACATCCCCGCGCCGACAGCCAGCGGGGTGTTCGGCATCGCGCGGACAATCGGATGCCCCGGATATTCCGCCGCAATCTGCGCCATCGTCAGCCCTGCCACGATGGAGATCACGAGCGCATCCCCGCGCAGCAGAGCTGCCGTCTCCCGCATCGCCGCACGTGCGGCAGAGGGCTTTACCGCCAGAACAAGAACGTCAATACGGGGCAGAAAATTCTCTGCCCCGACCTGTGCATTTACGTGATACTGCTCATGCAGTGTACAGCACCGTGCTGCCTTGTGATCTGATACATAGATCTGCGGCGATGGCACGTCCCTCTCCGCCGTCATGCCCGCGATCATCGCCTCTGCCATTGCGCCGCCACCGATGATGCCGATCTTCCATGCGCTACGCATGTGCACCTACCGATCCATGAAGGGCATATTGTCCCCCAGCCGGTGTTCATCCTCGGAGTAGCTGACGTTGACGTTGCTCGGCGCACAGAGGATGACATTGTTGCTGATCTTCTTGATGTCGCCGTTGAGTGCGTACGTCGTTCCGCTGATGAAGTCGATGATGCGGTTCGCGACGCTCTTTTCCGTCTTTTCAAAATTCAGTACGACGGGTTTTTTCTTCTGGAGATTGACCGCCACCTGCTGCGCATCGTCGAACGACTGCGGCTCGATCACCACGACGTTCATGCGGTAGGTCGCGACGACATTGTCGATCGGCGTAGCCCCTGGCGCTGCGCCTGCCGGCGGGGTAAAATCGGGAAAGCCCGAGAGATTTGCCCCTGTCTCAACGCGCTGCCGTCCCGTGCGCGAGCCGATCTCGGTCACGGGCGCAGGCTTTTTTTCTTCCCGCTCTTCGAGCTCCTCATCCTCCTCGGACGAGATGCCGAACAAATTCTTGAAAATCTTCACAATCCCTCACACTCCTAGGGTATAATTGCGTGCACCAAAAATCGCCGTGCCGACACGCACGAGATTCGCGCCCTCCTCGACGGCAATGCGATAGTCGTGTGTCATGCCCATCGAAAGGTAGCGGATGTCTGCCTTGTGCGGCTCTGCCGCCTTGATCGTGCCGTACAGCTCGTACATCGCACGAAAGAGCGGACGGCACTGCTCTACATCCTCATAATTCGGCGCAATACACATAAAACCCTGCAAGCGAACCGAATCCATTCCATCAATTGCCGCGAGGAGCTCGTCGAGATCCTCACGGTAGACGCCGGACTTGCTCTCCTCACGCGCCAGATTAACCTGCACAAGGATATTCTGCACCTTGCCGAACTTCTCCGCCGCGCGGTTCACCGCCTGTGCAAGATGCACGGAATCAACCGAATGAATGAGGTCGAACTGGCGCACGGCGTATTTCGCCTTATTGGTCTGCAGGTGCCCAATCAGATGCCATTTTACCTCGCGCTCAAGCGTCTCCGCTTTGTCCAGCGCCTCTTGGATGCGGTTCTCTCCGATGTTCATGATGCCCGCATCAATGGCCTCCTGCATCGCCGCGACGGGATGGTTTTTCGTCACGGCAATCAGCTCCACAGGCGCGTCCTTCGAGACGTGCGTCCGCCGCGCCCGCGCGGCCATGATCTCGGCACGTACCTTTTGAATCTGCTCCCCGATCATCGTTCCTTCACTCATTTCAACTCCATTACTGCCGCCAGACGTCCCGTCCTGCCGCCTGCGGCACGATAGGAGTAAAACCATGTATGATCGCACGACGTGCATGTCTGTGCGCTGTCGATCTGCCGCGGTGGGACGCCCGTCTCCTCCAGTGCAAGGCGGTTCGCCGCCCATAGGTCCAGATGGTATTTCCCATCCCGCTCCGCGACGATCCGCTCCGCATCATGCGAAAATGCGCGACGGAACTGCGCGGCGACCTCCTCACCGACCGCATAACAGTCGGCGCAGATGGAGGGCCCGATCCCCGCAATGGCATCCGTGGGTCTTGTCCCGAACTCCTCCGCCATACGAGCGAGCGTCTTTGCCCCGATCCGCTCCACCGTCCCACGCCAACCGGCGTGAACGAGCGCGATGGCATGATGCACAGGATCGTAGAGGAGGACGGGCACGCAGTCCGCATAGCAGAGGAGGAGCGTGACATCGTTGTCATTCGTGATCAGTGCATCCGCATCAGCGATACAGTCCGCATAGTCCCGCGCACCGCGGCCCGCATCGCGGCGAAAAACGCGTACGATCTCCGTCCCATGCACCTGTCGCGGCGTGCAGATCCGCTCTGCCGAGAGCCCCAGCGCCGCGCAGTACCGCCTGCGGTTCTCCCACACAGCCGCGGGATCATCCTCCACGTGCAGTGCCATGTTCAGCGTATCATACGGGGGAGCACTGACGCCGCCCTGCCGTGCCGAGAACCCATGCACGAGTGCGTCGCCCGGAAAGAGATCGAGCCGCCCGCTCCACAGATTGTTGCCGAGATGCCGCAGTACAAAGCTCATACCGTCATCCTTTCCGCAGGCTTACAGACGCCGCACCGCAGACAGCCGTCGAAACAGATCGGTGTCGGCAGGAGCGCCTTTGCCCGCTCATATTCCTGCCACAGATAGTGTTTGGAAAAGCCCATGTCGAGATGATCCCAAGGCAGATATGTCTTTTCCGTCCACGCAGGAGCCAGATAGTCCTCCGCGGAGAGGCCCTCCGCACGCATCTCTGTCGCTAGATCCTTTGCCCCGCGCCCCATCGCCGCACGCATGAGAGGTGCGCCAAGGCGGCGGTCACCGCGCGCGAGAATGGACTGGACACGCGCCTCCTTCGGCGACTCAAAGTGCACGACGATCTTTTTGTGTCGGCTGAGGGCCTGCGTCAGCTGCTTCATCACCGCATCCATGCGCTTTTTCTCCGCTGCCGCCATCCACTGAAACGGCGTAAACGGCTTGGGAACGAAGGGATTCACGCTGAGTGTCAGTGTGCCGCGGCAGCCCTTCTCGTCCATGTAGGAACGCAGGCGCTGCGTGAGGTCGATGATCGCGTCGATGTCCTCATCCATCTCGAAGGGCAGGCCAACCATAATATATAGCTTAAAATTCAGGATATGCGCTGCCGCGCCGAGATCAACTGATGTGAAGAGATGATGTTCCTCGATGCCCTTGTTGATGACCGCGCGCATCCGCGCACTGCCCGCCTCGGGGGCGATGGTTAGTGTCTTCAGGCCGCTCGCCGCGAGCGACTCCACGAGTTCCTTCGTCACGGAGTCCGCGCGGAAGGACGCGACCGACATCGAGAGCCCCTCCCCGAGGATGGAGCGGCAGAGGGCATCGATCTCGGGGTAGTCCGAGATCGCCGCGCCCATGAGTCCAATCTTTTTGCCGTAGGCGAGTGCGTCGCGCACCTCACCCTCGATGACGGAGAGAGAGCGGTTGCGTGGCCGGCGGAAGCAGTACCCCGCCATGCAGAAGCGACAGTGACGCCCACACCCGCGCGCCGTCTCGATGAGGTAAAAGCTGAACTCCGTATCGTCCGTAATGACAACCGTATGGGCGGGATGCGCGTCGAGATCCTCCACCCACTGCCGCGCCACATGGGACGGCGCCCCCGCGCGTGGCAGGAGTGCCGTCAGATGCCCCTCCGCATCGTATGTGGGCGTATAGAGTGCCGGGACATAGACCCCGGGGACATGGGAAAGCCGCTGCAGAAGTGCCGTGCGGTCGTCGCCCGCACGCAGCCCTGCATGATAGGCGTCCATCATCGCCGGAAGGATCGCCTCTCCCTCACCGATGACAAAGGCATCGATCAGCGCAGCGAGTGGCTCAGGGTTGAACGTGGCACACGGCCCCCCCGCGATCACGAGGGGGTCATGTGCCGTGCGGTCCGCGGCAAGCGCCGTGATGTGACTGCGTGCGAGCATCTCCGCAACATGAAAATAATCCATCTCAAACGAAATGGCAAAGCCGACGATGGCGAAGTCCGCGAGCGGGGTCTGCGTCTCCACGCTCATCATCGGCGTATTCGTGCGCACATAGCGCGGCATCTCATCGCGATCGGGCAGAAAGACGCGCTCACACGCCGTGTCACTGCGCTCATTCAGCAGCGCATAGACAATGTGCAGCCCGAGGTTCGACATGCCGACAAAGTAAGTATTGGGATAGACGAGAGCAAATCGCGTGCGCGCGCCCGCAGGATAGCGATAATATCCGCGCTCCTGCGCCAGACGTGCCCGCAGGCGTTCCCGCAGCCGATGATCCAATCCCCACTCTACCTTTCATTCTTTCTCACGATGTGCACGCAGCGTCTCCAGCTCCTCGATAAAATTCGTAATATCATCGAACTTCCGATAGACCGAGGCGAAGCGGATGTAAGCGACCTCGTCAAAGTCCTTCAAATGCTCCATGACGATCTCACCGACCTTCTCGGAGGGCACCTCGGGCTCCGTGCGGTTGCGGATCTCATGCTCGATCTCCGCGACGAAATTTGTGATCTGCTCCATCGAGATGTCGCGCTTATCACAGGAGCGTATGATCCCCGTCAGCAGCTTGTCGCGGCTGAACGGCTCACGGCGGCCATCACGCTTGACGACCATGAGTGGCAGGCGCTCCACCACCTCGTACGTCGTAAACCGTCGCCCGCACTTTCCGCACTCGCGGCGGCGGCGGATGGTCATCCCCTCCTCTGCCGCACGGGAATCAATGACACGGCTGTCCGGTTCTTTGCAAAAAGGGCATCGCATTGCCCTCACCCTCTCTCACGCATCACGTTACTGACTGCGGCTCTGTGTACGCTTCGCCGTGCTCTTTTTCGGCTGCTCGCCGTCCGCATCACCGCTGGGGGCAGCGGCATCCTCCAGTGACTTCGTCGTCCGCGTAAAGGTGCGCTCAACGACAGCGCCCTCATCGCCGAACGTGCCGAGCTTCTTCCCGTTCACTGTCACCTCAAGTGCTCCGGCGTTGCCCGCACGCAGAACGATGGACTCCTTGCCCTGCCAGTTCTCGGTCTTGCCCTCTTCGAGCAGCCCCTCAAAGACGGTCTTTCCGTCAACCGTCACCTCCGTCCAGCAGCGTTCGGTGAGGTGCACGCTCACGCGCACATCCTTCGCCGGCGAGGCCGCACGCGCCTCATCCACGGCGTTCGCCTCTGCTGCCGGCGTCTGCGTCGGCTGGCTCTCCGCACGCGCAGGTGCCGCAGGTGCGGTCGTCTCGCGCGCAGGAGAATTGATGAACGAGACGAGTGCCGCACCGCCGCCGACCAGTGCAGTGAGCACCACGATACCAGCAACCAGCTTGCCGAGCATGCCCGCAGAGGAAGATTTCCTGCCGCCGATGGAGATCTCAGAGAGCGACGCATCACCGATGTTGTTGAGTGAGATGCGCCGCGGCTTCTCCTCTGTGGTCGGTGCCGCCGGAGCGGCTGCCGTGCCGTTCTCCGCTGCGAACTGCTGCACCAGTTCCTCTGCATCCAGATGCAGGAAGCCCGCATAATTACGGACGAATCCCTTGGCATAGACCATGCCGGGCAGCTTGTCGATATTGCTCTGCTCGATGCTTTCGATGTAGAGAGCACGGATGCTTGTCCCTTTTTCTATATCTGCAATTGTCAGTCCCTGCTTGACACGAGCGCTGCGCAGGATGTCTCCGACCATGAAGTTCCCTCCTGATCTATACCAATCTAGAATATCACGTCTGCAATATCACGCAATGAACCCGTGATTTTCAAAACATTTCTTTTGATTATACACAAAGTGCACGGCAAAAACAAACTTTTTCAGGTAAGGAATCGCTGATAAAATGAAGTCCGTCAGATTGGCGTAGATTTTTTCGTCCGATTGAGGAGGCAAACCGGACGCATAGCCAAAGCTATGTGGAGGATTTGCCGACAAAAAGCGGGCAAAAAAGATGCGCTAAGATGGCGGTGCTGAATTTATCAGTGCTTCCGTAATTCTACTCTTTTGCGATAGCACGAACCGTATCGGCGAACGCCGTCACATCGTCCTCACGCGTAAAGCGTCCGAGGCTCACACGGATCGCCGTGCGCGCCTCCTCCGGTGGGCAGCCCATTGCACACAGGACGTGGGATGGGTGCGCTGCCCCCGCACTGCACGCACTGCCGCCCGATACGGCAAAGCCCGCGAGATCCAGACGGATGAGCAGCGTATCCTGTGGGATGTCCCGTATGCCAAAGCTCAGGATGCCCGCCAGCCGCTCCTCTCTGTGCCCGTAAAATCGAATGCCGTCGATGTCCGAAAGTGCGGTGCGCAGCGACTCAGCCGCAGCGCGCAGGCGCACATCCTCTGCGCCCATCTCCGCACAAGCAATCGCCGCCGCACAGCCGCAGCCGACGATCCCCGCGACATTCTCCGTGCCCGCGCGCATATCGCGTTCCTGTGCGCCGCCATATAGAAGCGGAGCCATCCGCAATGTGCGGCGCACGTAGAGCACGCCGACACCCTTCGGACCGCAGAATTTATGCGCCGAAAGCGAGAGCGCATCGACGTACAGTTCCTCCACATCGAGTGGAATATGTCCCGCCGCCTGCACGGCATCCGTATGAAACGGAATCCCGCGCGCCCGAAGGAGCGCGCCGATTTCCGCAATCGGCTGAATCGTACCGACCTCGTTGTTCGCCGTCATGATCGTGACCAACGCCGTATCCTCACGCAGGGCCGCCGCCACATCGGACGGAGCAACGCGCCCCGTGGCATCGACGGGCACCTCCGTCAGTGCATACCCGTGTGCCGCCAGATCGCGGCAGGTCTCGCGCACGGCGGGATGCTCAACGGCGGAGGTCACGATATGCCGACAGCCTGCCTTTCGCCGCTCCTCCGCAATGCCGCGCAGTGCCCAGTTATCGCTCTCCGTCCCGCCGCTGGTAAAGAACACCTCTGATGGAGACGCGCCAATGAGCGCCGCCACCTCCTCCCGCGCGCGCATGACACCGCGCCGCGCCGCCTGTCCAAAACAGTGCAGGCTCGAAGGATTCCCGCACACCTCCGTCAGATACGGCTGCATCGCCATGAGGACACGCGCATCGAGCGGCGTCGTGGCGGCATAGTCGAGGTAGACCGGCATCACTGATTGCCCCCCGCACGGCGATGTCCGCGCTGTACGAGATCGGAGAGGGCAATGTTGTTCAGCACACTGTTGATGCTGTCACAGACCTCCTCCCAGATCTGCCGCGTCACGCAGTTCCCGGCGCGCTCACAGCTCTGATCGCGCGCCTCCGCATCCGTCAGCAGGCAGTCCACGAGAGCGATCGGGCCCTCCACGGCCGTGATGATCCGCCCGATCGTAATCTTCTCAGGTGGGAGCGCGAGCGTATAGCCCCCCTGCGCCCCGCGCACACTCTCAACCAGTCCTGCGCGACGCAGCGGCACCATCAGCTGCTCCAAATAGTGCTCGGAGATCCCCTGTGTCGCTGCAATCGCATGCAGCGGAACGACGCCCTTGCCGTAGCGCAGGGCGAGCTCATAGAGCGCCGTGACACTGTAACGCCCCTTCGTTGAAAGTTTCATAAAGATCTCCTGTGTGGGCAAATCCTACCGTTTACCCTAAAATCATACTGATATCATTATAAATGAGTTTCTTTTTCCTGTCAAAATGCAGACGTACGGATGCTGCTATGCGCCCGTCGAGCCGAAGCCGCCGCTGCGCGCCCGACCGCATCCCGCCATATCGCCGTCCGCCGTCAGATAACGCGTAAAGATGCCCTGCGCGATCCGCTCGCCCGCCGCAATCGACACGGGCTCTCGTCCGTAATTGTATAGGGGGATGATAATATGCCCCTCGTTGTCCGCATTTCCATAGTAGTCTGCATCGATCACGGCGACACCGTTCATCAGCATGAGCTGACGTTTCACCGCCATGCTTGAGCGAATGTAGAGCAGCAGAACCTCATCCGCCTGCATATACGCCTTGACGCCCGTCGGCACCATGGCAAAGCCCTGCGGGACGATCTCCACGGCAGCCGCCGCTGCAAGATCATACCCCGCACTCGCCCCCGTCTTGCGCTCGGGGAGCAGCACGCCCGCCCCTACGTACGCCGAGACGATCTCGAATCCTCGCTGCTTCATCGCTTCTCCTCCATCAGGGAACAGACAAAAAGGAAAAAGCCGCTGCACCGCAGGCGGTACAGCAGCGTTGTTCGGCGTGATTACGACGCATCGTCGCCCGTCCGCACCGGCTGTGCCGGCGTGATGGTCGAGACCGCATGCTTATAAATCATCTGCTGCTTTCCCATCGCATCCACCATGAGGACGAAATTATCAAACCCGCGCACCGTTCCTTTGATCTGAAAGCCGTTCACGAGATGAATCGTCACGGGAATCCCGTCCTTGCGCACCTGATTGAGGAAGTTATCCTGCAGATTGATGATCTTGGCCGTCATCCTTTGCCTCTCCTTTTGCTCGCCATTCCTTTATATCCATTAAAATGCGCTCCAGCAGCTCCGGCTCCGTCCACGCATCCGCATCGTACCAGTGGATGTAGGGCATCCCCCGATACCACGTCAGCTGCCGCTTTGCAAAATGCCGCGTTGCCGTCTGCACGGCCGTGATGGCCTCCGCGCGCGTGATCTCTCCCGCAAGATACGCCGCCGTCTCCTTATAGCCGATGCCTTTCATCGCCGGAGCATCGCGGCGCACACCGCTGTCCAAAAGATGCTGCACCTCTTCGCAGAGTCCTGCGGCAAACATCGCCTCAACGCGCTCATTGATGCGCGCATAGAGATGTGACCTCTCCCGCATGAGACCGATCACATGGGCATCATAGGGCATTGTCCCGTGCTCCATCGCGCGCGCACGCGAGATGCTCTCATCACCGTAGCGCGTGACCTCGAGCGCGCGGATCACGCGGCGCAGATTATTCGCGTGGATCCGCTCTGCCGCAGCGGGGTCACGACGCGCGAGGAAGTGATGTACGCGGGCATTTCCGCGGCGTGCGGCAATCCCCGCCAGGGCATGACGGAAGCACGTATGCTCCTGCGTCACATTGAAGTCATATCCCTCGACGAGTGCCTTGACATAGAGCCCCGTCCCGCCGACGACGAACGGCAGCCGCCCTGCCGCATCAAAGTCACGTGCGAGCTCCGACACGCGCGCGACAAACTCCGTCACAGAGAACGGCGCATCGGCATCGAGCACATCGACGAGATGATGCGGCACACGGGCGCACTCCTCCGGACTTGGCTTCGCACTGCCGATGTCAAAGCCGCGATAGACGAGCATCGAGTCCCCCGAGATGATCTCCGTGCCGAGCCGCTCCGCGAGCTGCAGCGAGAGCGCCGTCTTACCCACTGCCGTAGGGCCGAGGAGAACGAGCAGAGGCGTCTTCTGCGCCTGCATCAAAGCTCCATCGTATCTCCGGGCGCCATGATATGCACTCTGGCCCGCGTCATGGCTTCCGTCACGTCCTTGTAGTGCCGTGCCTCCTGTTTGATGATCGGCCACGTATTGTAGTGCACGGGGATCACGTGCCCCGCGTTGACCCACTGCGCCGCCATCGCCGCATCCTCAAGTCCCATCGTATAGTTATCGCCGATGGGCAGGACGGCATAGTCGATGCTGTCCTTGCGCCCGATGAGCTGCATATCGCTGAACAGCGCCGTATCGCCCGCATAGTAGACCGTCCTGCCGCCGATATACACGACGAATCCGCAGGCAATCCCGCCCGCCACGCCCGCGCTGTGCTGGGCAAACGTCATGCGTACCTTGCCGAACGGCAGATTGAGCGAGCCGCCGATATTCATCGGGCAGGATGCAATCTCCGCCAGTGACTGACTCTCACAGACACTGATGACCTCCGGCGTCGAGACGATCTTCGCCCCGGTACGCGCTGCAATCGACGGCGCATCACCCAGATGATCCCCGTGCGCATGAGAAACGAGAATATAGTCACACGCCACATCGTCCGCCTTAACGCTCGCGACGGGATTCCCTGTCAAAAAGGGGTCAACGAGCACCTTATGCGTCCCATCATCCAGCAAAAATGCCGCATGTCCGTAGTAACTGAATTTTACCAATGCGATCACTCCCCTCAATAACACAGTAATTCTTTCTTATTATACGTCCCGCCCCCATATTGTCAATAGAAAAGCCGTTCAACGCAGTATCTGCGTCGAACAGCTTTGAGAAAGGAAACAGAAGCACTATTCCTTATAATGCTTTTGCCACTCATGATGGAAATCACCGCTCCTATCAATGCGGCGATAGGTGTGTGCACCAAAGTAGTCACGCTGCGCCTGAATGAGGTTCGCACCACCGCAGGGACTGCGATAGGCATCCAGATATTGCAGAGCGTTTGCCATAGCCGGAATGGGAATACCACGCTCTGCCGCCAGTGCGACAACACGACGCAAGCTGCTTTGATTCGCATTGATTTTATCCATAAAGAACTCATCAAAAATAAGATTGTCTAATTGCGGATTTCTACGATACGCCTCCGCAATTTTAGTCAGGAATGCCGCCTGAATAATGCAGCCTGCGCGGAAAATGGAAGCAATACGTCCATAATCCAGTGTCCAGTGGTAGATCTCTCTCGCCGACCGGTATAGGGCAAACCCCTGAGCATACGCAATGATCTTAGCTGTATAAAGACTTTGTCGTACCATTTCAACCAAATCTGCCGGCACTTTAGACGTGCCATTTGGAGCAGAAAAGTTCTTTGATGCCTCAGCACGGGATATCTGAAGATTTGACATAACGCGTGCATTACATGCTGCTGTGATCATCGACACATTAACACCCTGCTCAAGTGCTGCGATACTCGTCCAACGCCCAGTCCCCTTCTGCCCTGCGCTGTCCAATATCTTATCGATAATCTGCCCGCTGCCCTCATCGCTTTCCTTAAAGATATCTGCCGTAATGCCGATGAGAAAACTTTTTAATTCGCCCTGATTCCATACATGATAAACCTCAGCCATGGCATCATTACTGAGCCCCCCGACGTATTTTAAAATCAGATAGCTTTCGGCGATGAGCTGCATATCCGCATACTCGATGCCGTTATGCACCATCTTGACATAGTGCCCCGCGCCATCCTCACCAATGTAGGTACAGCAAGGTGAACCGTCTTCAGCTCGTGCTGCCACAGACTCAAAGATGGGTCTCAGGTTCTCGTAGGCATCTTTTTCACCGCCCGGCATAATACATGGGCCATTGCGAGCACCATCAGCTCCGCCTGAGATACCCGTCCCAAAATAGTGGATTTTATGCTGTTTCGCATAATCACACCGGCGAATGGTATCTTTAAAGAAGGAATTTCCACCATCAATGATGATATCCCCATGCTCCAACATGGGAATAAGCTGGTCAACCACGGCATCGACCGGTGCCCCCGCCATAATGAGCAGCATGATACGACGCGGACGTTTGAGGGACTGAACAAACTCGCTCAAATCATAATAACCAGTCATATTTTCATGCGGATGTTCTCTCAGTACTTGCTCCGTAAGATCGGGAGTATAATTATAGCATGCAACCCGAAATCCATGGTCTGCCATATTGAGCGCCATATTGCTTCCCATGACGGCCATCCCGACCATACCTATATCATTGAACGCCAACATAAACACCTCCCCCAGCCAACATGAATTTCTTACACTTCAGGCACACTGGTTTTTCCATAGATTTTTTGAACGCCGCGATGCGAGAGAAAGCAAAATGTCATGCAGAGCAACGCACCAACCATGATGAGGTAGAACCCGCTGTCCCATCCAAAATGGTCAACCACATAGCCAAATAACGTTGTTCCCATAGAACTTCCGACCAAATAGCTCATCAAACCTCTGAGGCCCACTGCCGACCCCAGTGCAAAGCTCGGAATAACTTCCATTGCCTGAACGGCAACCATGGACTGGGGAATATAAATCAAGCATCCTGTGATCGTAGCAAAAATCGTAATTGCGAACACAGAGTCAGACTGCATATAACCAAACACGCAGAGAAATACGACAATCAGGCAGACGAAGGGGAGCATCATGACGCGTCCCTTGAAGAATTTGTCCACCAAATAGCCTGCAACAAGCGTCGATGGTATCGCAGCCCATTCAAACAGCATAAACGACACACCCATCTCCTGCCGCGTAAGTCCCTTGACGGTGAGCAAATAGAGGGGAATCCACGTAATCATGCCAAACCGAACCATGTAAGTGAAGATGTCAATGCCGACCAAATACCATGAATTCTCATTTTTGAATACGTATTGATAGAAAATCTTCCATGCAGACATATCTTTCGGACGGTCATCGGATTTTTTTAGTACCTTCTCCGTAACGGACTCTTCATGAGAGATCTCATCGACCGTCGGAAGACCTTCCTCTACAGGACGGCGCTTCACCAGGAGTAATACGAGAACAACACAGATCAAGGCGACAATACAGGGAACAATGTAAGCAGCAATACGCCAATGTTCTGTTCCAAGGTACGCCATTGCAGCTCCGACAATCGGCGCAACAAGACCGCCGCCAATGTTGTGAGACACGTTCCACGAAGTGCTCGCACGCCCTCTCTCTGAGCGAGAAAACCAGTGCCCTACTGTGATAATTGAAGGGCCTACCCCCATCCCCTGACACAGACCAAGCAAAACAACCAAGCCCACAAAGAGATAGAAGCTCGTGCTGAACCCCATGGCTACATTGATCAGGATACAAAGAATCAGCCCCGTTGCCATAAAATAACGCGGGTTGGATTTATCCGCAAGAACGCTCATAAATCCTTTGCTCAGTCCATACGTGATCAACATACAGCTGCTCAGCAGACCGATCTCCGTGGCACTAAGATTCATTTCCTCCTTCAAATACGGCGTCGAGAAAATAAAATTGTTTCGCACGATATAGTACGCCATATAGCCGATAAATACACCTAACAGCGACTGCATTTTAAAGCGATTGAACTTTTTGACCGTTTCTTGGTCATACGTTTTTGTCTGCATAGTGCTCCTCCTAAAAACTACAGCAAATTACGACATATATCCCCCTTCCATTATTTTGTATTCTTTATGAACGTCTATAAAGATGATATTATTATATCAATATCTGCTTTTTATTGCAAGTATATTGTCATTTATTCCATAATTAATGATAATATTATATCAAAAAACTACCTTTGAGAATCATCTCAAAGGTAGTTTTTCCTATATCAAGTTCTTTTCTCTGCGATCACCTTGCGCATCTTGCGGATATTCTCCCGATAGACTGTTGGATTCGCCATAGCCACTCCCATGTAAAGGAGATCAACGATCGCCATGTGAATCAACCGTGACGCTACAGACTCTGACTGGTATCGTATCTCGCGCCCCATTCCATGCAGTGTAATATCGGTGCGTTTTGCAAGTGCTGAATGGACATAGCTGGTAATGCCGATGATCCTTGCTCCGCTTGCCTTAGCAACATCAACACTCTGCAGCAGCTCTGCCGTAGTCCCGGTATGTGAAACAGCGATGACAACGTCATATCCAGTAAGAAGAGCCGCTGATGTTATCTGCTGATGTGAGTCGGAATACGCCTGGACAGGAATACCAAATCGCAAAAAACGTGTCTCAATGTCATGGCAAACCGTCGCTGAGTTCCCAAACCCATATACCGCAACACGATGTGCCTGACAGATGAGCTGAACCGCACGATTCACATCTTCATAGTCCAGCAGTTTTAACGTATCCAGCAGTCCTTCTGAAATGCTGCGAAACATCTTCTGTGCAATTGTCGCATAGGAATCACCGGATCGAACATCTTGATAGACGACTTCATCCGAAGAGTATACGGCAGATGCCAGTGCAATTTTCAATCCCTGCAGCCCACTGAACCCAAGTTTCTTGCAGAATCTGGAAACCGTAATTTCTGCGCTTTTTGTATGCACAGCTAAATCTGAAATCGTCTGTTCAAGGACTTCCCGTGCATGTGCATCAACATAGTCAGCAATGCGTTGCTCCGACTTCGTCAATGATTGATAGGAATTACGCAATAAGGGGAGAGTCAACGCACGATTTTGCGCCATCGTAGGATTCTCCATTCTGCTGTCCATATTTACTGTATAGAAATGGTCAGCTTCTCGCCGTTGATGTTCCACTCCTTGCTCGTGCCCATCGGCGCATCACAGGAGAGGCTGTCGGCAAGCGTGATCTCGCGGATGAACGCCTCGTTCCTGCGCGCAATCTCAACGAGGCGCGGGTTGCCCGAGAGGTCGAGCGCAATGTGATCCGTCACCTCAAAGCCGCATTCCTTGCGCATCGTCTGCACCTTGCTGATGATCTCGCGGACAAAGCCCTCCT